>OFHA01001414.1_pt1 | contig 16531 bp, 15 predicted proteins | sample 1521891 | NCBI WGS metagenome assembly OFHA01 (sample SAMEA3504089, study PRJEB24116) | mouse gut metagenome | biome: mouse gut; feature: mouse-associated habitat; material: faeces | place: Denmark | collected 2011
CATACCATATTTATATGTTATATGTTTTGCAAATATGGTAATTGTCTGTATTGTTACAGTAAATTAAAAATTTACAAATAACGGTTGACTTTTTCATAAAAATACAGCATTTTCGTTTGTTTCAAAGCCAATTACGAAAACACTTTTTTGTCATTGCTATGATTGCCTACTGTGAGGAGAAAATACTCTATCAAAATATTTCGCATGCAAATTGTATGTTATAGTAACAGTTTACTATTATTATGACAAAAAGTAAATGATAATTTATAACAAATTGATAATTTATTGTAAATAAAAAAAATAAAATCCATTTATTGTACAAAAAACAAAACAATATGAAGTTTGGTATAATAATTGTATGATGATTTTTGGGAGTTAGTAGATTTTTTTAATATGATGTGATATACTGCAAAAAAGTTTGAATATATGCAAAATATAATAAAACAGTAATTTGTAATCATTTATTTATTGATAGTATAATAGTGTAAAGAAAGCAATCATAACAAAATAATTATAAGGAATATCTTTTATTTTAAATTAATATATTGCCTATAACAGTAAAATAAAAAAATATACTTTAAATTGATTATTATAATGTATGAATAAAAAAATGCTTTAGCACTTTGTAAATTATAGATTGTGTGGTGATGATTATATGGAGAAAGATTCTTTTTATTCCATTATTATAGATAAAAAATCAGAACTGCCTTTATATCAGCAGTTAGCGGAGGGACTTTGTCGCATGATAGAACAAGGAATATTACCAGCAAATAGTAAGCTTCCTCCTATTCGTCGTATGGCATCAAAACTTCATGTAAATGCAGTAACAGTGGTTGCAGCATATAAATATTTAGAACAAAAAAGAGTGGTTTATTCTTTAGTAGGTAGCGGGACTTATGTTGCGCCGTTACTGATAGAGCAGATAGAAAAACCGATTGTTTTGAATCAAGCAAAAACATTTGTAAAACAAATGTGTACAGAAGGTGCAGTGAATTTTGTAGATACTTCTATGCCTCAGCATTTGTTTCCAGTTGATGAATTTAAAGATGCATTTTATACTGTTTTGGAAAGAGAAAAGGGAAATGCTTTTGGATATTTAGATAGTATGGGTTATTTGCCTTTAAGACAAATTATTTGTCAATATTTACAAGAATACAGTATACACGCCTCTGCGGATAATATACAAATTATATCAGGTGCACAGCAGGGAATTGATATTATATCAAAAGCACTTGTGAATTATGGAGATGTTATATTTACAGAAAAACCAACATTTTATGGTGCTTGTGGTGCATTTTTGTCAAGAGGTGGAAATGTAATTACAGTCAGTATGGAGTACGATGGTATTAATATGATAGAATTGGAAAATTTGTTAAAAGTATATCATCCTCGTTTTTTGTATATTATGGCTTATTTTCAAACACCTACGGGTATTTCTTATAGTATGGAAAAAAAAAGAAAACTTTTGGAACTTGCTGAAAAATATCATTTTTATATTATAGAAGATGATAACCTTTATGATTTTTATTATGGGGGAGAAAAAATAGTTCCTTTAAAGGCATTAGATTATAAAAATAAAGTAATTTATATTAAGAGTTTTTCAAAAATACTCATGCCAGGACTACGTATGGGCTTTATGCTTTTACCTAAAAAATTACTGGAAAGCGTACAATCTGCAAAATATACAACAGATATTTCAACATCTGGATTTTTACAAAAAGGAGTAGAATATTATTTAAGAAAATATGGTTGGCAATATCATAGTGCTATTATGAGAAAATACGGTGGAGAACAATATCGTATGGCTGTAAGTGCTGTAAAAAAACATTTGAAGGGAAAAGTTGATTTTTTATTGCCAAATGGAGGAATTAGTCTTTGGTTAAATTTGCCTACTAATATAAATGCGGAAGAACTTTGTAAAATGCTTATGGTACAAAATGTAATTGTATCACCAAGTAGTCAATATTATGTAGGAAAAACAGAACAGCAAAGTATAAGGATTTGTTTTTCAAATGTAAAACAAAGAGAAATGGAAGAAGGCATGAAAAAAATTGCTTGTGCGATTGATAAAATACTGCAAAATGCCCCTTGACAACAGTATACAGCAAATATATAATTTAAAAAAATAGAAATCAGATGATTAGTAAAAGTTTTTTAATCTGATAAATAAAATTGATAGAAAAATGTTATAAAAAGAAGAAGTACACAAAAATACAGTTCTTTAGAGAGAAGCGAGAAGGTGGAAGCGCTTTGGATATGATTTGTGGAAGCAGTCTTTTTTACAGAATTTGTTGACAGCAGGGCGGAAAAGTAAAGTATGTCCTGACGTAAAGCCTGCGTTAAAGGTATTGAGTGATGCTTTGCATAACAAGGGTGGTACCACGAGAAATATCCCGTCCCTGACCATATGGTCAAGGGACGTTTTTTATTATAAAATTGTTTTTACTCATTTTATAATAATATGTAATTATAATTACAATATTGATATATTTTAAGGAGGAAATGATATGCAAAAGTTAGGTGTTAATGAAATCAGAGAAAAATTTCTTTCATTTTTTGAAAGTAAAGACCATTTACGTTTACAAAGTTTTTCTGTTGTACCACACAATGACAATAGTTTACTTTTAATTAATTCAGGTATGGCACCCATGAAAGCGTATTTTACAGGACAAGAAACACCACCAAGAAAAAGAGTAACAACTTGTCAAAAATGTATTCGTACAGGTGATATTGAAAATGTTGGAAAAACAGCTCGTCATGGTACATTTTTTGAAATGTTGGGAGATTTTTCATTTGGAGATTATTTTAAAAATGAGATTATACCATGGTCATGGGAATTTGTTACAAAAGTACTTGAAATTCCAGAGGATAAACTTCATGTTACAGTGTATTTAGATGATGATGAATCTTATGATATTTGGCATAATGTAGTAGGTTTACCTGAGGACAGAATTACAAGACTAGGAAAAGAAGATAATTTTTGGGAGCATGGCTTAGGTCCTTGTGGTCCTTGCACAGAAATTTATTATGATAGAGGAGAAGAATATGGCTGTGATAGTCCTACTTGTGGTGTAGGCTGTGATTGTGACAGATATATGGAATTTTGGAATCTGGTATTAACACAATTCGATAGAAATGAAGATGGCACATATACACCTTTAGCACAAAAAAATGTGGATACTGGCATGGGATTGGAAAGAATGGCAACAATTATGCAGGGAGTGGATTCCATATTTGATGTAGACACTGTTCAAAATATTATTAAAAAAGTATGTGAAATTGCAAATGTAGAATATGGCAAAAGTAAAAAAACAGATGTTTCAATAAGAGTAATTACAGACCATATTCGTTCTGTGACGGTTATGACAGCAGATGGTGTATTACCTTCTAATGAGGGTAGAGGTTATGTACTTCGCCGTTTATTAAGACGTGCTGCACGTCATGGAAAATTGTTAGGTATAAAAGGAGAATTTTTAGCAGAATTAAGTAAAACAGTGATTGCAAATTCTGGTGATGCTTATCCTGAATTAATAGATAAAAAAGATTATATATTAAAAATATTGACAATAGAAGAAAATAGTTTTTATAAAACGATTGATAAAGGTATGGAATTATTAAAAGCAGATATTGCAGAAATGAAAAAAGAAGGACAAACAGTAATGTCTGGAGAAAAGTCATTCCGTCTGTACGATACTTATGGTTTTCCTATTGATTTGACAAAAGAAATATTGGAAGAAGAAGGATTTGGATTAGATGAAAATGCTTTTGCAGAAGAAATGAAACAACAAAAACAAAGAGCAAGAGCAGCAAGAGGCGAAAGCACATTTATGGGTGCTGATGAAAATATTTATAATCAGTTAGATGTAAATATGGAAACAATATTTGCAGGATATGATATAAAAGAAGTAGCAGACGCAAATATAATTGCACTGGTGACAAATGATGCAGTTGCACAAAATGCTTGTGTAGGTGATGATGTTTCTGTATTTTTGGATAAAACACCATTTTATGCAGAAAGCGGTGGACAAGTAGGTGACCATGGTAGTATTCAAACACAAACAGGTATAGTAGAAATTACAGATTGTATTAAAGTAGTAGGAGGAAAAATTGCTCATATTGGTGTAGTAAAAGAGGGTAGTATTATTGTAGGAGATACTGCTTGTGCAAAAATTGATATGGCATTGAGAATGGCGACTTCAAGAAATCATAGCGCAACACATCTTTTGCAAAAGGCATTAAGAACTGTTTTAGGTACTCATGTAGAGCAGGCTGGTTCTTATGTCAGTGCAGAAAGACTTCGTTTTGACTTTACTCATTTTACAGCATTAACGGAACAGGAATTAAAAGAAGTAGAAAATATTGTAAATCAAAAAATATTTGAAAGTTTAGAAATCAATACTTGTCAAAAATCTATTGAAGATGCAAGGCAAATGGGAGCGATGGCACTGTTTGGCGAAAAATATGGCGATGTTGTAAGAGTGGTAACAATGGGTGATTTTAGTATTGAACTTTGTGGCGGTGCACATTTGACAAATACTGCACAAGTAGGCACATTTAAAATTATATCTGAAAATGGCATTGCAGCAGGTGTAAGAAGAATTGAAGCATTGACAGGTACAGAAGCATTAAAATATTATCAGTCACAAGAAGAACAGATAAAACAGATTTGTAAAGTAGTAAAAGCAAATGCTGAAAATGTTGTATATAGAGTGGAGCAAATTGTTTCAGAACAAAAAGAATCAGCAAAAGAAATTGAAAAATTAAAATCTAAATTGGCTGGAGGTGTAGTAGAAGAAATATTATCACAAAAACAGCAAATTAATGATATTGCTGTGATTTGTGCAAATATAAAAGATGCAGATGCCAATACGCTTAAAACAATGGGTGACCAGTTAAAAATAAAATTAGGTTCTGGCGTTGTTATATTGGCAAGTGGAAAAGGGGATAAAGTAAATTTGATTGCCATGGCAACAGATGATGTTATAAAAAAAGGAATACACGCAGGAAATATTGTAAAAGCAGCAGCAGTTTGCTGTGGTGGTGGCGGTGGTGGTCGCCCAAATATGGCACAAGCAGGCGGAAAAGATGCCTCTAAAATAGAACAGGCACTTCAAAAGGCTAAGGAAGTAATACAACAGCAATAATAAAATTTTGTTGTATGTAATCTGTGAAAAAGTAAAAGAACACTGAATATTCAGTGTTTTTTTACTTTCATTAGATAATTTATTTTTTTAAAAGTAGTATTAATAAAATTATATAAACTATATAAACTATACAGATTTACAATTTTTTTAGAATATAGTAGTACATTTTTAGTAAAAGTGATTTGTCACGCAAAAACATGATGAATTATAAATAAAAATGAAATAAAAATTTATTAAGTGTGAATATTGTCTATTTATTCCATTCGTTGTATAGTATTTGCAGATTTATAAATCTAATCTATTTAAAATTAAGGAGGATTTTTATGAAAAAGAAATTTTTAATGGTATTGATGTCTGCTATGATGGTTACGGGAAATATGTCTATGGTACATGCAGCAGAATATGAAAATGAAACAAATATGGAAGCAGAGTATATAGAAGCAGAACCAAGAGGAGTTGATAGAAATGGCAACTATTCACTTTCTGTTGGGCAATCTTTTGAGGAATCATTTAAAGTAGGAAATTTTATAAAAGAAGATCATAATACTTTTAATGTAAAAGTAGAAGTTGATAGTGGTGCTACAGCAACTCTTATTGTTACTATTACAAGTAAAGATGGATTTTATCATACTCAAAAAGTTACTAGTGATACAACAATTACAATAGAAGATTGTGACCCTGATGATAAATATACGGTGAAATTTTCTACAAATGCTAAAAATACAAGTGAATCTATAAGTGGAAAATATTACATTACAAGTTATATATCATAATTCAAACGTAAGAGGGAAGCTATTAATATTATAGCTTCCCTCATCTTTTAAAATTAAAGGGGGATTTATATGAGTATTACTGCCATTAAATTAGTTGCAGCATTTACTATGATATTAGACCATATTGCAGAAGTATTTGGCTTTGCTGGTTGGCAGTTTTTTAGTGGGAGTATTATTAGAAACATAGCAAGAATATCATTTCCTTTGTTTGCTTTTTCGATAGTAAATGGCTGGCAGTATACAAAAAGTAAATATGAATATTTTAGCAATATAGCATTGTTCGCTATAATTTCTCAAATACCATATTCTTTAGCATTTGCTGTTACAAATACAATACCTTTTGGTACTCATGAAGTTTTATATTATGTTGGCTTTAGTTATAAAATTTATGTGTTGATATTTTTTGTATTTGTGCTGTTATTAAATGGTTCTTTTATGAAAAAATATTCTACTGATTTAGAAAAATATCATAAAGTGTTGTTTTTGATATTTTTATGTTATATTATTAATATTAAGATAAATGGTATATGGATATTGTATGAAAAATTAAATGTGTTAAATACATTTTTATGTGGACTATTGATACTATATCATTATGAGTACATAAAAAAGAATGGTATAGATAAAGTATGTATTTCTTCTATTATGAGTAGTGTTATATTGATATTACTTGTAAATTGCAGAGCAGAGTATGGAGATTATTTTGCGGGTATTGCTTTGATTGTATTATTATATTTTAGTTATAATAAAAAACTTTTAAGATGCATTGTTATTATTGTATGGTCTTTTATTGTTTATGCATTATTGTATCATAATGTCAAAAATGCCTTATTTTCAGCATTGTCTGTACTATTTGTTATATTATATGATAAGAATAAAATGCCTTATTTTAAAAAATTTTTTTATATTTTATATCCTTTGCATATTTTTATAATTGGCATAATAAGTGTATTGATAAAGCTGCAAACTTAAACATCTAAAAAAGGTATAGGGAAAATATACAGCATAAGGAATATACCCTTATGCTGTATATTTTTTACTATTTTTACACATTTTAAGTTTCTCCATCTTCTTCTATGTCTTCCATTTTGATAGGTTTAATTGGCAATCCTTGATGCATTTGCTGAAAATCAGACTCCTCTGCATACATTTCATTGATTTTATAAAGCAATGTCATTAAACTATCTGTTAAATGAACATTTTCAACAATAATATCATCTGGTACTTGTAAATCTACATGACTAAAATTCCACATACCTTTTATACCCCATTTTGCTAAGTCGTTTGCAACTTTTGCAGCTTGGGAACGAGGTAATGTAAGTATTGCTACATCAATATCATTATTTTTTATAAATTCCTCCATTTTATCAATATCATATACTTCTACGCCTCTTATGGTCATACCAATCAAACGAGGGTTGACATCAAAAACAGCTTTTATGACAAAACCACGTTTTTCAAAGCTGGCATAATTGACAAGTGCCTGCCCTATGTTTCCACCACCTACAACAATTAAGTGATAAACACGGTCTAAACCTAATATTTTTTTAATTTCATTGTAGAGATATTCTACATTGTAGCCATAGCCTTGTTGTCCAAATCCACCAAAGTTATTTAAGTCCTGACGGATTTGGGAAGCTGTAATATTCATTTTTACACTAAGCTCTTTAGAAGAAATTCTTGTGATGTCACTTTCTAGCAAATCCCCTAAATAGCGGAAATATCTAGGCAATCTATTGATAACTGCCATTGAAACTTTCTTTTCATTGTCCATAATAACCAAATCCTCTCCGCTTTGACGTAATTTCAGTATAGCACTATTGTTATTTTATTGTCAACGATAAGTCTTTTATTTTATAATATTTTCTGATATGATACTATAGTAACTGTATTTTTATAGGAGGATTTCGTAATGATATTAGCTTGTAAAGAAATTAAAAAAACATTTGGTGTCAATATCGTATTAGATAACATTACATTTCATTTAGAACAAAAAGAAAAAGCAGCGATTGTAGGAGTAAATGGAGCTGGAAAGACAACATTGTTTAAAATATTAACAGAAGAAATAAATGCTGATGGAGGGGAAATTTATTTAAAAAAAGAAACCTCAATAGGCTATTTAGCACAGAATCAGCAAATTGATACACAGACGACAATATTAGAAGAAATGATGAATGTATTTGAAAAAGTACGCTGTGAAGAACAAAATCTTCGTGAAATGGAAAACAAAATGTCATACTTAGAGGGGAAAGAGTTGTCTGACTATATGGAAAAATATGCTCAAGCACAGCAGAAATTTGAGCATAGTGACAGTTATGGTTATGAAAGTCGTATAAAAGGTGTATTAAAAGGACTAGGATTTTTGGAAGAAGATTACAATACACCCATTTGTCAGCTTTCAGGAGGACAAAAAACAAGAGTATATTTAAGTAAACTTTTACTTTCTAAACCAGATATACTACTTTTGGACGAACCTACAAACCACTTAGATATTGCATCAATACAATGGCTGGAGGATTTTTTAAAGGGATATTCTGGAACAGTGCTTTTAATTTCTCATGATAGATATTTTTTGGATAAAATTGTAACAAAAGTAATAGAGGTGGAAAATAAAAAATCTTATGTCTATGAAGGAAATTATACTTTTTACAGCAGACAAAAAAATATTAATAGAGAAATACAGCAAAAGGCTTATGATGTACAGCAAAAAGAAATCAAACGTCAACAAGATGTTATTAAGACATTGCGTGCATTTAATAGAGAAAAGTCTATTAAAAGGGCAGAAAGCAGAGAAAAAGCATTACAACGTATGGAAAAATTGGAAAAGCCAGAAAATCTGCCTGCAAAAATGCGTTTGCGTTTGACTCCAAAAGTGATAAGCGGAAATGATGTCATAAAAGTAGAAAATTTAAAAAAAGCATTTGATAAGTATTCACCATTATTTCAAAATGTTAGCTTTGAAGTAAAAAGAGGAGAAAAAGTTGCAATTATTGGTGCAAATGGAGTTGGAAAAAGTACGCTTTTTAAAATACTGTTGGGAAAGGTACATCAAACTAAAGGAGAAATTAATATTGGAACAAATGTTCATATTGGATATTATGACCAAGAACAGCAACAATTAGATGAAACAAAAACAATATTGCAAGAAATTGCGGATGCATATCCTACTATGGACAATGGAAAAATTAGAAATGTGTTAGCAGCATTTGTTTTTACAGGAGACGATATTTATAAAAATATTTCCTCATTAAGCGGAGGAGAAAAGGGACGTGTTTCTCTTGCTAAAATTATGCTTTCTAATGCCAATTTAATTATGCTGGACGAGCCTACAAACCATTTAGATATGTATTCTAAAGAAATATTAGAAGATGCATTAAATTGTTATGAAGGAACTGTGGTTTATATTTCTCATGACAGATATTTTATTAATAGAACAGCACAAAGAATATTAGAACTAACACCCACAGGAGTGAATCAGTATTTAGGAGATTATCAATATTACTTAGAAAAAAGGGAGGAAATACAGTCACAACAATATGAAAAAAAAATAGAAACAAGTCAAATAAATACTACTCCCTCAGAAGGTAAAGTAGATTGGATAAAACAAAAACAAATACAATCAGAGCAGAGAAAAGCCGCAGCAAAAATAAACCGTGTAGAAAAAGAAATAGAACAAACAGAGCAAAAAATAGAACAGTTAAATGTTATGCTAGAACAAGCAAGTTCAGATTTTAATAAAGCACAAGAATTATTTGAACAAAAAACAATATTAGAACAGTCACTTGAAGAACTTTATCAAAAGTGGGAAGAACTGCAATAATAAAGTATAGTATGAAATATAAGAAAGGTTTTTATTATGATAAATATATTGATTAGTTTGTTATTAGGTTTTTTAATTGGATATAAAAAAATTTTGAGTGAAAAAATGATACTATTGAATACAAAATTACAAACTGTTTTTTTACTGCTTTTAATATTTGTTATGGGCATGAGTATTGGTATGGATAAAACAATATTTACACAACTTCCTACATTAGGGGGAACAGCATTTATATTTGCGGTTGCGGTTTGTATAGGTAGTGTAGTTGTGGTGTATGTAATTTCTCGTATTTTTTTTAGGGAGGATAAAAAATGAGTATTGTAATATTGATAACACTTATTTTTGGCATTGTAACAGGTGTTTTTGCTGGAAATACCATAGATGGTATATTTGTAGAAAAAATGTCTTCTTTACTTTTATGGTTGCTACTTTTTTGTGTAGGAATTGATATGGGATTAAATAAACAAGTTTTTGTTCAAATTAAAAAGTTAGGATTTAAAATATTATTGATACCCTTTGGCGTAGCAGTTGGCTCTCTTTTAGGAGGTAGCGTAGTATCTTTGTTTTTTCCTCATACATTAAAAGAGTGTCTTGCTATTTCTTCAGGTATGGGGTGGTATAGTCTTTCAGGCATACTACTCACAAAAGCAGGAAATACTACAGGAGGTACAATTTCATTTTTAGCAAATGTAATGCGAGAGATGTTAACATTTATTAGTGTTCCTTTTATTGCAAAACATATTAATTATTATTGTGCTATTGCTCCAGGAGGAGCAACTGCAATGGATACTACACTTGCTATTATTTCAAGGAATACGAATGCTACGATTGCTGTAATGGCATTTGTGAGTGGTGTTTCTCTTACTATGATTGTACCAATATTAGTTCCTGTATTTCTATAATATGATTTTTTAACTATAAATATAGCAGACTGAAATCTATTTTATAATGTATTTCAGTCTGCTAATAAAATATTTTTTATATACTTTGTAATGGAAGAAGTTAATTTATTTATGTGCTTCCCATTTACATTCTGTAATGTACAAATCAGAAAATGTTGCTTGAAAAGAAGAATTTTCAGGACTGCAAGCATAAATGCCAAATGATATTTCTTTATCTCCTTCTAATATATGGCATATACGCATTTGCTGAAAGTGTTTTCCATCTGTACTGTATTCAATACAATAGTCACTTTCTCTTCTGCTTAGTCTATACCACATTTCTTTTATAGAGGAAGAAATGTCTGTTGTAGCCCAGTCAGAATAACCATGATTTGTTACAACACTTCCTAATCTCTGAAACTGGTTATTTTCATATTCAGTAGATGCTTTTATCCAATTTTCACTATCAATATATATTATTATACCACATTGGTCAAAACGACATTTGCTGTCAAATTGTGTTTTAACTGTAAATGAAAAAAATTTTTCTGATGTTTTTGTTTGCAATATTGGAGCATTATCATTTTGAAAACCGTAATAAGTACGTTGCCATAAATCTGTTTTTGGTTCAGTAGTTATTTTAATATTTTGATTGTCTATATAAAATTGTTTTGGTTTTCTAATCCAATAAAGCTGTTCTTTTAAAAAGTATTTCATAATAGATACTCCTTTATCAATATTATTTTTGTATACAAAAATAACCCTTGCATTATTCAAGGGCTATACACTGCACCGAGTACGGATAAATCCGAACCCTCAACTTCCTCCAGTGTGATAGTCTTAGAACCGTCCTTATAGTTGAAAGTAAGGATTATCTTGTCCTCATAAAGATACACCGCATTTACAAAACTGTCAATCAGTCTTTGCCGCTGTTCCCGCTTTGTCACATCAAATTTGCGGAATCGGTAAATGAAAAATGCTATCTGTTCTCTTGTAAGAAGGGGCTTGTGCATTTCCTCCTGCAAAATGCTGACTTCAAGCTGACTTTTGGTTTCCTCCAACTCGTCCAGTCTTTGTTTAGTGGATGGGGTAAAAATCCCTGCTTGAATGGCGTTGAGCATATTGTTAATACCTTTTTCCGTTTCTGCAAGCTGCTTCTTCAAAAGTGGCAGGTCGGTGCTTTCTTTCTTCTGCAACTCCATCAGCGTATCAATCAGCCGTTCCATGACTTCATCATTCATAATTGCTTTCATGGTATAGTTGACAACCAAATCTTCAATCCAGTCTTTCTTGACCGCTTTCTTGTCGCAGAGTTTCTTTTTCTTGGTATTCACACAGCGATAATAACGGTGTACTTTCATGGTGTGGCTTGTGCCGCTTTCCCCTACCATGAAAGAGCCGCATTTCCCGCAATACAGCTTCGTTGTCAACAAATAATCGTCCTCTGCTTTGTGACGGGCGGGAGCCTTTTTATTTTTCTCCAGACGCTCCTGCACCCGTTCAAATAATTCTTTCGGGACAATCGCCGGAATACCATCCTCCTTGACTACATCACGATAGCTGTATTCTCCCATGTAACGGCGGTTTTTCAACAGGTGGTTCATAATATTCAGCGTGATTTTTCCGCCACGAATGGAACGCATACCCCGACTGTTCAATAGATTAACAAGCTCCTGCATAGTTGCCCCCTCGCTGTACTTTGTAAACATTTCCAGCACTACCGGGGCAGTCTTTGGGTCGATTTGATAATACTGCTGTTCGTCAATATAATATCCCATCGGAACAGTGCCGCCGTTGTATTTACATTTCAGCGCATTATCGGTCAGTCCCCGGATAACCTTTTCAGAAAGCTCCGCAGAATAGTATTCTGCATACCCCTCCAACATGGCTTCCAGAATAATTCCCTCGCTGCCCTCGGAGATATTCTCCCTTGCGGAAATGACTTTCACGCCGTTCTTTTTCAAAAGGTTTTTATATCGTGCGCTGTCGTAACGGTTTCGGGCAAAGCGGTCTAATTTCCACACAAGGACAACATCAAATAAGCCCTTTGCGCTGTCTTTAATCATGTGCTGAAATTCGGGGCGGTTATCTGTTTTTGCTGACAATGCCCGATCAATATAAGTCCCTAAAATTGTAATATCGTTGCGCTCTGCATACTCCTTACATTCCCGTAACTGTCCCTCAATACTTTCTTCCCGTTGGTTATCAGAAGAATAACGGGCGTAAATCACACCTTTCATTTTCTTTCCACCTCCATCATTTCAAGAAGCGTCTGTTTTAATTTTTCATTCAGCGGAGATTGCGGGTCGAAACACATTTCAATAAACTGTTTCATTTCCTCACTCCCCGGTGCAATCTTCGGGCGGTGTTCATATAGCTTGCCTTGCGGATTGTCTGTCCGGGCAAGCAGGTAATCCAATGATACATCAAAATAATCCGCATACCTTACAAGCGTTTCCAAAGAGGGAGCCGACTGTCCCTGCTCATAACGATTGATACTGGACTGCTTCACTCCCAAAAGTTCCGCCATCTTTACCTGCGACAACTTCACACTTTCTCGCAATCTCCGCAGGCGTTCTCCTAATTCTTTCATGGATTGTAACCTCCTTATTTCCTCTATTCTTAGTATATCACTTTTTCGGTTTCTTTTCAACCCGTATTAAGCATATTTTTATGGAATATACTCGTAAAGCGGATAAAGAAAACGGAGAGGGTTACAACAAAATAAGCGGTCAATCCAGCTGTGGTTTTACAGCAGATTGTGACCGCTTATTTTGCATTTTGGAGGAAGTGTGGCTACACACTCCGACAAAATAGGGTTTCCAAAGGGTACCCCTTTGGCACACGACTTTGCTTGCAAAGTGTAGTGTGTTATACGCTCTGTCGGCGTTGCCGTAAAAATGCCGTTGCCGCCGGAGAGGGCAAGGGCATTTTTACGGCAGGGAAACAGGGCTGTGATTGCGTGGCGTGGAGCCGCAAGCGCAGGACTGGTTTCATCAGCAGACAGGGAGTATATGGAAGCTACCATTTTTCGCAACCTGACCGGACTTTTGGACAACTTGTCCCTCAAATTGAAATGGGCGGGAAATCCTTTTAGGGCTTACCCGCCTTGAATATTTATCAGTTCTTTTGGATTAAGGTAATAAATATTTTCCTCGAAATTGTTTTAACAAACCGTATACATCAACTCCGGTATTTTGTTTCAAATATTCAAATGCTTGTGCTCCCGTAAGGACCGTCCATCCACCATGCACACAGGCTGTAATTGCAGCAGATAAATTATCATCTCGCAGAATCAACAATACTGGACGATAACCATAATCTTGCAACAATTTTCCATATTGCTTGAATTTCTTGAGAGTTCCTGAATCGCCAGAACCAATTCTATATTTGGTATCTATAGCATGATCACCTATAATTAAGTCACATGGTTCATCACTTCCAATTTTTAATGCTGGCTTGAATGAAGAGGAGTGATGTTTGCATATTTCTGTGACAATTAATTGCCACATCATACCGAGTTCTCTGCCCCAATATTGTCTGTTTTCTCTCTTTTGTTCTGGAGTAATTCCAAAGATATCCATTAATACATCGGTATCATTGTTCTCGGCAGAATATGTTTTTGCTTTAAAAGCTTCATAATACCTTTTTAAAATAGGAGTAATATAGCTTGCGTCATTCATTTGTATCGCCTCCAAAATCAAATAATTTGTAAGCTGGAATTTTTAAGGCATCGGAAATTCTCTCTATATTTTTCAACGAAATACTTCGGGTACCACATTCAACTGCACTGATATATGTTCTATGTAAATCTGCTAATTCAGCTAATTCTTCTTGTGATAAATTTCTTTCAGTGCGGTATTTATATACGTTTCTACCAAACTTTTCACAGATGTCCATTGTTCCACCTCCCTTTTAAATTTTAACTTTTGAACTCAATAAGTCTACAGACAATAAGTTTCATTGAAATATAAAAAGCGAAGACCCATAAGAATCTTCGCTTTCTAAATACATTATTCATTTTTTAAACGTTTTTGAGCAATATTTACATATTCTTGATTTATTTCAATGCCTAAAAAATCAATACCCAAGTTCTTTGCTGCAACCAGTGTTGTTCCTGATCCAGCAAATGGATCAAGTACAATATTTCCGTATCCTTTTGGAACTGTCAATTTTATCAGTTTTTCCATCAATTCTAATGGTTTAACTGTTGGATGAGTATTAAAGTTATCTAAAGCTTCTCTTTTTATATTTTCAATAATATTGGATTGAAATCCAGATGTATCTTTTGCTTGAAAAAGCCCAACATGGTGTGTTGTTAGTGTTTCAATGTAATTATTTATTAGTGGTTTTTGGACAACAACAATAGCTTCCCATTCATTTCTTAAACAACTATGCCATCCTCTCCATTCTTGAGCGTTGTTATCCCCCATTTTTTCTAATTTTTTACTTACATTAATTCCTTTTGGGATACCACTATTTCTGCGCCATACAATAATGTCTCGTGCATAGAAGCCAGCGTTTTCTAATGCGACTTGAATATGTGCGGCTGTTCTGGTACTGTTAAATATAAGAACTAATGCTCCGGGTTTAAGAATACGAAACAATTCTTTTCCCCACGATTCTACCCAATCCTGATATTCCAAAATGTTTTTTCGATTTTTGTCATACCATCGAGCATTACGAACACCTCCAGCTAATCCACTTCCATATGGAATATTTTTTACTAATGTAGAACTGGAGTTTTTAACTTTATCTAATCGACGATTAATTTCTGTTTCGTCCCATGAACGCCCTATAAATTCATAGTTATAAGGTGGATCTGTGATACAACAAGCGATACTATCATTATCTATTTGTTGCATTATATTAAAGCAATCTCCACAAAGAATATTGTTTACAGTAATCATTTTTATGAGTTCTCCTAAATAGCTTACTTTTGATTTTGCGATGTAATTATTTGTGAGAATAATCTCTCAAATAAATCCTTTGTATTGTCATTCATCTCAATAGTTTGTGAAAGATGGTTGGTAACAATTGATAAGACATCATTCAATGTAATAGGTGCTTTTTCTGTTACCGAAGCAAGTATGCTCTGAAACATTTCTGCGTTTATATCGGGACTTGGCATTTTCTGGGTATCTATCTCGTCCTTAATTTCTCGCAGAATGGACATGAATACATTTTTCATTCGTTCAATCTCCGCTTCATGTTCGCCCATCTTCTGTGCGTTCAGAAGTTGCAAATCCTGTCTTACTTCTGCCCGATGTTCCGGGTGTTCTTTCATCAAATCAGATAAAGAAGTCGTTGCTAGTTCAATGAGCTGGTTTCGTGCCATGATACCCTTCGCCGCTGTGTCTTGAAAATAAATCCGTATCAAATCCATCAGTTTCGGGAAATTCCTGTGTTCCAACAGGCGGTTGAGAATTTGCACATCAACCGCACCTGTCACAAGCCCTCTCACAGCTCCCTCGGACAAGCCCAATTCGGAAATATCATAGCTTTTACGGACGCTCAAAGTGGATAAACCCAATATGTAGTCCGCTGATACCTTAAATTCCTTTGCCACGCCTATGAGAATATCACTGCTGACCGTCTTTGTTTCTCCACTGACAATACGGCTCAACTGGGAAGCAGATACGCCTATCTTCTTTGCAAGCTGCTTTTATGTAATGTGGTTCCCGTTGCACAAATCAGAAATCCGCTGTCTGGGTGTTCCGGGTAAAGCCATAGATAACACCTCCTTTGCATACTTCCATTATACACGAGAATTGCAGAAATGCAATTTTGAAATAGAATATTGCCCTAAAATGCAATTCTCGCAAGATTCTGGGAATTGCATTTTTTTCGTGTAGACTTAGGGTAGTTCATCGATGAGCTGCACCTTGAAAATTAAATGACCGTCCGAAAAGG
>OFHA01001415.1_pt1 | contig 16527 bp, 17 predicted proteins | sample 1521891 | NCBI WGS metagenome assembly OFHA01 (sample SAMEA3504089, study PRJEB24116) | mouse gut metagenome | biome: mouse gut; feature: mouse-associated habitat; material: faeces | place: Denmark | collected 2011
GATAAAACCATGGTATGTATTTTTTTACTTGTATGCATTTTGATTTCCTCTTTTCTTACTTAACATATGTCTTGACACGTGTTGTGACCATTATAGGGGCGATTGCAAAAAATGTCAAGAAAAAATCCTATAAAATTTAGAACAAAGTTTTTTCTCAATTATAGGTGTTTCATACAACAGTAGGCCTGTCTGATACAGTTTCTTTAATGTTTTAAAGTGATGGGAGTCGAGAGCTTTATAAAACATGTTAGAAGCATTTACATTCTCAGAGTCCAATGCAATTCGAATAGGAAACTTTAAATCAACTTTATTAGAAACAATAATATTATAGTTTGAATGCGAAAGATAACATCCATATTGTTCATAGTCGAAATTAAGCGTGCAAAAATACCTGTGAGAAGCTGTAATATTACCCGTGTGGTATTGGTTAGAATCCTGATAAATGCCCTGGCTCATAGCATTGTCATACCGGGTCCCCTTAATCATTTGCTTAAACGCAGTGGATGCAAGTTTATTTTGAAGTTCTTCACTAGGCAAGGCACGTTGAAACAGTACATTTTTAGAAGTCCAGATTTGCCCTTCTTCAATATACGGTATCTGGAAAGCGGGGTGCATATGATACGGATTGTAAAATTCCGTGTTATTGCCCATTAAAAAGCATGTAAGTCTTTCCTCGCCCCTATCAATAGTTTCATAAATAGTAAGTAATGCGTCAGGTTCATACCAGCCATTTACGTACATAGATGAAAATTTTGATTCAAGCATATACTCATCAAAAACCAACCAATGCACATTGGGGTATGATTCTCGTTTGATTTTAATAGCGGCAGAAAGGGCAATTGCATGACCGGCAACAGTTTTAACGTCATCGTTACAGATATATAATTTATCTTTGTCAAATTCATATTCAAGACCTGAAAATTGTTCTTGTAATACTTTAGAAAATGCTTTTTTAAGTACATTATTTTTTAATTCGTCTTGTGTTCTGCAAATGTAAACGAATTCACGTTGTTTGAATAATGCTTGTGTAATCAAAAATTTTAAACATGTATAAGTTTTACCGATATTTCTAGGACCATTTATAAAGTTAAAATGCCTTTGAAACGGTAAAATCTGATATATATTCCAATACAAGATACTCCCTCCATAAGTTAAGAACTATATAGCCGCAAAGAGGGAGTACCAATCCGGTCGTTTATCGCTCTAATTAAAGAGGTGGTCAAGATAAACGCTCTTGCTAGCATATATAGTCCTTTATTTGATTATACACGAAAGGTCAGCAAAAGTCAAGGTTTTAATTCAAAAGTAGTTTCAACAAGTACAACGCCTCCTTTTACAGTTTTATGTTGTAATTTTCCATTAAATTTTGTATAAGGTTTGAAGTTGCTAAAACGCGCTTGTTTAGCGCAAGCACGGGGCATACCCGCGCATTTTACATCTAATTTATTATATAGTTTTCCGTTTTTTTCTACTTTTATATGTTCCATATAACGCTTTGCGCGTATAAAGCGGGCATGATAAACAAGGTTTTCACGTTTCCATGCTCCCAGTTTATAATTATCGAGTTCAATCCCTATAGGCTCTTCCCACCCTGTAAGATGGAGGCTATCGGTATCCATGTAAACAATTCTATCAATATTATTTTGGGCGGCTGTAATAAGGTCTTCTCTAGCGTATGCCGTAATAAACATTGCTATTGGCAAATAGTTTGGTTTTACTTTTTTAGTTAATGACGGTATATATCGAACTTTGCCGTCTTCTAGTATAGGCTGTTTAGTGCCCAGTTCAGGTCTATTTCCGAATTTCCCATATAGGGCATTTAACATAAGTTTTGCAATAGTTCTAAAGGCTTTATTGCCTGATTTATCCGCTTCTTCTTTTACAGCATACCAATATTCAATATAGTCATTGAATATACCGTACTTTGTCATAAACTTATAACCGTACAAAGGTTCCATATGTTCAATATTGTAATGTTTTTGAAATAGTTCAAAATCGATATTTGTCATTGTCATTTTGAGTATTTGGCCTTTACTGGAAGAAAGATATTCGGTAGGTTTAAATAATCCTCCATGTTTATCTTGTATTGTCGGTAAATACCCTTCTTTTAGGGTAAAAACACAATTAAATGTTATGATGTAACAATTATATATTTTATCTGGAATAGGGGCTCCTTTAAAAAATACCGGTTTTCCATATGGCATCGGTTTTGTTCGCATTACCCATGGGTACATGCTGTTTTTATCGTAGACTACGCATTTTCCAAGGGTCTTATTTTGGTATTTGGGCAACAGGTATGTATAACCGCCTCTATAGCCTGGCCGAATAAATGTATCGCAGTCTAAAGTAGGAAACCAGTGTTTAAAATCGTTCTTTGCTATTGTTGTTTTAAAATTATTAAAAGCATTTGACGCTTGTGTTGTTTTAGTTAGATTTTGTGAAAATAATTTTTTGAGCGCTTTTCCGACAATAGCGCAGTCTCGTCTGATGTATTCTGCTTCTATTTCATCGGGCGTATAACCCTTGGGGCGTTTTTTACCATAGTCTATTTCAGTTTTTGTAAGGTCTCCTAAGTCAAACGCTTTAGCTATTTCAGCTACGCTTAAATTTATAATTTTTAATGAATCTAGTATGTTTATTACGCAACCGTCTATATTTATTTTTATAGAATAAAATACGTTTAAATCAGTAATAGACGTTGTAAATTCGTGCGGTAACGGTTTATCGGGCGTCCAAGTAAAACCCTCGTTTAATAGCCAATCAATGATAAACCCGCCGTCGAATTTTAAATTATGAAAATATAGCGTACATTTTTCATATGCGCAACAGTGTACAAATAGTTCCCGTAAATTTTTTAACAGTATAAATTCTTCGGTGTTAATATCGTACCATCCGACTGCCCACTCACGGCAATCCTCTATATCATTGGTTGTTTCTAGGTCTGCTGAGATTGTGCAACGGCTATACACTCCATCCACCTCGTAACTAGATAGTCAGCATTTTCAATTATGTCATTGTCATTGTCAAGCAGATTGTAAACTGTATCAGGAGTTAACTCGGGCGCAATATCTAAAACGTCAATAAGCGTTTCTATGTCCAGCTTTGAAATTATGTTTTTTAAAGTTTCGATTTGTGGGAGATTAGGCCAGTCGTCTAACGCATCTAAAACATTTTCTCGCATAATGCTCAAGTAATATGCTTTTGGGTTGCTTGTGGCTAATCTGTTTCCCGCTGAAATATATTGGTTTATACCTTGTCTGGTTTTAAATGTGGCAATTTTGCCTGTTCGGTCTTTAAGAATTGTTTCATGGGAGTTTTGCATAAACCTTTCTATAATTTCTTTAGTGTAGCCTTTTTTTTCACGCTCTTTTCTTCTCCATGTATTTACCCTTTGATTTTGATATTGATTTTCTCTAACCTCCCATTTTAGATATTTAACGCCATATTTATTAGTAAATACTTTATCGTTTCCTGGAACTGAAAGTCTGTTTAAACGGTTGATTTGCCTATTTAAATCGTTTTTATTAAAGATAATTTCCTTTAATTCTTTATAGTCGGCTTTTGGAAGCCTTACAGCTGTAATCGTATCTGCTTTACGGTTAAAGCGTTTAACAGCTTCACGCAATAAAGCAGATTGTTTTCTTGATAATTTCATATAATTAAAGCGGGCGGATAACCGCCCGCTCCCCTCCATTCAATTTAATTATTAAGAAGTCTAATGTTGTATGTCATACCTTTGGTAGTAGGTACTTGTACGATTTGAATTCTCCAATTATCTGGCCACAAGTCGGGGGTACCAGTCATTCCGCATAACTTCTTTATACTGGAGTAGATGCCTTGACTGGGGCTACCAAAGACTCCCTCTTCGGTAATTAGTGTAGTCCTTACGCACTCTTTTATTTCTCCAGTGTTTCGGTCTGTTATAGTAGAGGGTGTGAGGATGATATTAAGAAGTTTAAGCGGGCGATTAATTGCTTCAGAAATTGATTTGCTCTCAGAGAGTGCGTTATACGTCTTTACAATATCATCACATTTGCAAGCCATCATAATTTCTGTGTTATTTTGAGAAAAAATAGAAAGTTCATTCATTTGGAATTCTCCTTTAAACTAATTGTAAGATATTTTGTTTTTCGATCGTATAGAGCGTTTACAGTAAATTCGCCCCATTCCATTGTTAAGTGATCTCCGTCAAATGGAACGGGAGTAGGCTTAGGCGCGTGGCCCACTAGAAAATAGATGTGGTACATAGAAAGTACATTATTAAATGCAGTTTCGGGCGATAGGGTTGAAATTACTGTGGTAATCGGTTTTGTCATTCTAACCTCCTTTCTGGCTGTATTATATCATATATGTTTATTGATATAATTCTGTTAAAGAAGAAACAAGAAAATATTTTTACATGATCTAATAGTCTTGTATATGATTCAGGGCCATGATTTCTGCCGCTGGTCAAGTTCACTTTGGAGCAGTTTTACGGCAATCTGTCTGATCAATTCCCAATCTTCAGGATTCAACTGGGCTAGAATGGGTATTAACCAGTTTTTATATTCGTCCTGATCGTCGTTATCAAGAATTTCCGGACCGCTTTTTTTGTTTAGTTGATCTAGCATTTCCCCTTGGCCTGTTTTAAGCCACATTGGATTTATGTTGTGAACGTAGCAAAGAAGTTTAATTATGGAATTTGGAGGGCTTGACCGCCCATTTTCATAATTAGCTATAACGTCGCGGCTTACGCCCAAAGAATTACCAAATTCCTTTTGGGACAGTTGCAAATATTTGCGCACTTGCAGTATTCTTGATTTCAATGCCATTCGCCTCCTTATGTTGCTTATAATATCACGCTGGTGTGTATATGTCAACACAAAATTTAATTTTTTTCAAAAAGGTATTGGCATTTACACAGAGTTGTGGTATTATATGTATACAGACACAGGGAACACAAACCCAAACACATATTTCAAATACAGGAGGAACACAAAATGAAATACTATGTCGGTTACTTTAACAAGTCTTGGGACAAAAGCGAGTTCACCGTTATCTGTGGTTGCCCCGACAGAGACAACGCCTGTTTCATCTTGGAACAGTATCAAAACTTCCCTACCAGCATAGGGTGTTACAGCGGCAGACGCTATGGATTTGAAGTTAATTTTCTAAGCCGAAACGGGCCATAAGGCCGTCTGCCGGTGCTGATGATGGCAGGGTAGAAAGGATGAACAAGTGGAGTATCGCATTGCGATACTCCACTATATTTTGCTTCACTAATACCTGCAAGGAAGCCTTGCGGATTCACTAGAAAAACATTACTTATTTGTATTGTGCAAATCTAAAACTTATAGTATAATGCAGATAGGAGGTGAGACACATGAATGAGATTGCAACTATTATTAGTAATCTAGGTTTCCCAATTATTATGTGTCTATTGTTATTTAAGTTTGTTTCAGAAACGCTTAAAAGCTATCAAGAGCAAAACAAAAGTATGCAGGACACGCTAGACAGAAACACAGATGCTATTTTACAATTACGCAGCCGAATGGAGGAGTTACATAATGTTACAGGGAATTGACGTATCAGGTTGGCAAAAAAGCGGCACACTGAAAGCTAAAAATTATAACTTTGCAATCATTAAAGCCAGCGAAGGCGTTGATTACAAATCTGACGGGCTAGACTATCACTATAATGATTTTTCCGGCCGTACAGACGGTAATCCTTGTGGTAAATTGTATGGCTTTTATCATTATGCAAGGCCAGACACAGGAAATACGGCAAAGGCAGAAGCGGAAAGTTTCCTGAAGTTTGTAGGCCATCATAAGGGGAAAGCCGTATACGCTTTGGACTGGGAAGACAAGGCCCTTAATTATCCTGCTAGTTGGGCAATGGAGTTTCTTGACATTGTTTCACGTGAAACAGGATGCAACCCTTTGTTTTACGCTTCCGCAAGTGTAATGAGAGACCCCAAGTACAAGGACATTGTATCAAAATACCCTCTTTGGGTTGCGGCGTATAGCGATACACCGCCTGATTTTGGCGGTGCGTTTAAGTCGTGGAAAATCTGGCAGTACACATCGGAGCCGTATGATCTGAACAAGTTTAACGGAAATGCTGAAGACTGGAAAGCGTTGTGCTGTAAAGCACAGAAATCGAAGTCCTGGCAGGTTGTTAGACAGGGTAACGGTGAAATTGTGTTGGGCTGGAAGTAATGTTAAGAGGGTGTGATATTTCATACGCGCAGGGCTATGACGTAGATATTTCACCTTACGATTTTGTTATTGTGCGCTCTAATGACGGCACTGATAAAGACGAGAAGATGGATAGGCACGCAAAAAAGGTGTTGGATGCTGGCAAGCTTTTAGGGTTTTATCTATTTTCATACCCGCATCTTAATACGGCAAAAGCGGAAGCGGCGGCAATGCTGGAATATGTAAGGCCATATCTTGGGAAGTGCATTCTAGCTCTAGACTGGGAAGCTAAAGCCGTGGACTACCCTACAAGCTATATCATGGAGTTTTTGGACTACATCCGAAATGAAACAGGAATTCGCCCCTTTTTTTATACATTTGCTTCTGCATTGCGCACGCATGATTATAGCCAGGTTGCGAAACGTTACCCCCTTTGGACCGCACACTGGGAGACAGATACGCCAGAAACAGGCGATTGGAGCAAGTGGACCCTTTGGCAGTATCAGGGCGACCCGTTCGACCTAGACTATTTTGCTGGTACAAAGCAAGACTGGCAGAACTGGTGTGGAAAATATGAAGGTGGGAAATGGATCTCAAAGAACGGATGGCTTACAAATCCAGAGATGGAAAACAACGCAGAGCTTGGCTGGACGTTTTTTCAAAGTAAAGGTTGGACATTACAAAGTGTCTGCGCTATGCTTGGCAATATGGAATATGAAAGCAATATTAACCCAGGCATTTGGGGCAACTTGTCGCCATGGGGCGACCCTGACGGCAAGGGTTATGGGCTGGTTCAGTGGACTCCGTATACAAGAATTACAGAATGGATGACTTCGCACGGGTTTAAAATTGACGATGGCAACGGCCAATGTCAAAAAATTCATGAAGAAATGCTGGCAAACGCTTGGATTGTAACGGATAAATATCCCATGACATTTCAAGAATTTGCAAAGTCGACAGCTGACCCCGGGGAGCTTGCTTGGGTGTTTCTATATAACTATGAGCGCCCCGCGAACTTCAACCAGCCAAAACGAGCGGAGGCGGCATTAAAGTGGTGGAGGTATTTTAAGGGCGCGCCTAAGTTTAGTCCTAGGCTCAATGAGACGGGCATAGAAGGTAATCCGTACTGGTACGAAAACAACCCTTTTTATACAGCAGGCTTCGGGCTTCCAAACTGTACCTGCTATGTATGGGGGCGTTGGTGGGAAATTACGGGAAGTCGCCCCGATAAACTCCCTACCGGTGACGCTAACACCTTCTATGAACGGGCTCAAAACAACGGTCTAAAGGTTGGAGATACTCCAGAGCTAGGAGCTATTCTAGTTACATGGTATAGCATTGGCGGCCACGTTGCGGTAGTTGAAGAAATTCATGACGACGGCACAATCGTAACTTCAAACTCAGCATGGGGAGGGGCATTCTTTTATACACAGACATTAAAGCCGCCTTATGTGTATCCAGGTGCGCCAAGTGAAGCGTATGTTCAAGGCTTCATTTACTTAGAAACAACTCCCTGGGGACCGCCATGGACCCCTCTTCCTGACCCGGATGAAACGCCGCCGCCCTCTCCATTGCCGCAACCTCCGTCACAAACCAGCAGTTTAATATTTCATTTAAAACTTTTTTAAGGTGACGCATATGACAAAAAACGAAGTTTACGCTTTGCTTGATAAAGCGTTTGACAGTGGAGGACTCACTGAGTCTATGGGTGAGGACCTTCGTAAAATCAAAGATTCATTTGATGAAAGGGAGGGTTTGCTTTCGAAGTACGGTGAATACAAAGACGGTAGCTGGAGCGAGTTTGAGCGAGTAGATAAAGCAGATTTTGACGCTGTATCTACTGCATATGATGAACTTAAAATACGGTATAAGGACATTATTTTAAATGGCGCTAGAGACGCAATCACGGAAGTGATTGTGGACGAAGGGAATGAACCGCCCGTAACAACGTTTAAAGACCTATTTATAAAGGAGAAATAACAATGGCTAAAAAACCAGAAAATCTGTCTTTGGAACAGAATGGCGCTAAGATTCTCAATGGTATCAGGGAACAAGCAAGCGCAGAATATAAAGCGACAGTGCCTATGGCTGTTACCGCAGGTCAGCCTAGAGAAAGCGGCGAGGGTGTGTATACACAGCAGGAAGCCCTTGATAGGCTTCATAGCATTGGTGAGACCATTTGGAATTATGAGCCCATGCGTAATGAATTTATTGGCGCTGTAAATAAGATTGCTGAAACCATTATTTCATCAAAATCTTATAATAACCCTCTGGCTTTCCTAAAGCGGGGAATTTTGGAATATGGAGAGACTATAGAAGAGCTGTTTGTAAATCTTACAGACCCCGAGCAGTATGACCCATCAAGGGCTGAAAGTGAATTATTTAGACGCAAGTTCCCAGATACTCGCGCCGCATATCATACTGTAAACTTTAAAAAACTTTATAAACTTACTACACAGAACGAAGATTTCAGAGCCGCTTTTCTTTCTTTTGAATCAGTCGGCGGGCTAATCAATAAAATTATTGATTCCATGTATACAAGCAGTGAAGTGGACGAATACTTGATGACGCGCTTTCTCATTGCAAAGAAAATTTTGAGCGGTGCTGTAAAGTCTGAAACCATACCCGTTATTTCCAAGGGAACTGCCGAAGATACAGCCATTCACTTCAAAGCGCTTTCTGACACTCTCACATTTATGAAGTCGGAATATAATGAAGCTGGAGTTTGGAATCATACTCCGAAATCTGACCAGTATATGTTTGTAACACCCTGGGGGGCCGCTACCATTGATGTGGCTTCTTTAGCTGTTTCCTATCACATGGACAAAGCGGAATTTATGGGCCATATGGTTACGATTGATAGCTTTGACTTCTCCGATGGAGAGGCACAGAAACTTCAGAATCTCGTGGATGTAACGGTTGACCCATTTACTGAAGCGGAACATAACTTGCTAAAAAATGTACAGGCACTTATGGTTGACCGTGATTGGTTTATGATCTACGATAATTTGCTTATGCTTGAAAGTATTCGCAATCCACAGGGTCTTTATTGGAATCACAATCTCCATACCTGGAAGTTGTTTAGCGTGAGCCCGTTCGCCAACGCACTTGTATTTACCAGCGATAATTCTGCCGTAAACAGCATCTCCATTACGCCTGCTACAGCCAGTGTAACGCCGGGTCAGTCTATTGCGTTTACAGCCCAGGTAAACACAGAAGGAATCACGAACAGGGACATTGTGTGGAGCGTTAACAGTAACGTTTCTTCTATTTCCCCTAGCGGTGTTCTGACTGTTTCTCTAAATGAAACGTCCACTACCTTGAAGGTTACGGCAACCGCAGTCAGAAACTCTGCGATTACCGCTAATGCAACTGTAACGGTTGTTAAGTAATGGCTGTGGAGCGTTTAACCAGCCTAGTACCAAACGGTGCGTTTTACCTGCTTGAAAACACAGGGCTGGAAGAAAGCTATGAACATACATTTGCTTGGAAAGAATTAAATAACCAATTCGATTACTTTATGAGTAAGGTTGTATATCGGATTGACAGGGTTGCCCCGGTTCGCTTTGGCGAGCCGGTGGCTCTTCCTGGCAATGCAAATACTTACACAAAATGCGATTATTGTATGTTCCAGAACCTAAATTATAATGGCAAGTGGTTCTATGCTTTCGTAAATAAAATTGAGTGGGTAAATACTGAAACATTTCGTATCACATATAGTATTGACTATATACAGACTTACTGGTTTCAATTTAGATTCTTAGATTCATTTGTAGTTCGGCAACATGCTATCACAGATTCTTTGTATTCTAACCGAATACCTGAGAATTTGGAGCTGGACCAATATGTGGTTAATGAAGACTGGACAACACATTTATTTGACGATTACAAATATATTGTATGCGCCACTGTTGATAAAGATGGAAATGACGCTGTTGGGGGTGTGTATAGCGGTATTTACAGCGGTTTAGAGTTAAATGTATTTAACACACCCGACCAGGTCAATATATTTATAGAAAACTTGACTTCTGTAAATAAAAGTGCCGCAATTGTTTCCATTTTTATGTACCCAAAAGCTTTTATAGATGATAAAGGGTCATTAAATCCTGAATTTAAAGTATTAAAATACGAATACACACCTGAGCATATAGATGGATATATTCCTAGAAACAAAAAATTGCTTTCATATCCGTTTAATCTGCTGTATGTGACAAATCTATGTGGAAATTCGGCTGAATTCCGATATGAGTTTTTTGATGAGACCCGCGGGGGAATTGAATTTTATGTCGGCATGGATATGGCTTCTAATCCCGTTGCAATTATGGCTCCCTATGCGTATAAACAAATAGGGGCTATACCTAACTGGAACGAGAAAATTACACTAGAAGGGTTTCCGCAATGTGCATGGAATGTCGATACCTACAGGGCCTGGCTGGCCCAATCTGGGAGCAGTACAGCTATCTCCACAATGGGGTCAGCTCTTTCTGGCGTTGCAAATTTGATGTCTCTCAATTTTGGCGGCGCTGTAAATTCCGCCCTGAATATCGCCCAGACTATGGCGCAAGTAAATGCCACGAAAAGCCAGCCTCCACAGTCCCACGGAGCGGCTGGTAATAGCGCAATGGTTGCGTTTGGATTAAAAGATTTCTATTTTTATAGATTATCGGTGCGTAGGTCTGTAGCAATTCAACTTGATGATTACTTTGATATGTTCGGGTACGCCCAGCATAAACTTATGCCGCTTAACATATTTGGCCGTGAAAACTGGAACTATATTCAGACACAGCGAGCTAAGGTTTCAGGCGATGCACCCGCATATGCCCGGCAATTAATGGAAACAGCTTTAAATGACGGTATTACATTCTGGCACAATCCCGATATTGGTAACTATAATAAATCAAATAGAATCGTGGTGAATGAAAATGGCACGCAAGAAGAGTAAATATCCTAGACTTCCTGGCGCGGGGGTAGGGTCGCCTGAAATAGTAAACGCTGTTACTACGTTTGATATGTGGTATTCCTATTTAACGCTTGTTGCTATTACAGCATATACATGGGAAGGCCTCCCCGACACTGTAGACGCTCGGTATATGGAACTCTACAATTTCTATGAAGGGAAAACCCTTTTCTTTCAAGACAGATTCACAGAGGATTTCTATTGCTTGCCGTTCGACTTCACAGGTAGGCCAAATATTTATAACGTGCCTAATAAGCGTGTAGCGCAGGGCGCGAATGGCCAGCATTTTTATTGCGATACTTTAAATTCTGTAGTAATATGGAATAATAGCTTACGTACATCTACTGCCGCTATTGCAAATGAATATGCATACCGGATTGCCAACCTAGATATTACCTCCGATGTAAATATTGGCGCGCAACGCACTCCTGTTGCTATCGCTACGTCCGAAAATAATAGACTAACGCTCAAAAACATATACGAACAGTATGCTGGTGGGACGCCTGTCATTATAACATCGAAAGGCCTTGACCTGTCTGGATTCAATGTTCTTAAAACAGACGCTCCCCTTGTAGCGCCGTCTCTTAATGTGCTTAAACATCAATATATTAATGAGTATATGACCATGTGCGGCATTGAGAATTCTAACGAGGATAAAAAAGAGCGTCTTGTAGCTAATGAAGTTGGGTCAAATTATGGAGCGGTCGAACGTTCTCGAAAAATTGGGCTTACGTCACGTGAAAAAGCCGCTGAGCAAATCAATAAAATGTTTGGACTTAATGTATCTGTACGTTTTAACTCTGACCTTTCTACCATGCTCAACATGCCTAATATTGGAGGTGATGCGAGTGGCAAAATATACGACAGAAGTCCGGTCAATCATCCGGGAGATGATGACACGCAAGGGAGAGCCACACAATAACATTGATACACGCGATCACTGTATCTGGGCTGTACAAAATGGAATTTTACCATACGCAAACTTTCAAATCTGGGAACCTGCCTATAAAAACACCCTTTTAACAAATATCCTATGGCATTACTATTTTAGAGAAATTGGGTTTGAAACGGTTGGATTATGGAAAACTATGATTACCCGAAAGCTTTCGGAAATTATGCCATACTATAATAAACTATATAAAACAATCACGCTTGATTTTGATATAATCAATCCCACAGACTACTTGGAAACTGTAGAACACGATAAACAAACTACCGATAATATGTTAATCAATAAACAATCTAACACAGAAAATACTACAACAGGAACAGAGAACGTGACAGCTTCTGAAGATGATACACATGAGATAGAAACCGCTTCTAACTCTGAATCATATCATTCTGATTTGCCACAAGCGTCTATTATCGCAAGCCCTATCAACTATGCAACCACCTGGGATAAAGGAGACTCGGGAACTACGGAAAACGGCTCCAATCATGGCGCTTCTGAAAGTCATACTACGAACGATATAGAAAATCGAGCACAATCTACAGGGGAAGACCGTCATGAGGGCAGAGGTACTGAGCATAATTTAACAACTACTACACGTAAGGGAAATATAGGAAATAAAACGCCTGTGGAACTAATCGAAGAATATCGGAAATCCATTCTTAACATTGATTTAATGATAGCAGAAGAACTTGAAGATTGTTTTATGATGGTGTACTAATGTTTCACGTGAAACACAAGGAGGTGCAAAATGTACGGGGGTTACGTGTGGTTCTGCCAAAAGGTCTTACCGCTTGTATACGATGAATCACTATCCTATTATGAAGTCCTTTGTAAACTAGCGGACTTTGTAGGAGAGCTCACGCAAAAGGTGGATAATATTGACGACCTGGCAAATCAGCTTAAAATCAGTCTTGATGAACTGATTGCTGGATTTGACGAGTATAAAGCTCAAATCAATTCCGAAATGGCCACTTTTCAGACTACAATGCTTAATAACTGGAATGGTTATAAAGCAAATCTTAATAGAGAGTGGGCAGATTATAAAGAAAACCTTAATGACGAATGGTCTGACTATCAGTCTGATTTAACGTCACAGTGGGCTACATATAAACAAGAGATTACAACAGAGTGGATTGCATTTAAGAATCAGCTTAATACCGAGTGGAATACATTCCGCGCTGATATTCTTGCACATCAAGAGGAATACGAGGCCCGTCTCCGTGCCGAGTGGAACGAATATCAAAATCATGTAAATTCTGAACTCGCGGACATGAACGCTACGCTGGAAGCTATTAAGCGGGGTGAGTATGTAGAGCTGTATCTGCCAAGTATCGAAAACTGGATAAATAATAACCTACAGCAACTTGTACATTCGCTCGCGAAACAAGTGATGTTTGGCCTCGACAACCGTGGGCACTTGGTTGCGTATATCCCTGATTCCTGGGAATTCCTCCGGTTTTCGACGGACATGGGTACAGGGTCTCCCACATATGGCCATTTGATTCTTGCGTACTAGGAGGCATACAATGATAACAGGCATAGTTCCTCCAGACATACAGATTGAGCCCATTCAAAACACCTTTGTAACATACCAGTATAAGGGTGAATACATTTCGGATGTGCTGTTTCCTACAAGACAGAAGTTTTATAATTCTCGCCATGCAATGCTGATTGGCGCACATCATTATGCCAAATTATTTAAAGAATAGAGGTGTAGACTGATGCTAGAAAACGGTAATATATATGTCGGAGAAAGATACCTCCCTATAGGCGCGGGCGCATGGGATATCACGAAGCAATACGAGCAACTCGTTATGGTCACACACGAAGGAGCAACGTATATTTCTACAAAGCCCGTTCCTGGTAATACAGACATTACAAATACGGAATACTGGCTTCCTATGTATCAGCCCAGTGAATCAATTACGGAGCTTCAGGATGACGTTGCGCAGAATATGGCAGACATTGCAGATATCTATCAGAAGCTGGCGAATGGGGGCAACGGATCCCCTGTGTTTGTAGATATGCGGAATGTGAATGGTGTAGTGAATGGCAACGTCATTAATATCGATAATCTGCCGGACGATATGTCAAAAGTGTACGTTGTCCCTAATGATAAAGATTATCAAATGACTTCAGATACAGACGGCGTGCGGGCTATTATTGCTATACCGCCATCAACTAACTACAATATTACGCTTCTAAGTAACATCCGCCTTGCTCTTCAGCCAATATTTTTCCCGTATTCTATGCTAATAGATTGTGGCAATTATAAGTTTACTGCACCTTTGCCTGTCGTAAAACAACAATGGTGTGTTGATAAATTCAACATCTTTAGCAGTATTATTCACACTATCAATCCTACTTACACCGTAACTTCTACTAACACGTATGACGTCCAGACTCCTTGCACCGTTGATGGTGAGTATATGACAGAGTGCGCATACGGGTTCACCGTTCATAATGACGCCGTATTTAAGAATATCCGATTTATTACAAATGGTAATATGCTCAATATCAAAAAGAGTGCTAAAATCACGTTCGAACATTGCGAGTTTGCGCTTACAAATTCCAACTTTAGAGTTGTAAATGCCAATGATAAAATCCTTGACCTTACATTTAAAGACTGCACATTTAAAAATCCTTGTGCGGCACTGGGTGGGTCCAATATAATAACTAATAATTTTACATTCGAAAACTGTAAGTTTAATGAACAGGTTATGTTCCTTGATCAAGCCGAATCACTTCATAATGTGAGATTTATTGGTTGTACTTGCTATGAAACCCACGGTATTTCGCTCAGGTCTACAAAATGGAATTTGGATATTAAAGATAGTGATATGCAAATAATTCATAGTGGCACAACGGAAAATGCAACAAATCTCAGATCTACCTACTCACAGATACAGATTAATGGTAGTGGCACTGTTAGGTTTGAGGGCGTTCACAACTCAGAAATTTACTTGAATACTACACGTTGCCATCTAGGTAGTAGTATATCTAATTCTAATATTATCGGAAACGGAACTACACTCCCGTTAACAGACGTTGGCGGGGGAGTTTTTAACAACACCAGTTTCGCGAATCTCGATGTTATTGCTGAGGCCGATCCGCCCGTTCGCACCTTCAATGTATGTTCATTTACAAATACTACACTTGGCGAGCTTAACAATGCTGTGTATTTGAATGGGGATGATTCTAAGTTGCCAGGTGGGGGAGGGGGAGGAGGTCAAACAGAACGTTTAAGTATATACACTATCGCCGAGGGAGCTGGCGGAGGTGCTCCTAATGCCGACTACATAATATCGAGAGGTAAAAGATGCGATTTTCCCGCGATAGCAAGCAGTTCTAAGAATTATTCACTCGCTAATTCTCCGTTATTCTATATTGCATTTCCAAAAATCTTAGGCGGAATTCCCGGTGACATAAATCTAGGCCCCAGACTGGAAGGGCAAACTATAATCGAACGATTAGATAGTAACAGCAATGACAACTATTATGTTTTCCGTGTAAAAAATGCGAGTTCAAATATCACTTATAACGTATCAAGAGGTGATACATTTAGTTTTAATGTTATTGGGTCACCATTTGGACCATGCACAATTATTGGCGTAATAAGAGCAGTTATCTAATAAATAAACGCTCCCACATTTGTGGGAGCGTTTAAATTATAAAGTTCTTTGAGCACCTACTATCTACGTGGCATAGTGGTGTGCAATACCATATCCAATCATAAACTCCATGTGGTTAATAATACATCCTTTATTTCGTCTACACATGCAATTATTTTGTCTATAATATATGATCTTGCTATTACTGGAACATCATTTCTCCTGCAAAAGGTGTTTAAATTTTCCATTAATTCAATAGATTGTATAAAACTCCGAGCATAGTCTTTAATATTGCATGCAGAATAATCAGAAAGATACTCATTTAATTCAGAGACGTGCATAATATTATACTCGCTATTATAAAGTATGTTTAATAATTTTTTAGTATCATAATCGTTCAATGCGTTGCTTGTAAACAATGCTTCATAATAGTGGGGTGTAAAATCTCCTGTAAGGCGTGTCATTCCTACAATAAACATATTTACATATTCGTAATAATGCATATTCTGTACCCCTTTCATAATGGTTTATAATATACGAGCTTTTAAATTTATATTCTCCTTTCCAGTTGTGTAATACCATTATACCATATTTTCTTAATTTATAATTCTACAGTGGAATAAAGATAATGCTTTTTAAAACGAACTTGTATTATAACAGAGTGTGATGTATAAATTATCTTAATTCACCCAGAGGTACGGAAACGTATGTTTGGGTGTTATTTTATATTTGACGTTCGAATGTGTGTTCGAGTCGTGCGATTTCGTTCGAATGTTTGTTCGATTATTATTTTTTATTAACTGCGGATGGGAAATGGTAGGTAGTGGACAT
>OFHA01001426.1_pt1 | contig 16440 bp, 19 predicted proteins | sample 1521891 | NCBI WGS metagenome assembly OFHA01 (sample SAMEA3504089, study PRJEB24116) | mouse gut metagenome | biome: mouse gut; feature: mouse-associated habitat; material: faeces | place: Denmark | collected 2011
GTGCTTTCTGTTTCTGTACTCTCTGTTTCAGAAGATTCTGTTTCAGTGCTTTCTGTTTCAGAGGATTCTGTTTCAGAGGATTCTGTTTCAGAGGATTCTGTTTCAGAGGATTCTGTTTCAGTGCTTTCCGTTTCAGAGGATTCTGTTTCAGAGGATTCTGTTTCAGTGCTTTCCGTTTCTGTGCTTTCTGTTTCTGTACTCTCTGTTTCAGAAGATTCTGTTTCAGTGCTTTCTGTTTCAGTGCTTTCCGTAGTTTCTGTTGTTTCTGTGCTTATGTCTGGTAAGTCTGGTAAATCAGGAACACCACTCACACAACAGCAATCTTTATCAACAACTATATTACCAAAGAAAAAGTTTTCTATTTCTTCATCTTCTAAAAATAAATCTAAATCAAAATTAGGATTATTATAATCACATACAACGCCAAATTCTTTTTCAATATGAACAGGATTTTCAAAATCACTGTGATTAGTACAAGGCGTTAATTGAAATAATTTCAAAACAGGAATTTCGCCATTTTCTGTTTTTATGCTACTATACATAAAGCATTTACCATTTTTTGTATAGTGTAAATTGTCGGCTACAAGTTCATATTTACAAGAAAATTGTTTATAACCTTGTTCATCTTCATCAAGTAAATTTTTTATAATATTATCACTATTACTAAGTACAAAATTATCAATAATTTCATCATTGTTATTATAAATATTTACTTTTACCTTTAAATCTTTTTCTGTTTTATTATCACTATAAGACAATTTATATTTTCCATCTGTCTTTAATTTATTATAAATATTTGTTATATCTTCATCAGAAGCAGTATTATAACCTTTTATGAAAAAACTAAAATCTTTATAGACTTTTTCGTTTGGTTCTTCTGTTGTTTCTGTGCTTTCTGTGTTCTCTGTGTTTTCTTTCTTTTCAGCCCCACAGTTATCACAAAAACCGTCATTATCTAAATCCAAAAAAGGATATTCAATATGATCCTCATCGCAAGTATCAACTATAATAACATCATCATCTTTTTTATCATTTTCGGTATCATTTGGATCAATTTCTATAATGCCATCATCTATATTTTCTGTGAAGTGGTTTCCATCTTCTTTTGTTTCCCCGCATATATCACATACGCCGTGAATATCTGTGTATTCGTGTTGTTCGTCAGCGTCTGGACTAGCATACACAAAACTAAGTGGAGCGGAGAGGGCAACAGCCCCCGCCATTGTTAAAGTTATTACCTTGTTTACATTTCTATTTAATTTATTATTTTTCATCTTTATTACCTTCTTTCCATTATTTTAAAAATACTTCACATTTACCGTTTTCGTTTATGTTATACCAAGCGTAAACGGTTGTGTTCCAATAATTTTTAACTGTAAAATCTGTATAACCAAGATTTTTTATATAGTTAAAAACTTCTTTATAAGTGCCGCTTTTACATTCAATGTCAACAAATTTTCCATTGATTTTTAAAGACTGAACAACAACTTTTTCATCTTTATTTGTAGTAGTATTATTATTTAAAAATACATCACAAATTTTTTTATTATCGTATTTATACCAAGAATAAACTTGTGTGTTCCAATAATTTTTAACTGTAAAATCTGTATAACCAAGATTTTTTATATAGTTAAAAACTTCTTTATAAGTGCCGCTTTTACAGTCAATATTTATAACATCACCGTTCATTTTTACAATAACATTAGTTGTAGATATTTCAGGAACGCCGCTTTCTTCATCTTTACCAATAACAACGCCCCTATTATCTTCTGGAATAACAGGAATACCGCTTTCTTCATCTTTACCAATGATAATGCCTTTATCTTCATCTTTTACAAGTTTGTTTGTATGATTTCCTTCATTGATTGTCATATTGCAGATATCACAAAATCCAGTAGTTCCGAAATAAGCGTGTTCTGTATAAGAAATTTTTTGAACATATTTTCCAGTATTAGGATCTTTTTCTATAATAATAATTTGATATTCATTATCAGCCCCAGAAGGATCGGCGTGAACTGGACTGGTTAAACTTCCTATTGCTAAAGCCCCCATAATCATAGGGATTATAATTTTTTTATTTAATTTTATATTTTTCATTTTTAATTACCTCTCTTTTCATTTTTTTTATATAAATAGTTTGTTATTAAAGTTGTTATAATTGCAGTTCTGGTTAAACCTGTTTTTTTTACTTCTGTATCTAAGTCAGCCAAAACATTTTTATTAATATTAAAATTTATTTTCTTTTTGTCTGCCATTTCTCTAACCCCCTAATAATTACAGTATCAACGGCTAGATTCTTACCATCTATGCAGTTTTTAACGCTTTCAAGTTTTCCAATCTTGCCGCCGCCTTCATCATTAAAATATAATTCATAAATGGTTTTTTCATTATCTACACCTAAGCCATACAAAACGGGATAATCACCATATAAGGGCTTTTTAGGTCTTTCAGTAATTTTTATAATTATTTTCTTCATTGTGTTTTATTTCCTTTCTTATAGATTTTTAATATTTAGACAAAATAAAAAAGAGAACAGGAAACAACAGTTTATAAAAAAACTGTTTAAAATTATCCTTTTCTCTTTATTCTTTGATTCTTTATTCTTTAATTAGTTAGTATTTTTCTCTTTTTTATTAAGTTGTATATACAGTATACCTCCATTAGAGATTTTTGTCAAATGTTTTATAACATAACATATCTATTATAACTTAATTTTATTAGTTGCATTAAAATTGTACCAGTCAATAACCTATGGTTATTAACAAAAAAAGATTAGCACACTACAAGGCTAATCTTTTTACACGATATTCAATTTTTAAAACAATCTTTTTTTATATTAAGGGAGTATATACAAAAATCATTAAGTGAAAAAATAGGAAAAATAATTCTTCTTCCTTCTCTCTGAATAAATTATATAATATAAAAATTTAAAAAGCAAGGGATCGAAACCCCTTGCCCTTTTAAAAACTTGATTCTATTTTTTTATAAACATTTTGTATATATCATATAAAAATACTATCCACCCAAGGAACACCGCACATAAAACCTTAATTGCTATGTATAAAGGAATTGGAATAATAATATCTGTATTCCATTTTGCTACAATCCGATTAGGAATCGACCACCCCCACGGAGAACAGAAAAACGCTAAAAGAGAATATGCAAAAACAAATAAACCGCCTGGATGTCCCCCTTGTGATAACACAAATATAAAAATTAACACAGCAATTACAGCACCAATTACAACTTTTGTCTTGAAACTTGTTTCATTCATTTTTTATAATCCTTTCTAATTATTAAAATTTGCTTCTATCCAGTTCAGGGAATGAATCACATAGCCGTTGCCATACATTATGACTCATTTTGTCTAAATCCGCTTGTGGTATATAGACTTCCCTGTTTTTTGCTTCTTCTTTTTCTATATATTTTTTTTCCATTTCAGGATAAGCATTACATAATAAATTATAAAGTTTTATATTATCAACTAAATGAAAAAGAAGAAATTCAAATAATTCTTGTGTCATATCACGCCCCTAAATCTTTAATAGCCCCAAGCTCATTAAACAGCTTAATACTATCAGCCACACCCGCCAGATACGCAATATCCCGCATTTTGTGTTCCCTTGTCATTAAGCAAGCTATGTAATCATTTATTACAATCCTGTCTTTATCTTCCAAGTTCAAAGATTCATAGCGTTTTTCAAGTTCTTCACTGTCAGCCAGATCATTTTTATAATCTTCATCAGCCAGAGCCAGAGCGTCTATGCTCTTGTCCATAAATGTTCCTAAGTGGTTCTTCACCAGTTTTTTTACAAATTTGTCCATTTTTTGTCCTTTCTTGTATGAGAGTTTAGAAACAGCATCATACTCTATTATAGACAAAGATTTGTTAATATACAAGTATTTGTTTATATAAGATAATAAAAATATTCAAAAAAACAGTAGGAAGGAGGGCGATCTTGTGATTTCTTATGAGCCATTGTGGAAAACTATGAAGCAGAAGAACATAACAACATATACGCTTATATACAAGCACAATTTCAGCCCTTATACGATTACGAACCTAAAAAGGAACAAATCTATCACAATGCACACATTAGAAAAACTGTGTCAGATTTTACAGTGCCAAGCCGAAAGCGTTGTTATATTCCTACCCGATCAGCCGCCAGAGCCGCCACAAAAGCCGTAAAATGCCCCAGAATCATTTTTAAATACTTCCAGAGGGTAAACAGTCATTAAAGGATTTTAAAATCAATTACAGCGCATTTAAGGCGTTTTATACATATTCTATACACCATAAGTTATGTATAGATTACATACGCCATATGTATAAAATAATAAGCAATTATAAAAAAGTCAAAAAAAACAAGCCTTTCGGCTTGCTACCGCCTTACAGATGAACCAAGCCCAAAGACAGGGCTTGCTTCATCTTCCAGTTGGTTTATATTATCCCTTACAATATGTATTATATAAATTTTTTCTACCTTCACCGTGTCCTAATTCTTTAGAAACTATATTCCATTTTTTCATTTCTTCCTTGTTATTGCTTAAAGGTTCATTACCCCTTAATTCTTTCATTCTTTCAGTTGCGTATAATTTTCTTATAGCGTGATCAGTTGTTTTTTCATATTTTTTAGATAATAATAAGCCGTCTTTATCTTGTGTTTTATCCATATAACGCCTTATGCTTTTACTTATGCTTTTAGCGTCAGTTTTTGTAAAATAGCCCCTTTCAGGATATTTTTCTAATAATTCTTTAAAATATGGAATGTCTTTATCTCTTATAGGAACAGTTCGAGCCTTTCCATTTTTTGCCCCTTCCCTATCAACAAAAATTGTTTTTTCAGATATGTTTATATCTTCTCTTTTTAAATGTGCTACTTCATCAATACGAAGCCCCACACGAGCAGTTATTTCAACGGCTTCTTTAGCAAAAGAGCGGCTATTTTTCATAGATTCTTTTAATCTGTTTAAATCATCAGGAGTAAAGGCTTTATCCCTTGTTGATTCTTTTGTTTTTGGTTTTTCATAATCTTTATTATAAAAATTTACATTATCACGCCCAAAAACTTTTTTAGATTGTTCTTCAAGATATTTAATTTTTGTCATATGATTTTCAAGCGTTTTTAAAGACCAATTTTTACCCCTGTCATTAATCCATTCTTGAATATGAGATTCTTTTATATCTACAACATTTTTTATTTCAGGGTGTTTTTCTTTCAGCCAATTACTTAAATTTTTAGCGGTATCTTTATAAGATTGTAATGTATTATTGCTATAAATATTACCTTCTCTATAAGTGCCGTTCTTTTTAGCAGAGTGTTTACTTTCACCAATTTTTAAAGATTTACTTATAGCATAATTAAGTTGTTGGTTTATATTGCGGATTAAATCACCCCCTTTCTAATTTCTTTTTGTAGTTGTTTTTCTTCATAATCTTTTATACAGTCATAAAGAATAATTGTTCCGCTTATAACGTCCAGAGGTTCATAAATATTAATTTTACAATTAGGTATTTTATAGCCCCTATCTTTATAATAATTTAAAGCAGTTTCTAATTTTTGCCAGATATATAAAGAGCCTTCTTCTGTTTCCCAGTCTTTATATTTTCCATAAATAACAGCAAAGTTTTCCATTAAATCAATTATATTTTTATATTCACAAAAGCCAAAAAATTGCCACAACATATTTTTTAAAAGTTCCCCATTGTATGTAATAAATAAAGCGTTTTCTACCATTAATTTTTTTACATACATATAAGAAATTCGTGTCAATTCACAATCAAAAATTAAGGCTTTATCTTCATCAAATATGATTATTCTTTCCACCTTTTCAGGATTTTTAAAGTTATCAGGTTGTATTATTAAAAAGTATTTTTTCATATTATTTTTTCTCCTTTCAAATCAAAATTTTATTCTTATTGTTTTATTCTCATAATCTTTTTTCAGCCCCCGCCCGTAGGCGGGCTATATATAAAATTAATACGTATTAGCGGCTTAATACGTATTAGCAATTTAATACGTATTATTTTTTAAGATTTCCAAGAAATTAATACGTATTAGCAAAATTAATACGTATTAGCAAATTAATACGTATTAAAGACGTATTAGCAATTTAATACGTATTAGCAAAATTAATACGTATTAATCAAGAAATAGATCACCTTCTCAATTCTTAATCAGCCCCATTTTTATCTACATTGAGCGGGGAAAAACAAGTTTTTCCCCTCAATGTAGATAAAAGACATCAGCAGGTAAGAAAAAAAGGCGTTTTCGCCATCAAATACACGGTTATTTATGTTATATCTTATAATTAATCACATGGTTATTAGTTACATATAGCAATATAAGCATTAGAATTAGCAAAGGCTTTTACAATAGCCAGAGCAAAAGAGGATCGGCGGTTTCATCTTGCTATCAGATACCACAACCCGATCAAGCGTATTTTTTGCTTTTTTCTCTTAAAGCGTAATACGCTAAAATTCTAAAAAGTTAGATGTATTTTTTTAAAAGGTTTTTTTCCTTTTTGTAATTTTTTAGATAAAGTGTTTTCTTCACTGTCTTAAATATTATAAAAATCATAAGATTTCTTTTTGTAATAAAAGGAGATTTTAAACCAAAATGACAAAGCATTTTGTAAACCAAGACCCCCTATTACGAGAGTGATTTTCTACCAAAAAAATAACAACTTCTTCTTGTTGTTATATAACTAAGTTTTAAAAATATTAGCAACTTTTACATTGCCATATTACCTAAACTTTTATACTCTTTTTTACTTCTTAATGGTATGTAATAAATACCAATTCCTAAACTTACAAGTTTGTTTTTTAATTCATAACTTCCCAAAAAGAATATATATTTTTTATTACCTAATATACAAAAGGCGAATACTTAAGGAACGCTAGTTCATCAAAACTTTTAATATCTGTATAAAGATATATATAAATAACTTATAATTTGATTTTATAATTTTTACATATCAGAAGTCAACAGATCAAAAAAAGCCCCTACCGCCTTATAGCAGTAGAAGCCATTTTTTTAAAATTCAACAGATGAAGAATTACCGATCCATTCTTTTAAAATATCATCTGTTGTTTTTTCTTTCTCAATTATTGAATAATTAAAAACATAAGTTTTATCATTGAAATTTAACATATATTTTTTATTGTCTTTATCTAAAAAGAACAATGTAATATTGCCTTTATTATCATAATATTTTCCGTCAAGTTTTAAAAACTTACTTGAAAATGTTTTTTCATTTATTGTCTTTGTTTTCATTTTTTTGTTCTTCCTTTCTTTTATATTTTTGTATCAGTATTATAATTTGATTCTTCAATATAATAACTATTTTCCATTAAATCTAAATCTAAGATATTTAAAAATTTATTGAATTTTTCATCAACATAAGCAGTTATAATATAATTACCTTTTTTATAATTATCATAAAATAATAAGTATGTATTTTTAAAAACTTGTTCGTTTATTTCTTTCATTAGTATTCACCCCTTTTAACCAAAAAAACTATTATCAACAGGATCATTATAAAAATCATCTTGTGCCATTTTTAATAAATCAATATCTTTTTGTTCTTGTGGCTCTTGTTGTTTTGGTTCTTCGTCTGTTATTTCTTCGCCATAATCAGCAAGTAAGGCGTCAATTTCAGCGTCAGTTAAATCTTGTTCGTTTGCTAATAATTCCTTTATTTTTTCAGGTAAGCCCTTCAATATTTTATTTTCATAGAAGCGGGCTTTTTCTTCGTTTCCCTTACATAATGTTCTTACTTTTCTAAAATTTCCTTTAATCTTTTTCCAAATTTCAAATTCTTGTGGATCATCACTTTCCCTAGTAAAATATTTACTTAATCTTATAGTTATTTCTTCATCAGATAACCCCATATCAATAGGAAATCTTCTATAACTTTGTCCTTTATCTTCAGCGGTTCTCAAATTCCCCGCCTTATCTACATATTCCCCCGCTAAACCATCTAAAAATACATTTCTATCTTCAACACTGTTGACGATATTAACAGTATTAACAAGTTTAACAGAGCCAAATTTTATATTAACCCTAGCATTATGAGGGTGTGTATCAAAAATTTTAAAAAGGTTCTCTCTACCCTTAAAGGCTTCAAGTAGGGTATAAGCCCTATATTCAGACCAAATTAAAACAGGTTGTCCGTCATAACCTTCATATGTTGCATTGTCAGCCCCTACTTCAAAAAATATATCTTCGTCATTTTCTATATCAGGATATAAAGCCCTAGCAATAGCACGACTTGCCGTGTCTTTACCTTCACCGCCTTTACCAGTGATATAAATATTTATACGAGTTTTTGGAACTTCCATATTATTTGTTATATACTCAACTCTAAATTTTTTAAGTTTTTCAAGATTAGCCATATATAATAATTTATCTTCTTGTTGACATTCTTTTAAAGTTTTTCCGAGATACAAGACATCAAATAGCATACGGTCTTTTTTACTTAAATCACCGCCATATTTTAGCTTGTTTTCTTCTCTTTCTAATAATTCCTTTTGCCAGTCAAAATTTGAAAAAACTTCATCATCAGGATATAGAGTTTTTCCTTCATCTTGACATTTATCACTTGAATGTGTAAGGTATTGAACGCAATCTAAAAATGCACCCCTACCTTTTGGAATATCAACCATATTTTCAGGAACATTAAACCATTTAGCAACAGCACTCAAAGAAACTTTATTAGGACAATCAAGAACAATGTGCCAGTGTTTACCTTTTAATTCACCCGCTTTCCCCTTGCCTTTTGCTTCTTCCTTTTCCGTAAATGTATCTTTATTGTGTTCTATCCAAGCATAACGCTTTATGCTTTTATGATCTAATCCATCTTTTATATTTTTTTCACTAAAATGTAAATCTTCACCAGTTGCAGGGTTTTTTGAATATTGAGCGATATTGAAAACCCTTGCAACGACTTCTTTTTTTTCTTTTTCGTTGATTAGACATTACCCCTTTCCTTCTTTTGTTTTTCAGCCTTTTCTTGTATAAGTTCATCAATAGCAGTTAATGAAGCAACATTATTCTCATAAATCATAATAAGAAATTCTATTTTTTGTTCTATTCCCCTTATTTTATCAGCCATCATAAAAACGCTTTTATCAATATCTATAAGTTCATCAAGGGTATAACCGCTATATAATAATTTATATAAATCAATCCATTCTCTATCTTTCTTTTTATAACCTTCAGGATCACTACATTGTGAGAATCTTGTTATTTTTTTATCTTTATTCATATATTTTTTTCCTTCCTTTCTTATAAAATAAAAAAATAGATTAAACAGAAAATAAAAGACTTTTCAGCCCTTCAATTTTTCCATTTAATCTATACTTGTTAGATTTATTATTTAATTTTCTATAATATAATTTTATAAAATTTACCCAGTTTTGTCAACACTTCTAATTTTTAAAAGTGGGTATTTTACCCAGTTTTATTTTTATATAAAGTGGGTATTTTTTTATAATTGTGTATTTTACCCAGTTTTATAAATAATTATAGTAATGTTAAAGTGGGTATTTATATTTTATTGGGTATTTTTTATGTGAATATACTTCTTATTGCTTGTTTTATAAGGGCGAGTATTCTTTTCGCAAGCGAAAAGCCTATTATTTTTATTACGCTCGATTTTCTACCGAAAATCTACGACCAAAAAAGCGGGCGGGTTAGCCTTCTGCTACTTCGTAGCAGCCGCTTTTTTGTTATGTTAATGAGGTCAACTGTCTAAACTGGGTATTCCGTATAGAAAAAGAGCAAGGAACACTTGCAAGGGCTTGAATTTTTACCCAGTTTACCCAGTTTACCCAGTTGACCCCTACATAGCCAACACAAGCCCAGTGTTGGCTATGTAGGGTGTGAAAAAGCCCGTATTTACAGGGTTTTTTAAAGTTTTAAGTTATGTGACATAACAAATTTACCCAGTTTACCCAGTTTACCCAGTGGTTTTTATAAAATCATAAAAAATCCCGCTTTTTTCAATTTTTTTTAAAAAATCATCATTTGACACAAAAAATATACTTTCTTGCCAGACTGGAAGAAAAAAGGGCGCACCCAAGGCGGAATAACTAAGAGCGTGTTATTCCACCCATACCCATTATATTTTATGTTCCAAGGCTATCAAGACAGAAAAGAGTATTTTTTATTGAGAAATACATTCAATAAAAAATCTTCCTTTTCAATCTTGACAGCCGCCGAGTTTACCGCCTTTAAATGAGGGCTAGCACATATGCGCTAAATATGGTATACTTTATAAATAATTTACAGAGAAGGGAGAGCCGCCCAAAATGGCAAGAACAAAAAGATTTCAAAAACTTATTGATAGATTACCAGAAACAGGAACATCTCTAATAGACTGGCACAAGTGGTTAATGCAAAATGGCTTTATACAAACCATAGGTATAGACACTGATTACATAACGAATGACTTAATAATAGGATATATGTATAAAGGAGATAAAAAAGGATATGAATATTATTCAGTTTCTATATTGATAAAAAGTAATACATCAGTATATTATTTAAAAAACAAATTATATGATTATTTAGAATACGATAGAAGATGGTTCTTTCTGTACTTTGGGTATCTGTATATTCTCTGAATTTGCTATAAGTCACAAAATTGGCTTGATAGAGCAAAACGAGAATAGCATAGTTACCCAAACATCAGAAAGAACCTAGAAGATACGAAACACCCCCTATTTTTAAAGAATATAATAAAAACATAGAGGAGAAAAATATAAACTATTTCCATATAAGAATATACAACAGAAAGAATGAAGATGAAGATATGACCATATACTAAGGAAGAAGCCCCCGAAAGAGGGCTTTTTTTAGTTGACTTTTGAACTTTTTGGCTAGCCGATATTGTCAAAAGTCAACTTTTCTGATATAATAGTTATAGTAGATAACACGACTATACCACAAAAGGAGGGCTTTTCATATGACAATAGCAATATATGCACGGCAGAGCGTTTTTAAAGAGGACAGTTTAAGTATTGATACACAGATCGAAACTTGTAGAGCAGAAGTTGAGAGAAGGGAAAAAGGCGCAGATATAAAAGTTTATGAGGATAGAGGATATTCTGGAAAAAACACAGCACGCCCCCAACTTAAAAATCTTATGGAAGAAATTAAAAACAACAGGATTGACAAAGTTATAGTTTATAAGCTAGACCGTATAAGCCGCAATGTTGTTGATTTCTATAATTTATATGATTTTATGAATAAACATCATTGTGATTTTGTTTCTGTAAAAGATGAATTTGATACATCATCAAGCATAGGGCGGTTATTGATAGGTATTTTAATCAATTTTGCCCAAATGGAACGAGAAAATATACAGCTAAGAGTAAAAGATTCTTATTATGCCAGAGCAGAAACAGACGGGCGTTGGTTAGGCGGGAAAACCCCATATGCTTTTAAATTAGCAAAAGATAAAAACGGATTAAGCACATTAAAGCCAACAGCAGACAAAGAAATTATAGAACTTTTATATAAAAAATATGCTTTTGACAGCAATACATCATTACACAAATTAACAAAATTTTTATATGATAAAAAAGGAATATCTAAGACAGCAACAGCCATAAATAATATTTTATCAAACCCTATATACGCAATAGCAGACCAAAAACTATATAATTATTATAAAAGTTTAGGAGCAAATTTTTTAAATGATTCTAGCGAATGGAATGGAGAGCGGGCGTGTTGTATTTTAAACAAAACCGATCAATCAGGAGAGAAAACCTTACAAAACCCGCCCACCGACTGGAAAATTTATATAACCAACTGGAAGGGATATATTGACAGCCGCACCTTTTTAATGGTTCAGGAACGGTTAAGCCAAAATACATCATACTCACGAGATAATACGCCAAAGGGCAAATTTGCTGAATTGTCTGGACTTGTAAAATGTGCTAAGTGTGGACGGGCTATCAAAATAAAAGGGAAATATGGTTCAATGTCTTGTGTAGGTAGAAGCGAACTAAGAGGCATATGTGATACAAGTTTTAAAGGCGTAAGACTGGAAGGAATACAAGAAAAAGTTGCCATTGAAATTCAAAAGTATTTAGATGATTTTACAAAAAACCAACTTGAATGGAAAGCAAAACTTGAAGAATACCAAAAACAAGCCGATTCCTTACAGACTGAAATAAATAACCTTATATCCACCCTAGCAGTAAACCCTACAATAGCAGAAACTATAACAAAAGCAATAGAGGAAAGAGAGCAACAACTCGCAGAAGTAAATTATAAGATACAGGCAGATATAGCCCCAAGTGATAAAATAGAGTATAGAGTTTTAAAAGTTTTACAAAGAACAGGCACAGAAACTATAACAGCAAAAGACACAATTTATAAAGATTTAGCCACAGAAGAAAAACAGGCATTGTTAAAAATTCTGATAAATAGAATACTTCTAAGTGAAACAGGCGATATAACTATTGACTGGAAAATTTAAAACCTAAGACAAAAGCCCTTTTAAAATAAGGGCTTTTTCTTATGCTTATTATAAAAAATACGGCAGAATGATTTTAAAATACTTTTAGAGGGTAAACACTCATTAAAGAAATTTAAAAACAATCCTACCGCATTTAAGGCTTTTTATACATATCCTATACACCATAAGTTATTTATAGACTACATATAACATATGTATAAAATAATAAGCAGTTACAAAAAAGCAAAAAAATAAGCCGCTTTTATACGGCTTATAATATAGAATAACATTTTTTTATTCATAAATATTTTAGAGTAAAATTTTTATAATGTAAAAAGTCTAAAACACAATAAACTTATAGAAGTGTAAAAACTTCATAAAAAACTTTTTTAACAGGGTTCTTTTCTCTGTCAATTATAATTATATAATTTTTTACTCTTAAATGTCAACAGATCAAAAATAGCCTTTACCGCACTAAGCAGTAAAGACTATTATTTTTAAAATTCATCACTATAAAAGAATTGATTAACTGTACTTGCTGAATGATTTTCCCATAAATCAGCACTAAGTAAATACTGATTGCCGCCATCATTCCAGCAAGCGTCAACCCAATAAGGAACGCCGCCAACATATACTCTATTCCAAGCGTGACCGCCGCCATTAGCGAAGCCTTCTATATAATCACATTCAATGCCTACTTGATTACACATCATTTTAAAAATACAAGCATATGTTCTGCAGTTTCCTTTTCCAGTCTGAAAAGCAAGATAAAAGTCACCTTGACTTAATTCATATGTTATAAGATCACATACATAATTATTTATAGCAATTACAGCGTCTTTTTCAGTCATATCAGAAGTTACAATATTATTTACAATACTTTTTATGTTGTTTTCAACTTCAAGACTTTTATTATATCTTTCTCTACTATTATTTGTTGTTAAATAATATTCCCCTTCATCCCAATAATTTATAATAATTCTAGCGTCATAATAAGCGAAATAAGTTCTGTTTATCGCTTGCTTTATAGTTTCTAAATCATTAGTAGAAAGTTCAGCCCAATGGAAACAGTGTGTCATTTCATCTTCATTTAAGCACACGCCCATTATTTGATCTGCATAACCTTGTAAATGTTCTGGTAAAGTTTCCACGCCGCCACGCTTATTAATATTATTGTTAAAATTTATAATATTACCGCTTGCCACTGTATCTTGTGTTTGTGGTTCTTCCTTTACTGGTTCAACAGGTTCAGGAGTAGGAGTTTCTTCTTTCTTGACTGGTTCAGTTTTTGTGTTAGAATCATCTTTTTTAATTGGTTCAGGAGTAGGAGTTGTTTCTTCCTTGACTGGTTCAGGTTTTTCAGCCTTCTTTTCCTTTATAACAGTATAAACCACTTTTTTAAATGGTTCATCTTCTCTAATTTCAGGAGCAGAATATAAAAAGGTATCTACTCTCATTAAATCATTTACATTATTAAATTTTATATATTCAGTTGTAGAGCCGCCTATAAGGCTAAGGCTCATCAAAATATTTGTTATTGTTATTATTAGTTTTTTCATTTTGTTTTCTTCCTTTCTATAATTATTTATTTGTGTTTTATTGTGCTTTTTTTATAAAAAGGGATTATCTTTTATAAAAATAATCCCTATAATTTTTAGGCTTCTAATAACCTTTTATCTTCTTTAATCTTAGTAGTTCCATAATAGGAGCGTATATCATCAAGACTAAGTTTTTTCTTGCTTGATTTTCTAAACGCTTCAGTATGAAAATACCACGCCTTTTTATTGCTAGCGTATTTAAAGCCTAATTCTTTTAACTCTTTTCTGTAATTATAAGAATTAAAAACCCAGAGCCAAGAGCCTATTATTTCAATATCACAAGAAAAATTTATAATTCTTGTAAGCATTTCACGCAACACGGAATCATCTTCATAGTTATACATATTTTTTGAATATGTAGATTGATAACCGCCCGCCGCTTCTGTTTCTTCTGTTTCCTTAGTGTGTTTGTCTTTTAAGATTTTAAAAAGCCCTTCATACTCTAAGTTAATTGCTTTCATATCTTCATCAGAGCCGCCCACATTATCAGGGTGATATTGTTTTATAAGTTTCTTGTATTGTTTTCTTAATTCTTCAAGTGTGTTTACATTTTCAAAATAAGTTTTTGTCATAATCTTTACCCTTCCTTTTCAAAAGTTTTTTATAATTAGTTTGTTTATGCAAATATTTCAACAGGATATACTTTTTTATGAAAATGATAATATCCATCAGTAATAAAGCCCATATAAATTAAACCTTGTAAGCGTAATTCTTGAACTGGTTGATATGGATTATGTTCTAAAATCATATACGGTAAATTCTCACGATCATAATCCTTTCCAAGATTTTCAATATCCACAAATACATCAAATCTTTTATCTCTTTTTAATAATTGCATTATCTTATAAACTTCTTCTATTTTCATTTTTATTACCTTCCTTTTTATAAGTTTTTTTGTGTTTTAGTATAAAAAAAGGGATCAACCTTTTTCATTTCTACTCAAAAAAGATGATCCCTTAATTTCAATATTAAGTTTTTTCAATATGTAATTTTAATAAATATTTGTAATAGTAAGTTTATCATTTTCAACAGTGTATTCAATAACACGGTCAACGCCTTCTTCATCTAAAAGACAAGTGTTATTATATGCTACATCATTTTTTAAAAAATCCTTAAAACTTACAGCGTCGTGGAAATCTTCACCTAAGTAATCATAAAATTCTTCTACGCCGTAAACTTCACCTACTGTTATTACTAAATTAAAAGCATCATATTTTTTCATATTATTTTTCTCCTTTACATTATAATTTTTTTGTTTTTTGGTTTACTCTATATTAAATTTTTATTTAGTTGTCATAAAAAATGTTATTCATTTTATAATTTTTCTCTATCTAAAAGTAATATAATCTGTTATATCACATAACTTTTTTATAATGGACGCTTTACATAATCACGCAGATTAAGCCGCCACCTATAACTTTTAAACACTATACTTTTATAAAATAAATAACTTATACAATAATTATATAACTTTTTATTTATAAAAAGCAATAGATCAAAAAAAATAGCGCATACCTAAGATATACGCTATTTAGTTTTTAAAAATTAATGAATTGCATTGTCAACAGCCCAAGTAAAGGCGTTATTATCAACGGCGTAATTGAAACACAATATCATAAAAGTTGGAACAAATTGAAGGATAACCCACGCCCAACAAACATATTTTATATATTCTTTATATTTTGCCGCTTCATTATCATAAGGCGTTATCATCATCATAACAAGTAAGACACTTATTGAAACAACAGCCAAAGGAGTAAAAAGCACATATAAAGGGTATGTTTCTCTAAAAAAAAGCATTATTTCATCCATCATTTTTTATACCCCCTTTCTATAAATTTTTATTTTTTAAACTTTTTGAAAAATGCAGTTAAAACACCAAAAGCAGTTACTAAGAAATAGCCGCCATAATATGTATTAGTTGCTAAATCCCCAGTCTGAACCATTTCATTTTTTTCACTAGGATCAACTTTTCCTGTTTCTGTTGTGGTAGTTGTTGTTTCTGTTGTGGTTGTAATTGGTGTTGGTGTAGGCTCAACAGGCTTTACAGGTTCAACAGGATTCACAGGTTTAACAGGTTCAGGAGTAGGAGTTGTTGTTGTTTCAGTTGTTCTTGTTTCAGAGGATTCTGTCTCAGAAGATTCTGTTTCGGTGCTTTCTGTTTCTGTACTCTCTGTTTCAGAAGATTCTGTTTCAGTGCTTTCTGTTTCAGAGGATTCTGTTTCAGAGGATTCTGTTTCAGAGGATTCTGTTTCAGTGCTTTCCGTTTCAGAGGATTCTGTTTCAGAGGATTCTGTTTCAGTGCTTTCCGTTTCTGTGCTTTCTGTTTCTGTACTCTCTGTTTCAGAAGATTCTGTTTCAGTGCTTTCTG
>OFHA01001433.1_pt1 | contig 16403 bp, 14 predicted proteins | sample 1521891 | NCBI WGS metagenome assembly OFHA01 (sample SAMEA3504089, study PRJEB24116) | mouse gut metagenome | biome: mouse gut; feature: mouse-associated habitat; material: faeces | place: Denmark | collected 2011
ATTTATTATAAGGGCATTTATGGATAAGCATAAAAAAAGGATGGATGTTAGACTGTATATGTAAGGAGGCGATGATAATGAATTCATGGCAAGAAATTCAAAAAACAATTGAATATATAGAAGAACATTTTGATGAAGAAATTGATATAGATAAATTAGCTGCAATTGCTCATTTATCAAAGTATTACTATCAACGTTTATTTTATCGTTTAACAAATAAAACCGTAAAGGAATATGTTAAATTACGACGTTTGGCTAAGGCCTCAAAATTATTGAAAGAAACAGATTTACGAATATTGGATATAGCTATTAAGTGTGGTTTTTCTAATCATGGAAATTTCAGTAAAGTATTTAAGGAGGTTTATGATATTTCACCTGATAGATATCGTAAAACGGATATTCATTTAGATCAGTATATAAAACCTGATATTGCTTTAAATTATATACTGATTGATACTGGGGTTCCTTTGATTGTAGATAAAATGGTTTTAGAAATTAATAAAAAAACAATAGAATCGGATAAATATTTTATTGGAAAAAGTAAATTAGCATTAATAAAGGATTTAAATCAACCTAAGATTAATAATTTTATAGATTTATGGCAGGATTTAAAGTTAAATAATGATCAAGTTGGAGTAGATATTTTAACATTATCTGATCAACCAGAGTATTTTAATTATTTTGTTGGGGTGGAATCAAAGAATTCTAAAGAAGGATATGAGGTTCGGGTAATGCCGAAGGGGAAATATATTGTTTGCAGTTATGAAGCGGAAAATTTTGATTTATTAGTAAATGAAGCTTTGTATAAAGCAAGTCGTTATTTATATGATATATGGTTACCTAATCATAATTTGACACCTGATAGTTTATTGGTACAAAAGTATTTTAATCCTTTTGAAGATAATTGTTTTATAGAATTATGGGCTAAATTAAAATAGTTTTTATGTTTCAAAAATAGAAATAATTTACTATCTAAAATAGATAGGCGTATAATAGGTCTATGTAGGGGGCGATTATGCGTGTTATTTACTAATAAAGATTTAAAAAGATTAATTGTGCCACTTGTAATTGAACAATTATTAGTTATTTTAGTTGGTTTTTTTGATACTGTAATGGTTGCAAGTGTTGGTGAAGCAGCTGTTTCTGCAGTTTCTTTAGTTGATGGAATTAATATTCTTTTGATTAATATATTTGCAGCCTTGGCAACAGGGGGAGCAGTTGTGGCAGCGCAATTTGTTGGACAGGGAACTTTTGATAAGGCGAGACACGCTGCAAAACAATTAATTCTTATTACAGCGATTATTTCGTTATTCATGATGGTGATTGTAATTATTTTTAATACTTTACTTTTGCATTTAATATTTGGTAATGTTGAGGTGGATGTAATGAAAAATGCCGAAATTTATTTTTTGTTTTCTGCTATGTCTTATCCTTTTATTGCCTTATATAATTCAGGAGCAGCTTTATTCAGGGCAATTGGAAATTCAAAAATTTCAATGATTAACAGTGCAGTCATGAATATAATAAATATTATTTTAAATGCAGTATGCTTTGAATAAAGCAATATTGAAATTTACTGCAATACTTCGTTTTTCATTTTCCGTTATTTTTATTATGAAAAAAACAGAATATTAGAACAGGAAAGGAGATTTTTTATGTTTCAAATTGGTGAAAAAATAATTTATCCTATGTATGGCGCTGGTGTAATAGAAAGCATAGAACAGGATTTTCATGGCACAAAAATGGAAATGTATTATATTATACAAATTCCCAAAAACAATCTAAAAATCCGTTTGATTGCAAATAAATCGGAGCAGTTAGGGGTAAGAGCTGTGGCAAACAAAGAAGAAGTGGAAAAGGCATTGGAATATGTAGGGGCAAAAAAAATTGTTATGCCTGAAAACTGGAGTTTGCGTTATAAGGACAATTTAGAAAAATTAAAAACAGGTAAATTGGATATGGTAACAGAAGTGGTAAAAAATCTTGATGAAAGAGAAAAAAGAAAAAAGCTTTCCAGCATAGAAAAAAAGTTATTAAATACTGCAAAACAAATTGTTTTAAGTGAAATTATATGCTCGTACGAAATTGATACAGAAAAAGCAGAAGAATTACTTGCAAATTTGGTGCTGAATTGTTAATATTTTAGTAACGTTATTATGGGGGAGGTGAAAATGTGAAAAGATTATTGGGAATTGTAATCAGTTTAATTGTTGCAGCAGCATTTTTTGCTATATTTCATTTGTTGTATCTTTTGGACTTATTCCGTATCAAACATATGCCGTTTTATATACCGGCAGTAATATCTGTTGTATTTGGACTCATTTTTTATTTTCTTTTTTCCTCTGCTGTCGCAAAAAAAATTATGATGCAAATGGCTAGGACAGAAGAAAAATTGGTTAAAATGAATCTCAAGGAATTAAGTTTCAGTTTATTGGGGTGCATAATAGGACTTGCCATAGCAAATTTGATAGGTATTGCATTTAATGGCTTTGGTCCTTTGGGGACAGGCGTAATTATATTGCTGAATATTGTTTTAGGTTTTTTAGGCTTTCGTGTGGCAAGAAAAAAGAAAGATGAAATCAATGTAAGCAATTTAAAAAATGTTTTAGCAAATCCAGATTCTAAAAAAAATATGATTGCATATGGTAGACCTAAAATATTGGATACCAGTGTCATTATAGATGGCAGAATATTAGATTTACTCCAAACAGGTTTTATTGAGGGAAAAATATTGATTCCAAATTTTGTGTTGGAGGAACTGCGTCATATTGCGGATTCTTCTGATTCCTTAAAAAGAAACAGAGGACGACGAGGTTTAGATATTTTAAATGAAATTCAAAAACAGCTTTCAGTACCAGTAGAAATTGTGGATTATGACCCAAAAGAGGCATTGGAAGTGGATTCTAAACTGCTTAAAATGGGCGAAAAAATGGACGCTTTTGTTGTGACAAATGATTTTAATTTGAATAAGGTGGCAGAATTTCAAGGTGTCCGTGTACTGAATATTAATGAATTAGCAAATGCGATTAAGCCAATTGTACTGCCAGGAGAAGAAATGCAAGTCACTGTAATTAAGGCAGGGAAAGAAAATGGACAAGGTATAGGCTATTTGAATGATGGAACAATGATTGTTGTAGAAGGTGGCAATCGTTTTATAGGCGAAACAAAAAATGTTGTTGTAACAAGTGTTTTACAAACAGCAGCAGGCAGAATGATATTTACAAAAATTGCATCTGTGGCATAACAATATTTTATAAAATATTATGTTTTTCAGTTCCCCCTTTTCTGAAAAAGAAAGGGGGATTATTATTGTTTTATAAGTGTTTTATGTGTTTTATTTTGGAGGAGGACTATGAATACAAAAAAATATTGTAGTGCAGTGATACCAGCAGCAGGTACAGGCATTCGTATGGGTACAAAAACAAAAAAACAATTTTTGAAATTAGGAGAAAAAGAAATTATTGCTTATACCATACAAAAATTTGAACAATGTAATCAAGTTGATGAAATTGTTTTAGTAACGGCAAGAGATACTATGGATTTACTTACTAATATTGTAAAAAGAGAAGGATTCCAAAAAGTATCTGCTATTGTAGAAGGGGGAAAGGAACGTCAAAATTCTGTTTATGAGGGCATATGTGCTGTAAGTGAAAGAGCAGAAATTATAACAGTGCATGATGGTGTTCGTCCTTTTGTAAAAGTAGAAGATATTGCAAAAACAATTATAACAGCACAGCAAAAAGGTGCTTGTGTATTGGGTGTAAAAGCAAAAGATACTGTTAAAATATGTAATGCAGAAAATCAAATTGTGACAACACCAGAAAGAAATTTTGTTTGGTATATACAAACTCCTCAGACATTTCAAAAAGAATTACTTATAAAAGCATTTGAAAGAGCAGAAAAAGAAAATTTCATAGGTACAGATGAATCTGTTTTAGTAGAGAGAGATGGTACAACTGTTTTTGTTGTAGAGGGAAGTTATGAAAATATTAAAATTACAACACCAGATGATATTATAATAGGTGAGGCATATTTAAAAAAAGAAAGGGAGAAAATGCATTGAAATCCGTGACAATATATACAGATGGCGCATGTTCGGGTAATCCAGGTGCTGGAGGATATGGCGCAGTACTTTTGTATGGCAGTGCAAGAAAAGAAATTTCAGAAGGATTTGAACAAACAACAAATAATCGTATGGAAGTGCTTGCTGTAATAAAAGCATTAGAAGCATTAAAAGAACCATGTCAAGTAACACTTTATAGCGATTCAAAATATGTTGTAGATGCCATAACAAAAGGTTGGCTGAAAAAATGGAAGGCAAACGGCTGGAAAAGAAATCAAAAAGAATTTGCATCTAATATTGATTTGTGGGAAAAATTATTGCCTTTACTGGAAAAGCATACTGTTATATTTGTTTGGGTAAAGGGACACGCAGATAACGAAGAAAATGAAAGATGTGACTATTTGGCAAGAAAAGCGATTGCTGACGGAAATCTCAAAAAAGACCAGTAAAAATGGCAAAATAATCGGAAGAATATACAATAATTGGAAAATATTAACTTTTCATAGAAATATTTATTGACAGAGTGCAAAATGTATGATACTATTAAATACGTTATATAAGAAAGCATTTTTTATCTATGTAGGAGGATTTTAACATGAAAAAAGGTACAGTAAAATGGTTTAATGCAGAAAAAGGTTTTGGTTTTATTTCCGTACCTGGTGAAGATGATGTATTTGTACATTTCTCTGCAATTCAGGCAGAAGGTTACAAAACACTTGAAGAAGGTCAGGAAGTAGAATTTGAAGTTGTTCAGGGCGCAAAAGGTCCACAGGCAGCTAATGTAACACGTGCTTAATCAAAATTATGGTATAGTTCATAGATGCTTATTGCATTGAAATATATATAAAATAGGTTATGCTCTATTGCCTTTCATATTCATTATGAAAGGCTTTTTATATTGAGAAAGTATCCAAAAAGAGTCGTTTTAAAAATAATTTTTATTTTTGTTTGTTATAAGGAAAACGAAGTTTTCCCATAAAAGTTTTGCCTCACTTTTGTAAAAGTGGGTGAGATTTGGAGCAACGCTCCAATGTTTTAATAGAAGAATATTGTTTTATTTGCGGGCACTGTCCCAACCCGCAAGTTTTTTTGAAAAAAAGCTTAGCAAAAAACTTTAAATCGCCTACAGCAAACAAAAATTGATTTGCGTGCCCTATATTGATTTGATATTGCGATTTTGTATGCCCTATGGTAAAATATAAAGAATTTTATCAGACATTGCTTTTGTCTTTTTTATAAAATAATATAGAATCATCAATATTTTGACAGAATTTTTAGTAGTAAAGAGGAGAAATGAAAAATGAATCAAAAAATGGAACAAATTAGAAATGTTGCGATTATTGCCCATGTTGACCATGGTAAAACAACATTGGTAGACCAGCTTTTAAGACAAAGTGGTATATTTCGTTCTAATCAAGTAGTACAAGAAAGAGTAATGGACAGCGGAGATATTGAAAGAGAGCGTGGTATTACAATATTATCAAAAAATACAGCAGTACATTATGGAGATGTCAAAATCAATATTATTGATACACCCGGACACGCTGATTTTGGTGGAGAGGTAGAACGTGTATTAAAAATGGTAGATGGTGTTGTGCTTGTGGTAGATGCTTTTGAAGGACCTATGCCTCAGACAAAATTTGTATTGCGAAAAGCATTAGAATTAAATTTACCTGTTGTGGTATGCTTAAATAAAGTAGACCGCCCAGAGGCACGTCCAGAGGCTGTAATAGATGAAGTATTAGAATTATTTATTGAATTAGATGCAAATGAAAATCAATTAGATTCACCATTTGTATTTGCATCTGCAAGAAGCGGTGTTGCAACATTAGATTTGGCAGAACAAGGTACAGATATGATACCTCTTTTTGAAACAATTATAAAACACATTCCAGCACCAAGCGGAGATTTAGAAGCACCTTTACAGGCTTTAATATCTACAATAGACCACAGTGAATATGTTGGAAGAATTGGTATAGGTAAAATTGGAAATGGTACAATACACGTAAATGATGAAGTAGTGATTGTGAATATTCATGAGCCAGATGTGCAGAAAAAGGTAAGAATTACAAAGCTATATACATTTGAAGGACTGCAAAGACAAGAGGTAAAAGAGGCAGGTGTGGGAGAGATTGTAGCAATATCTGGTATGGAAGATATTATGATAGGAGATACGATATGTTCTCCGCTAAAACCAGAAGCACTACCTTTTGTAAAAATTTCAGAACCAACAATATCAATGAATTTTTCAGTAAATGACAGTCCTTTTGCGGGAACAGAAGGAAAATTTGTAACATCAAGGCATATTCGTGATAGATTATACAAAGAATTAAATACAGATGTTAGTTTACGTGTAGAGGATACAGATACACCAGAATGTTTAAAAGTTTCAGGACGTGGAGAACTTCATCTTTCTATATTGATTGAAACATTAAGGAGAGAGGGATTTGAGTTTCAAGTTTCAAAGCCAGAAGTATTATTTCATGAGCAAAATGGCAAAAAATTAGAGCCTATGGAAAATGTAACAATAGATGTTCCAGAAGAGTTTGTTGGAAATGTCATTGAAAAGTTGGGAAGTAGAAAAGGAGAAATGACAAATATGTATCCTTCTAAGGGAGGTTATACTCGTTTAGAGTTTACGATTCCAGCAAGAGGATTGATTGGTTATAGAAATGAATTTATGACAGATACAAAAGGAAATGGTATATTAAATTCTGTATTTGACAGTTATCAGCCATATAAGGGTGAAATTCCCACTCGTTCTCAAGGCTCTCTTGTTGCATTTGAAGATGGCGAAGCTATCACATATGGGCTTTATAATGCGCAGGAAAGAGGAGATTTATTTATAGGTGCTGGCGTAAAAGTATATGCAGGTATGATTGTGGGAAGGAATGCACGTCCTGAAGATATGGACATCAATGTATGTAAAAAGAAACAACTTACAAATACAAGAGCATCTGGCTCAGATGATGCTTTAAAATTGACACCTCCAATACAAATGTCATTAGAGCAGTGTCTTGAGTTTATAAATGATGATGAACTGGTGGAAGTCACTCCACAAAGTCTACGTATGCGTAAAAAAGTATTAGATGCAGGATTAAGAAGAAAAATACGTATTCATGGATAATATAAAATATCGGTAAATTTGTAAAACAAATTTACCGATACCAATTAAAATGTATGAGTGTGCAAAAGGCATACAATAATAGAATTTTATTCAAAATCTATAATAAATAATAGAAGTGTATACTGATTGAGGTGCTTTATGGCGAAGAAAAAGAGCGGTTCTTTTATAAAACAAGCGGCGATATTGGCTTTTGCAAGTATTATGGTAAGGTTTTTAGGCTTTTTATACCGTATTCCTATGACAAATATGATTGGGAATACGGGCAATGCTATTTACAGCGCAGGTTATTATATTTATACATTTTTATTAATATTATCGTCAGCAGGATTACCTGCTGCAATTTCAAAAATGGTTTCGGAGCGTTTAGCCGCAGGAGAATATCGTAATGCGCATAAAGTATTTCAAATATCATTACTTGTTTCTGGAACACTTGGCTTTGTGTTTATGGTATTGATGTTTGTGTTTGCAAAACAAATTGCTGAATTTTTTGCTCATTCCCCAGAAAGCTATTATTGTATATTAACATTATCTCCAACTATATTTATTGTAGCAATTATGTCTTCATACAGAGGATATTTTCAGGGTATGAATAGTATGCTTCCAACGGCATTTTCTCAAATTGTAGAACAAATATTCAATGCTTTTTTTAGTGTATATTTAGCATATGTTTTGCTGGGATATGGTGTAGATAAAGCAGCGGGCGAAAAAAATGTAATATTGGGAGCAGCAGGCGGTACAGCAGGTACAGGTATTGGCGCACTTGCTGGACTGCTTGTTATTATGTTTTCTTATACACTTTTAAAACCAGTGGTGTATAAAAAAACAAAATATGATAGAAATAGAGAAACAGCAGAAACAGGTATTGAAATTGCAAAAATATTGCTTTTCACAGCAGCACCTATTATTGCAGGTACAGCAGTGTTTAGTATGACAAATTTGATAGATGCCAATATGGTACAGAGAATATTGGAGAATACAGGACATACACATGAACAAGCACAAAATTTATATGGGCAATTATCTGGAAAATATGTTACATTAACAACATTGCCTATATCTATTTCAACGGCGGTTGCAACAGCGGCAATACCAAGTATTGCGGCATCTATGAGATTGCGTCAAAGACAGGAAATTAAAAGAAAAATGAATATGACACTGCGTGTATCTATGATTATATCTGTTCCAGCAGGTGTAGGACTGGGTGTTTTGGGAGATGGTATTATTAAAATGCTTTTTCCAGATGTGCCTGATGGAGGTATCCTTTTAACAGTAGGTTCTGTATCTGTTATATTTCTAGCATTGTGCCAAACAGTAACAGGAGTTTTGCAGGGTATTGGTCATGTAAAAGTACCTGTTATAGGTGCTTTGCTGGGTGCGGTGGTAAAAGTAATATTGAATGCTTTACTGATTAGAATACCATCTATTAATGTAGTGGGAGCAGTTTTGTCTACAACAGGCTGTTATGCAGTTGCGTCTGTATTTAATTTATTTATGCTTTCTAGCATTATGAGAGTGCATATTGATCTATTAGGCTCTTTGTTTAAGCCTTTAATCGGTTCTGCTGTTATGGGAGGCGTTTGTTTTGGTGCATATAAAGCATTTTTTGCACTATTAAATAGTAATACACTTGCTACAATGATAGCAATATTAATTGGTGTAATCATATATGGTCTTGTAATGCTTTTGATAGGTGGTATAAAAGAAGATGATTTACTTGCTATGCCTATGGGGGGAAAATTGGTACGTGTATTTAAAGCATATGGATTGATATAATAAAACAATTATATATTTGTTATTTTATCCATTTATCAGACATTAATGAGTATTCTTTTTTAGTAAAGTAAGAGTACTTACTCATGTCTGATAAAATATTTTTATATAAAAATATGTTTTTATTGTAATATATGTTTGATTTATTTAATGTAATTTTGAATATATAATCATAAAAATGATTGAAATAAATTGTGAAATATGCGATAATAAATTACAACGATAAATTATAAATAATAGGGGAGGTGTTTTTTTGGAAAGAGATGTAGTCAGACAAACCGTATTAAGACCATATATTGAAATATTATCTTTTTGGGGAGAAAGTATAGAAGATTATTTATTTGTATTTGATGTAAAAGAACAGCAATTTTACTTTTCATCTTGTATTTGGGAAAAATACCCTTTACCTTTTATAGACATTTCTTTTGGAATAGAAGATTGGATTTCTGTAATAGATATTAGAGATAGAAGCAAAGTGGAACAAAACTTGGAAGAAATTAAAAGAGGCGAAACAGACCAAGTAGCAATGGAATATCGTATGATTGATAGAAAAGGAATTTCTGTTTGGGTAAATTGTGTAGGAAAATGCGTTTCTTATGATGATGGAAAGCCAAGCATTATAGTAGGTAGTATTTCGGAAAATGTAGTAAGTAAAAAAATAGACCAACTGACAGGATTACAAAATCAAACAGTACTAGAGAAATCTTTTCAAGAGATATTACAGAAAGGTGAAAGCGGATATTTTTTAATATTAGGTATTGATGATTTTAAAAATGTAAATGATAAATATGGCAGAAAATTTGGTGATGAACAGCTTAAAAAATTGGCGGAAATTATAGACAAAAATTTAGAGTATGATAGTAGGCTTTATCGTCTGGACGGCGATAAATTTGGTGTGAATTTGGTAGGATACAGTAAAGAAAGTGCAAAAGCATTTTATGACAGAATTAAAACAGAGTTTTCTATACAAACGTATAGTAATGTGTCAGCAGGTGCTGTAAGCTATCCTACAGATGTAAACAATTATCATAATTTATATCAGTATGCAGAAGATGCTTTAAATCAGTCTAAACAACAGGGAAAAAATAAATTATCTTTCTTTTCTATTGATATTTATAAAGGACACCTTTTCTTTATTGATTTAAAAGAAGAAATATTGGAAAGTATTAAAAATGATTTTGAAGGTTTTTATATTTATTATCAGCCTGTTGTAAAAAATGAAAATGGAATGTTAATAAAAGCAGAGGCATTGATGCGCTGGCGTTCAAAACAATATGGAGAAATTAGCCCTGTGGTATTTATTCCGATATTGGAGCAAACTGGTTTGATATTAGAGGCAGGTAAATGGATATTAGAAAAAGCAATGAAACAGTGCCACGAATGGCGACAGTATTTACCTAATTTTCGTATGAATATCAATTTGTCATACATACAGTTAAAAGATAAAAGACTTATGGAAACGATATTTTATGCTTTGGATAAAGCAAATATTCCAGGAAGTGCCATTATATTGGAAGTAACAGAAAGTATACAATTACAGGATTATTCTTATTTTAATCTGTTATTTTATCAGTTGAGTAAAAAAGGTATACAAATTTCCATAGATGATTTTGGTACAGGTTATTCTAGTTTAGGTTATTTAAAAGAATTGAGAGTTGATGAAATTAAAATTGACAGATGTTTTGTAAAATCAATACAGGAAGGCGGATATAATTCTCATTTAATTAAAAATATGATTGAATTAGCACATAGTGTAAATATTCGCGTATGCGTAGAAGGCGTAGAAACAGTGGAAGAGCGTACTGTATTGAAAAAATTATCACCTGATGTTATACAAGGCTATTATTTTGGCAGACCAGAAACACCAGATAAATTTTATGAAAAATTTATTACAAAAGCAAAAGAAGGGCAACCTATTGTAGATGATGGAGAAAGAAAAGTTGTTTCTGAACACAATAATATGTTGAAAAAAAATAGTCAAAATTATCAAAATTTATTAGATGAGTTGGATTATATTATATATGTTTGTGATGCAGAAACATATGAATTATATTATATCAACAAATTGGGTAAAAAATTAACAGGTGTTTACGATTATACAGGAAAAAAATGTTATGAAGTATTTCGTAGAGGAAAGGAAGCATGTGCTGACTGTAAAATGAATACATTAGAACAAGGAGTATTTCGTACAGAAGTGAAAAGAGAGAAAAATGTCGAATTTTTAATAAAAGAAAAAAAGATTATTTGGGACGGTAAATTAGCACGTTTAGAAATGATAACAGAAAATGGAGAAAAAGAATGATAAAAAAGCCTTTGAAAAAAGGCTTTTTTTATGTATTTTTTTACATAAACTATTTTTTATGGAAAAAGTATTTTTATACAATATCTATAAAATAATATAGAAAGCAAATATTAATATATTATAATTTTTGTTTTATTATGTTAAATCTATGTTAAAAACATTGTATTTTATCAATAGAAATGTTAAATTGAATTTGTTTGAAGGCATTTATAGCAAAAATAGCAAAAGAAAAGTAAAAAGAAATCAAATTGACTACAAACATTCGGTATTTTATAATGCTGTGTTGTTTTATGGGAAATGGTATTCTTTGATATTTGTATAGATTCATTTTTATTATGACGATTACAAATATCTATTAAAATACAAAGGCATTTCAAAAAAATAATGGGGATTATCACACACAAGTAAGGAGGAACAGAATGAGTTATTTAGACATTATCATTCCATTTGTAGGCGGTTTGGCTTTATTTATTTATGGTATGCAGATTATGGCACAGGGGTTACAAAATGCAGCCGGAAATAAAATGAAACAACTTTTAAAAGCATTAACACAAAATAAAATAATGGGCGTTTTGCTTGGTGCGATTGTAACGGCAATTATACAGAGTTCTTCTGCTACAACGATTATGGTAGTTGGTTTTGTAAATGCTGGTTTAATGGATTTGACACAATCTATGAGTGTAATTATGGGGGCAAATATTGGTACAACAGTAACAGGTTGGCTTGTTTCCAGTGTAGAATGGGCAAAGTTTTTAAGCCCTGCTGTGATTGCACCAGTAGTAGTTATGATTGGTGTTATATTAATGATAACAGCAAAAAATATTAGTCATAAAGAAATATCCTCCATAGTAATTGGATTTGGTATATTGTTTATAGGCATTGAAATGATGTCTGATGCAGTATATCCTTTAAGAGAATCTGAAATATTTAAAACACTCTTTATGACATTGGGAGAAAATCCAATTTTAGGTATTTTGACAGGTGCAGCTGTAACAGCAATTATACAGAGTTCTTCTGCTTCTGTTGGTATACTGCAAACATTGGCAGCTTCTGGGTTAGTACCATTTCATGCAGCCGTTTATATCATTATGGGACAAAATATAGGAACTTGTATTACAGCAATGCTTTCGGCCATAGGTGCAAGCCGTAATGCAAAATGTGCTTCTTATATGCATTTATTGTTTAATATTATTGGTACTGTTTTGTTTAGTATAGTAAGTATTGCTTATTTTAAAATTATCAATCCAACTATGGGATTTGGACCAATTTCTCAAACAGAAATTAGTGTCGTTCATACAGTATTTAATATTGCTACTACAATATTATTATTTCCATTTTCTAGTTATATTATTAATATTGCTAAAAAGCTCAATCATGTGGAAATGGAACAAGAAAAAGACGAAAGCGAATTGGTGCATTTAGATGACCGTCTGCTTGAAACACCAAGTTTTGCAGTACAAAGTGCAGTATTAGAAGTGGTTCGTATGGGATATATTGTAGAAAAAAATCTCAATACAGCAGTAGCAGCACTTTTGGAGCGTAATCATGATAAAATAGATAAAGTACGTAAAAGAGAAGTAACAATCAATAATCTTTGCAATAGTATATCAGATTATTTGGTTAAAATTTGTAATACACATATCAATCAGACAGAAAATTCTGTTGTGACATCTTTGCTTGCTGTGATTACAGATATGGAACGTATTGGCGACCATTGTAAAAATTTGGCTGGCTGTGCAGAAGCATTGGAAAGAGATAATGTATTCTTTTCAGAGTCTGCTGTAGAAGAACTTTTACAAATGATTGACAAAACAAAATCAAGTTATGATAATGCTTTGAAAGCATTAGAATTTTCAGATACAACATTTGCGTATGAAACAGTACGTGCAGAAGATATTGTAGACGATATGGAAGAAAAATTAAGAGCAGGACATATCAATCGATTGGCAAACAATTTATGTAATGTGCGTTCAGGTGTCAGATATTTAGATACATTAACAAATTTAGAACGTATTTCTGACCATGCTATGAATATTGCTCAGAGTGTAATTAATGAAAATAGAAAAGCACAGCATTTCCATGAAGTAACAGAATAATGTTTATTTTAAAACAAATACTATTGCTGAGGTGATAGTGATGTCAAAAGATAATAAATATAAAAGAAATGCGCAATATAAAGATGATGTGTCAGGAAATGATTTGTATCAAATTCGTCAAAATGCGCAGTATGATTTAGAAAGCGGAAAATCAGAACCAAATAATAATATTTTTTGGCAAGAGAGAAGTAATCCTTTGAGCAGTAAAGGAAACTAATAAAATATATTTTCATAATTAGAAATAAACGAACAAATAAAAAGTCATTGAGTAAAAATATCTCAATGGCTTTTTATCATATTATTTATATTGCTATAAATGCAAAAAGTACAGCGATGATAATAGAGGGAAGCATATTTGCAACTTTTATCGTTTTTTCCCAAATTAAATTAATGCCTACACAAAATATAAGCATAGACCCTACAAAAGAAATATTATGTAATGCTTGTTCTGTCATAAAAGGTTGTATAGATTTTGCTAATATTGTAATAAATCCTTGTAATAATGCTACTGGTACAGCAGAAAAAATACAGCCTTTTCCCATAAATGATGCCATTATCAATATAATAATGAAATCCAGTATTGCTTTTACAGCAAGTGTAGAATAATCACCAAAAATACCATCTTGAATTGCTCCAACAATCGCCATAGCACCTATACATACAGTAAGCGACGCTGTTACAAAGGCATAGACAAAAGAACTGTCTTTTGCATTTCCTGTTTTATTTTTAAGCCATTGTCCAAATTGTTCAATATGTAATTCGATGTTTAATATTTCTCCTACTAAAGAGCCTATTACAATACTTGTTATCATCATCATAGTACCATTACTAGTGATTTTTCCATTTTGTATTGTCATCATATTTTCAATCGTACCGCCAATACCAATAAATATAACACAAATGCCAGTAGTTTTCATAATGGTGCTTTGATAATTTTCATTCATTATCTTACCACAATATAAACCAATTATACCACCTATTATAATTGCTGTTGTATTGATTAGTGTACCAATTCCTATCATTTTTTAACACTCCTTTTTCACTATTTTATTGTTTTATCAGTTTTTGTCAATATATTATTTTATATGGGAGTGGCTAAACAAGCATTTAAAACATTGGAGCGTTGCTCCAAACCTCACTTGCTTTTTGGAAAAAGCGAGGCAAAAACTTTACTGGAAAACTTCGTTTTCCTAATGACAAACAGAAATAAAAATTACTTTATAAAACTACTCTTTTTGGATACTCCTTTTATATTGATAAATAACGACAAAATTTATGATATTTTTGCTTTTATATTGTATAAATACATTTGCTGTGGTATGATATTAATAATTATTTGCCGTAATTTTTTACGGCATTTTCATTTTAAAAACAGTGAATGTATAAAAATGGAGGAATAAAATGAATCAAGAGTTAATTATGATATTAGATTTTGGAGGTCAGTATAATCAGCTGATTGCAAGACGTGTCAGAGAACATCATGTATATTGTGAAGTTGTGCCTTGGAATAAACCTATAGAAGAAATTAAGTCAAAAAATCCGAAAGGAATTATATTTACAGGTGGTCCAAATAGTGTATATGGAGAAAACGCTCCTAAATGCTCTGAAGAAATATTTCAATTAGGTGTTCCTGTTTTGGGTATTTGCTATGGCTGTCAGCTTCTTGCTTTTACATTAGGCGGAAAAGTGGGCAATGCTGGAGTAAAAAGTGAGTATGGTAAAGCAGAAGTGACATTTGATACTTCTAGTAAATTATTGAAAGGTATTAACCAAAATGAAATTTGCTGGATGAGTCACACAGACTATGTAACTGAGTTACCAGAAGGATTTAAAGTAATAGGGAAAACGACAACTTGTCCCACTGCTGCTATTGAATGTGAACAAAAAGGATATTATGGTGTGCAGTTCCATCCAGAAGTAAATCATACTCCAAAAGGCTCTCAAATGCTTTATAACTTTCTGTATGAGATTTGTGGCTGTACAGGACAATGGACTATGACAAATTATATAGAAGACCAGATTCAATCTATACGTAATCAAGTTGGAGATGGTAAAGTGCTTTGTGCGCTTTCTGGCGGTGTGGATTCTAGTGTTGTTGCGGCACTTGTTTCTAAAGCTGTTGGTAAACAGTTGACTTGTGTTTTTGTAGATAATGGTTTAATGAGAAAAAATGAAGGTGATGAGGTTGAGGCTGTTTTTAGTGATTTATTTGATTCGCATTTTGTAAGAGCAAATGCTCAAAAACGTTTTTTAGATAAATTGAAAGGTGTTACAGAACCAGAATCAAAAAGAAAAATAATAGGGGAAGAGTTTATTAGAGTATTTGAAGATGAAGCAAAAAAGATAGGTAAAGTGGATTATCTTGTGCAAGGTACAATCTATCCAGATGTGATTGAAAGCGGTTTGGGCGATAGCGCTGTTATAAAATCTCATCATAATGTGGGAGGATTACCTGATGTTGTGGACTTTGAAGAATTGATTGAACCTCTCCGCTTGCTTTTTAAAGATGAAGTGCGCCAAATGGGTATAGAGCTAGGATTGCCTGATACACTTGTGTGGCGTCAGCCTTTCCCTGGTCCAGGACTTGGTATTCGTGTTATTGGTGAGGTGACAGAACAAAAACTTGAAATATTAAGAGAGGCAGATGCTATATTTAGAGAAGAAATTGCAAATGCAGCATTAGAACGTAGTATTAATCAATATTTTGCTGTAATTACAGATATTAGAAGTGTGGGCGTTATGGGTGATTTTAGAACATATGATTATACAATCGCTTTGCGTGGTGTAACTACAACTGATTTTATGACTGCTGATTGGGCTAGAATACCTTATGATGTGCTTGATAAGATTTCTAGTAGAATTGTAAATGAAGTAAAACACGTAAATCGTATTGTTTATGATATTACAAGTAAACCACCAGCTACTATTGAGTGGGAATGATAACTTAATGAGAAGAAAGCTAGTGTTTATGCGGATTACAAGCAATTTTGTTTAGTAATTGGCAACGAAATGGCAACATTTTCTGAAATTACCCACAGAATAATT
>OFHA01001435.1_pt1 | contig 16393 bp, 16 predicted proteins | sample 1521891 | NCBI WGS metagenome assembly OFHA01 (sample SAMEA3504089, study PRJEB24116) | mouse gut metagenome | biome: mouse gut; feature: mouse-associated habitat; material: faeces | place: Denmark | collected 2011
CATGTGTTTGATTCTGATCCGGCCAAGACCGGAAAATACGTGGCGGGGCTGAAACTTCCAGTGGAGCATGCGACGCAGCAGGCATGCGGCGAATGTGACGCGGTAATTATTTTTGCGTCTTCTTATAATCGCGAAATCATCGCACTGTTGTCGGAGCTTGGTTATACAGGAAAAATTTTTTATTTTGAAGGAAATAAAGTAAGAAAAGCGTAAGAATGGTGTGACAGTAAAATGTTATAACCGGTGTACAAAAAGGAGAAGCGGATGAAGGTAGTAATACTGGCAGGAGGTATGCAAAGTTCCATTCACAGCGGTCGGGAAGGTATTCCAAAACCAATGATCGATATTGGTGGCAAACCGTTGTTGTGGCATATTATGAAACATTTTTCGGAGTATGGTCTGCGTGAGTTTATTATTTGCGGCGGATATCGAATAGATATGATTAAGGAATATTTTATGGATTTTTATATCTACCAGTCAGATATTACCGTTAATCTCAAGGATAATACGATAGAAATACGAAAAGAAGAGTCGGAGGACTGGATCGTGACGGTCGTGGATACGGGGGTATTTGCATCTACCGGACAAAGGATCAGCAGAATTCAAAATTATACGGAAGGCGATTTTATTGTTACTTATGGAGACTGTCTGTCTGATATTGACCCGCAGGCGTTGGTTTTCAAACATAAGAAAAACGGAAAGATTGCGACTATGGCGGTGACGAAGCCAACCGGCAGGAACCGGCTGCTGCCAATGGATGAGGATGGGAATCTTTGCTATGAGTATGGCAAAGAGGATATGGACGGACCAGCCTGGGTAAATGCAGACTGTATGGTTTTTACCAGAGATGTATTTGCTTTTTTGCAGGGGAATTACGATTTGGAAAAGCAGCTTTTTGTTAAACTTGCCGAAAAGCAGCAGCTTGCGACATATAAACACAATGGATTCTGGACGGCGGTAGAGACAAAAAGAGATCTTGTGGCGGTTGAAAATTTGTGGAATGCAAATGCTGCTCCGTGGATCCGGCAATATCAGGAAAACGGGTGAAAGAAAGATGAAGGTTGTCATTCTGGCAGGAGGGAAAGGAACGAGGATTAGCGAGGAATCACAGTGGAAACCAAAACCTATGGTGGAAGTGGGCGGCAGACCGATCTTGTGGCATATTATGAAGATTTACTCGTATTATGGATTTCATGATTTTATTATCTGCTGCGGTTATAAAGGGCAGATGATTAAAGAGTATTTTGTCCATTATTATATGCATCAGTCGGACAGCACGTTTTCGCTGGCGGACAGAACGGTATCGGTACATAAAAGCAGTGTGGAACCATGGAAAGTCACACTTGTAAATACAGGACTGGATACGATGACGGCTGGGCGGATTCTAAAGATTCGTGATTATATCGATGATGAAGAAGAATTTTTTCTTACTTATGGCGATGGAGTGGCGGATGTGAATATTGCAAAATTACTTGATTGTCACCATGAATACGGAAAGATTGCAACGATTACAGCGACGCAGCCGGAAGGCAGATTTGGAACGCTTCGTATCGATGAGCAGACAAATCAGGTAAACGGATTCAGAGAGAAAGCCAGAGCAGATCAGGTGTGGGTAAATGCCGGATTTATGGTGTTAAATCGAAAAATTTTTGAATATCTGGGAGATGGAAGTCAGATGCTGGAGGCAGGGCCTATGGAGGCAGTAGCATCTGCAGGAGGTATGATGGCATACAGGCATAACGGCTTCTGGTCGCCGATGGACACGCTAAAAGATAAGGAATATCTGGAGGAACTGTGGGAATCACAAAAGGCGCCCTGGAAAGTCTGGGGCGAAAATTATGACTGAAGGAATCGGTATTGGAGGAAGGGTAATGTTTGAAAATATGTCTGAAAAGGAAGCAAGGGAAAGCATCCTGCGGCAGGCAGCATCTTATTGTGAAAAATATCATCAAAAACAAAGCTGGCAGAAAGGAGAACGGATTCCGTATGCGGCCCGTGTTTATGACAGCAGGGAAATGGTAAATCTTGTAGACAGCGCCCTGGAATTCTGGCTGACCAGCGGAAGATATACGCAGCAGTTTGAAACAAAGCTGGCAGAATATCTGGGTGTTCGGTTCTGTTCGCTGGTTAATTCCGGGTCTTCGGCAAATCTGCTGGCGTTTATGGCTCTGACATCTCCATTGCTGGGGGACAGGAGAATCCGGCGGGGTGACGAGGTAATTACCGTTGCGGCAGGATTTCCGACAACGGTTGCTCCGATCATTCAGTATGGGGCTGTTCCGGTGTTTGTGGATATGCAGATCCCACAGTACAATCTGGATATTTCACAGTTGGAGGATGCGCTGTCGGATAAGACGAAGGCGGTTATGGCCGCGCATACGCTTGGAAATCCGTTTGATCTGTGTGCAGTGAAAAAGTTTTGCGATGCACATGGACTCTGGCTGATTGAGGATAACTGTGACGCGCTTGGTTCGGTCTGTACGATCGACGGAATACAAAAGTTTACGGGGACGGTTGGGGATATCGGGACTTCCAGTTTTTATCCGCCGCATCATATGACGATGGGCGAAGGCGGAGCAGTATATACCGATAATCCTCTGCTTCATAAGATTATAAGGTCTATGAGAGACTGGGGACGCGACTGTGTATGTACGGGGGGACAGGATAATTTTTGCGGACACCGGTTTGACAGGCAGTATGGAGAACTGCCTGCAGGCTATGACCATAAGTACGTCTATTCGCATTTTGGGTATAATCTCAAGGCGACGGATATGCAGGCAGCCATAGGATGCGCGCAGATTCGCAAAATGCCGTTATTTGCAGAAAGAAGAAGATATAATTTTAAATATTTAAAACAGGGTCTGCTGGATTTGCAGGACAGGCTGATACTGCCGCAGCCTTGTCCGGATTCGGATCCGTGCTGGTTTGGATTTCTGCTAACCTGCCGCGAAGGGACAGATAAAACCCGAATCGTCAGATATCTGGAGAAGCATGGTGTGCAGACAAGAATGTTATTTGGAGGAAATTTGATAAAACAGCCGTGCTTTGGCGAGATGAAAAAATCAGGTACCGGTTATCGGACAACCGGGGAGTTACCTGTTACAGACCGTATTATGACGGATTCTTTCTGGATTGGTCTGTATCCGGGTATGACAGACGAAAAGATGGACGATATGATCCGTATCATGAAAGAGGCCGTTTCATGAAAAAATCAGATAAAAAGAGAATCGCAGTGATAACGTCTACAAGAGCGGAATACGGACTTTTATATCCGCTGTTAAAAGAGTCCCTGCAGGACCCTCTGACAGATCTGCAGCTGCTTGTATCAGGAACACATTTGTTAAAAAAGTATGGGTATACGATTCAGGACATCAGACGCGATCACATTCCGGTTGCAGGGAAAATTCCCATTTATGACGAGGATTTTGTAAGCGATGAGGTTCATGTTACAGCAGCAGCTGGTCGGGCGGCCATAACATGCGGTATGCTGTTTGAAAGAGAACGCTACGATGCGGTTCTTGTACTTGGAGATCGCTACGAACTGCTGGGATTTTGTATGGCGGCCGTCTTATGCCGGATTCCGATTATACATATCCACGGCGGAGAGCTTACACAGGGCGCTCTGGATGATAAGATCCGGCATGCGGTTACCAAAATGGCATCCATTCATTTTCCATCCATTGACAGGTATGCACGCCGCATTATACAGATGGGGGAAGATCCGGCACGGGTATATCCGGTTGGCGCTCTTGGCATTGACAGCATTATGTGTACAAAGCTGCCGGATAAAGCAGAGCTGTTTCGGGAACTTGGAATTCGCAGCAGTCTGCCCGTTGCAGTCGTTACCTATCATCCGGTAACCGGCAGTCATATGGAAGCCGCGAAGGAGGAGATCACAAATGTGCTGGAAGCGCTCCTGGCAGTGGGATTATTCGCAGTAATAACCATGCCCAATGCGGATGCCGGCGGGGATATAATCACAGAGGAGATTCTGAAATATACTGCTCGATACGGGGAACGTATGATATTTCACAAAAGTCTGGGGCGGCGCCGGTATCTGGGACTGATGAAACACGCGGATCTTATGGCTGGCAATTCTTCAGGCGGTATTTTGGAGAGCGCTTCTTTCCGGCTGCCGGCGGTCAATATTGGCAGCAGACAAAAAGGACGAATGGCGCCGGAAAACGTGATACACTGTCCCTGTGAAAAGAGTAACATTGAGGCGGCATTGCGGCAGGGACTGAGCCGGACATTTCGGGATTCCTTACAGAATTGTAAAAATCCTTATGGAGATGGAAAAGCAGCGCAAAGAATATTGTCCGTGATCAGAGAGACGGATTTTACGGATCAGACACTAATCAGTAAAAAATTTTATGATATGGAACAGGACGTGCAATGAGTGACAGATGTGTGGTAATCGGTGCAGGCGGACATGCGAAGACAGCCGTCGATATTCTCGTCAGAAATGGCGTGCAGATTGCAGGCGTTACGGATGTTCCTGACAGGGCAGGAACAACATTTCAGGGGTATCCCATCCTGGGCGGTGATGACAGACTGGCGGATATATTTGCGTCGGGGGTGCATGCTGCTGCCATGGGAATCGGACATGTCGGAAACCCGCAAATACGGAACGCTATATATGAAAGAGTACGGGAAACAGGTTTTTTATTTTTGAATCTGGTACATCCGTCTGCGGTATTGGCAGAAACAGTCTGCTGCGGAGACGGGAATCTGTTTGCCGCAAACAGCGTGGTGAATGCGGGAGCCAGAATAGGCAGTCTGTGTATTGTGAATACCGCTGCGGTGATCGAACACGATGCAGACATTGCGGATGGCGTACATATAGCGCCGCATGCAGTTGTGCTGGGAGAGGCTGCGATTGGAAGAAATACGTTTGTGGGCGCAGGGAGCGTGGTCCTGCAGGGTGTAAGTATTGGCAGCAACTGTCTGGTGGGCGCAGGGAGCGTTGTTTTACATGACGTCGAAGACGACTGTGTGGTTATAGGAAATCCGGGCAGGATATTAAGAAGGAGACAGCCATGGGAATATATATCATTGCCGAAGCCGGAGTAAATCATAATGGAAACAGGGAACTGGCATTTAAAATGATCGATGCGGCGGCTGAAAGCGGATGCGACTGTATCAAATTTCAGACATTTCAGACAGAGGCGCTTGTGACTGCCAGTGCGCACAAAGCGGCTTATCAGAAAGCGAATACGGGAAGAGAAGATACACAGTATGAGATGCTTAAGCCGCTGGAGTTTGGAAAAAAAGATTTTGAAGTGCTAAAGCGCCACTGTGCAGCACGGGGAATCGATTTTTTGTCAACGCCGTTTGACATTCCCTCCGTACGGCTGCTGGAAGAACTGAATGTTTCCGGATACAAGCTGTCATCCGGCGATATTACAGACAGGCTGCTGCTGCAAACGGTTGCCTGTACGAACAAACCGCTGCTTCTGTCCACGGGTATGAGTACAATTGAAGAAGTCAGTGAGGCGGTTGGATGGATAGAAGCATGCGGCAACCAGAATATTACCCTGATGCACTGCACTTCGAATTATCCGGCTTCTTATGATGAGGTGAATATGCGCGCGATGCTGACATTACAAAACAGGTTTCCATATCCGACCGGTTATTCCGATCATACGCAGGGAATACATATAGCGGTTATGGCGGCTGCTATGGGAGCCAGAGTGATAGAAAAACATTTCACACTGGATAAAACGATGCCGGGACCGGATCATAAGGCGTCCTTGTCCGTGGCTGAATTAAAGGAAATGGTCAGGGCAGTACGGGATGTGGAAACCGCCATGGGAGACGGCAGCAAGCGTCCGTCACGCAGTGAAATGGATACGCGCAGGGCAGCCAGAAAGAGTATTGTGATCAACAAGCCGTTAAGGAAAGGCACACGGTTGAAAAAAGAAGATATGGAGATCAGACGTCCGGGAACCGGAATCGCTCCCAAATATATGGAACAGCTGGAGGGAAAATATCTGCTGCGAAATGTGGAGCAGGAGACGGTACTTCAGTGGGAAGATGTAAAACAGGGTGATTTATGAAAAAAGTATTATTAACAGGCGGCTCCGGCTTTATAGGAAAAAACGTGATACCGACGCTGAGCCGTATGTGCGAACTTTATGCGCCGTCCAGACAGGAGCTGAATCTGCTGGATGAGCAGGCGGTAAGGGGATATCTGCAGGAAAAACAGATAGAGCTTGTGATCCATGCAGCGAATCCAAATCCGGTAAAAAATGCGCTGGATAAACAGGAAACCCTGTTTGCGGACAGCCTGCGAATGTTTATGAATCTCTATCAGGCGCAGGAATATTATGAGTATATGTATACGCTTGGCTCTGGTGCGGAATATGGCAAGACAGAAGATATGATCAATATTCGGGAGGAAGAAGCCGGACGTTTCATTCCCGGGGACTTATATGGATTTGCAAAATTTACGATTGGCCAGCTGATTGAAAAGAGTAAAAAGCACTGTAATTTACGGGTATTTGCCTGTTATGGGCCCGGTGATCATGAATCAAAGTTTATTACGCATGCGATCCGCTGCTGTATGGAGCACAGGCCGGTTACGATACGTCAGAACTGCTATTTTGACTATCTGCATGTCAGTGATCTTGCAAAAATACTCGAATATCTGATCCTGCATCAGCCGCCGCTTCATTCTTATAATGTCTGTTCCGGAAAAAGATATACGCTGGGCAGTATTGCGGGGATTGTATGCAGTCTGATGCAGGTTACAAATGATATTGTTTATCTAAAGGATGGCTGGAATAAGGAGTATACGGGAAATAACGAACGGCTGCTGGCATGGATGGGGGATTTCCGATTTATGAGTCTGGAAGAAGGAATACGCCTCCAGATCCAGTGCGAGACAGCAGTATAATCAGGGAGGGCAGTATGAAACGCAGAGTGGCAGATGTGATTATGGATATTCTGGCTGCGCATGGTATTACGGATTGTTTTGCGGTCGTTGGCGGCGGCGCCATGCATCTGGATCATGCACTGGCATTAAAACCAGAAATAAATAAATATTTTAACCACCATGAACAGGCCTGTGCCATGGCAGCGGAAGCATATGCGAGAGTAAGCGGAAGGATGGCCGCCGTATGTGTAACATCCGGCCCGGGAGCAACCAATACGCTTACCGGAGTTATGGGTTGCTGGCAGGACAGTCTTCCGATGCTTGTGATGTCCGGGCAGGTACGATACGAGATTTCGGTTGCAAAGAGCGGGCTGCCGCTTAGATACAGGGGGATGCAGGAGTTTGACATTATACATTCCGTGCAGAATATGACCAAGTATGCAGTCATGCTGACGGATCCCCTGGCAGTGAAATATGAGCTGGAAAAGGCGATTCAGATCGCTCTGACAGGAAGAAGAGGACCCGTCTGGCTGGATATTCCGCTGGATATACAAAGTGCGGTTGTGGATGAAGCAGATATGTATCCATATCAGGAAACGATAACGTCACCGTCTGCCAGTCCTTCAGATATTGCCGTTATGATGAAAAAGCTCAGAGAAGCAGAACGACCGTGTATTCTGGCAGGCAACGGGATTGTAAACAGCGGCAGACAGCAGGAGTTTCGGGAGTTTGCAAAACGACTGGGTATCCCGGTTATTGCTGCCTGTATTGCAGCGGATGCCATGTATAGGGAATATCCTTTATATTATGGGTTATCCGGTTCTATTGGGCCACGGACTGGTAATTTTATTGTTCAAAACGCAGACGTGATTTTGTCTGTTGGCTGCAGTCTTGGATTTAAGATGACCGGATTCGCGCAGGAAAAGTTCGCGCCACATGCGTATGTGATTGCGGTAGAAGTGGATGAAAACGAGGTCAGGAAACCAGGTGTCAGAGTCGATTACCTGATACATTCAGATCTTGGCAGTTTTTTTGCATGCGCACTGGAGCAGACCAGGCTGATACAAATACCGGCTTTCTGGAAAAATTATTGCGATAAACTGAATAAACGTTTTTCACCTTTTGAAGCAGCAGAGGGGCATGGGCTGCGGGAACGGGTGTGTGCTTATTATTTCTGGAAGGTATGCGAAAAATATGAGCGGGATGACAGTATCTCTGTTCTGGGAAATAACACGGCCTGCAGCGCGAAGCTGCAGATTGGAATTCAAAAAGAGAAACAGAGGATTATAGCAAACAATAACTGCGGTTCGATGGGAGCCGATCTGCCGGAAGCAATAGGAGCTGCGATAGCATCGGGGCGCGAGGTGATCTGCTATACCGGCGATGGGAGCATAATGATGAATCTGCAGGAGCTGCAGACGATTCGTCATTATGATCTGCCGGTAAAAGTGGTCGTGTTTTCGAATGATGGATATCATGCAATCCGACAGACCAGCAAAAATTTTTTCAACGGACTGCTGATCGGGTGTACAAAAGAAACAGGCATCAGTTTTCCTGAGTTTCAGGATCTGGCGGCTGCGTTTGGATTTACGTATATGCGTTGTGGCAGCAATGGAGAAGTGGAGGCATGTCTGAAACAGTTTTTTGATGTCGATGGTCGCGTCCTGCTGGAGGTAATGCAGCATCCGGATGATCCGGTGATACCGAAAGTCCAGTCCAGAATGGGAGCAGACGGAAAGTTTGAAACTCCTTCGCTGGAAGATATGGCGCCGTTTATCAGTCTGGAGGAACATGATGCGCTGATGCTCTGGCAGTCGCAGGGAGGAATAGTATGAAGATACTGGTAATCGGACTTGGTTCCATGGGGAAGAGAAGAATACGTCTTCTGAGGCGGCAAAAACCGGATGCGGATATTACAGGAATCGACGTTAGTGAAGAAAGAACGACAGCTGCAGCGGAGGAATTTGGTATTTCGGTCAGTCATTCGATCGAGGATGCAGCTGCAGAAGAACAATTATGCTGTGCGTTTGTGTGTACTCCGCCGTTTTTGCATGCCTCGCTTATCCGTTTGCTGATCAGCAGAGAAATTCCTGTATTTACGGAGTTGAATCTGACGTCGGACGGATACGAGGAGTTTATAAAAAACGATTCCGCCAGACTGTTTCTTTCATCGACATTTTTATATCGAAAGGATATCCAATGGCTGACAAAGCGGGTATGCGGGCAAAGAGTTAACTATTTGTATCATACCGGTCAGTATCTGGCAGACTGGCATCCGTGGGAAGATTACAGACATTTTTTTGTGGCAGATAAGAAAACGAACGGATGCCGCGAGATCCTGGCAGTGGAACTGCCCTGGATGACAGAGTGTTTTGGCAGGATCAAAGGACTGCACGTATTGAAAGACAAAATGTCGGGGCTGCTGATTGATTATCCGGATAATTACATGATTTTGTTTGAACATGAGAACGGGAGTAAAGGAATGATGGCGGTGGATGTTGTTTCACGAAAAGCGGTGCGGCGTCTGGAAATATTTAATGAAGAACTGCAGCTTTACTGGGATGGTACGCCTGATTCGCTTGGCGAGTGGGATGTGGAAGACAGAGTGATCAGGGAGATTACAACATATAACAGCGTGGAACAGGATACCAGTTATTGTGAAAATATTATCGAGAATGCCTATATGGATGAGATTACCGCTTTTTTTGCCATGATGGAAGGGGACGACAGTAAAGTGCGATACGATTTTAAAAAGGATCTGGAAGTAATTGAACTGATCGATACCATAGAGGGATCCTTATGAAAGTCTGTTTTGTCGGAGCTGGTTCGATTGGAAAAAGGCATATTCGAAATTTCAAAAAGCTGTCAGAAGAGCATGGATTTTTTCCGGAGATTCATTTGTTAAGATCTTCTAATCAGAGACTGGAATCGGATATCGAACAGATGGTATACAGACAATGGTATCAGTCGTGTGCATGTACAGAAAAATATGACGCGATTTTTATTACAAATCCAACCTACCTGCATTATCAGAGCCTGTTGGAATTAAAAGAATGTTCGGACTGTTTTTTTATTGAGAAACCTGTTTTTAGCGATATAAAAGCAGATTTGTCTGTCTTTGAGCAGCAGGAAAAAAACATTTATTATACAGCCTGTCCGCTTAGGTATACAAAAGTACTGCAAATGGCAAAACAGATCGCGGACAGTGAACAGGTGATAAGTGTGCGGGGGATCTGTTCATCTTATCTGCCGGACTGGAGACCGGGTACGGACTATCGGACGGTCTATAGTGCCTGTGAGGAACAGGGAGGAGGAGTACGGGCAGATCTGATTCATGAATGGGATTACCTGATCTGGTTGTTTGGGTTTCCGGACCAGGTATTTCAGATGTCTGGCAAATATTCGGATCTGGAAATCAGAAGCAGGGATCTGGCTGTATATATTGCGAAATACAGGGACAAGCTGGCAGAGCTCCATCTGGATTATTTTGGAAGACAGACCAGACGCAGCCTGGAAATGATTACTTCGGATAATTTTTATGTTTTTGATATTGCAGGCGCACATATTATGAAAAATGGACAGTTATATGCTCAGTTTGATGAAAAACCAAATGACAAATATATGGAAGAGCTCCGCTATTTTTATCGTCTGATGCAGGGCAGAGAAGTCAATGCCAATCATCTGCAGCATGCAGTGCGAACGATGCAGATCGCGTTAGGCAGTTAAACATATCGGAAATCAGGTATACCGCAAAAGGGGTTAACATGCAGGAAAAGTATTTGATTGGTATGCAGTGCACGGTGAAAGAAGCAATTGAAAAGATGGAACTGGAGCAGATCAAAGCGGTTGTGATTGTAGATAAGCAAAACCGTGTAGCTGGTTTGTTTTCGAATGGAGATATGAGAACCTTCTTTTTAAGAGGCGGTTCTTTGCATGCCAATATCTGTGACGCCATGAACAGACATCCGGTACTATTTCATTCGGAAGAGGAAGTTCGCAAAGAGAGACAGAATACGGTTCGCGTAATTTATCCGATCGTCGATCAGGATACAAAAATTATAAGTATTCTGGATGATAACCGTTCGAATTTTAACGGAAAGATCAATGATGCGCTCAAAGATATTCCGCTTGTGATTATGGCTGGAGGAAAAGGAACCAGATTATATCCTTATACAAGAATATTACCAAAACCGCTGATTCCGATAGGCGATATTACGATTACGGAGAGAATCATTCATTCTTTTCAAAAATATGGCTGTCAGGAAGTAATCATGATTCTGAATCACAAAGCGAATATGATCAAAGCCTATATGTCGGAACTGGAGAAAGATTACACGATACAGTTTGCGGAGGAAAAAGAGTTTCTTGGAACAGCGGGAGGACTAAAGTTAATTGAACATCAGGTGCATTCCACATTTTTTCTCTCTAACTGCGATATTCTGATCGATGCTGATCTGGAATGTATTTACAAGACACATAAAGCGAAAGGAAACAGGATTACATTTGTCTGCTCCGTGAAAGACGTTGTGATTCCGTATGGGGTGGTAGAAACCGACCAGGACGGAATGATTACACATCTGAAAGAAAAACCAGGATTTTCCTTTCTGATCAATACAGGTTTGTATATGATTGAGCCGGATGTGATGCAGGATATTCAAAAAGGGGAATTTATTCATCTGCCGGATCTGGCGCAGCGATATCTGGATCGGGGAGAGAAAGTCGGAGTATTTCCCATATCCGAAAAAGCATGGATGGATATGGGACAGTTTCAGGAGATGGACAATATGATAAAGACACTGGGATTACAGGCAGAGGATAGTATGGGATGAAAAAAATAAGTTTATTTACCCCCTGTTTTAACGAAGAAGAAAATCTGTATGAACTATATGCCAGGGTAACGGCAGTGATGGAACAGCTTACAGAATATGAGTATGAATATATCTTTATTGATAACTGCTCCAAAGATCAGACGCCTTGTATTTTAAGAACGATCGCTTCAAGGGATGCGAGGGTAAAAGTAATTTTTAATCTGAAAAATTTTGGGCCGTCACGTTCCGGGAGCTATGGTTTTTTTCAGACAAGCGGAGATGCATCGATCTGTTTTGCCTGTGATTTTCAGGATCCGCCAGAGCTGATTCCTGAATTTATCAGACAATGGGAGCAGGGCAGTAAAGTTGTATGGGGAAAGAAGAAAGGCAGCGCAGAAAACAAAGTAATGTATGCCGTGCGCTGTCTGTATTATAAAATCATTAAAGGAATGTCGGAAAATGAACAGTATGAGAACGTAACGGGCTTTGGCCTGTATGACAGGGAAGTCGTGGAGCTGTTAAAACAATATGCCGGACCGTCGCCGAATTTTCGGAACATGATATCCGAATTTGGGTATCCGGTTGCGTTTGTGGAATATTATCAGCCAGCCCGTAAAGCGGGGCATTCCAGTTACAATCTGTTCAGATATATGAATGTGGCGCTGAATGATATGGTAAATACATCCAGACTTCCGCTGCGAATAGCGACCTGTTTTGGAGCGGCTGTCGCTGCGGTCAGTCTGGCTGTCGCGATCTACTATGTCGTTATGAAGATTTTGTACTGGGACAGCTACGATATCGGAATGGCAACGCTGGCGGTCGGTTTGTTTTTTTTCAGTGCGGTTCAGATTATGTTTGCAGGTATCGCAGGCGAATATATTGGAGAAATATTATCAAGGATGAGTGACAAACCGCTGGTGGTTGAGAAAGAACGTCTGAATTTTGAAGAAGACGACAGGGAGGAAGCGTAATGCAATTGTCAATATCCGAACAGGAGCTTAAAAGCTATCTGAAAAATCAGCTTTCGTTATTTTTTCCGGACCGGTATGGGATGGAAGGAAAAGATGTCGATCAGGCGTTCAGACTTTCGCTGGAACGACTGGAAAACTGTTTTTCCTATCTTACGTTTCCAGCATATTGTAACGACAGCGGACAGACTTTTTTTTCGCATCTGCACGCAGATCAGTATGCGCAGTTTTTATATTATTTTTCCAACAGCCTTTGGAAGATTTCGCAGAACCGGCCGGTTTGCGACAAGCTGATGTATTTAAACCGGTTGCTGCATAACGTTTTCTTTTCGTATAAAGGCAATCTGCCGGATATTTTTTTCTTGGGACATCCGTCTGGTACAATTTTAGGCAATGCAGTCTATGATAATTATCTTGTTGTATTTCAGAATGTGACGGTGAATACCGGTGCGGATCAAAGCGGAAATCCTGCGCCGGTACTTGGAAAGGGGCTGTTTCTGGGAGCCGGCGCCAAAATTATCGGAAACAGAAAAATAGGCGACAGAGTCTCAATTGGTGTGGATGCGGTTGTTTATGACCAGGAGATTGCAGATGATCAGGTGGTGATCAGAAACAAATACGGTGAGATTCAGATTTCGGACAGAAAGAAGTCCTGCTGTATGGCGCAAAATTATTTCAGGGTAACGATTGAATCGTAACATACACGGACCGGATATATGGGAGAATCTATATGATGAAAGTAATTATAACAGGTGCGAACGGATTTATTGGAAAGCATCTGATCAAAAAACTTCTGTCTGAAAATATGGAAATATTTGCAGTTGTTCGTACAAAACCGGAGACAGAGGCTGGATGTATTGGGAAAATACACTGGATAGAAGGAGACTTGTACGAAGACCCTGGTATTGTAATAGAAACATTAAAGGAATGCGGCGCAGAAAATGCAGACTGTTTTTATCACCTTGCATGGAATGGAGTTGCGGCCTGTGACAAGAATGACAGTAAAGTACAGATGACGAATATTACGATTAGTATGAATGCTATTTCTGTTTGCAAGAATGTGTATTGCAAAAGATTTGTATATCCGGGATCTGTAAGCGAATATGCAGGTCTGGACGGTATTATCCATGAAAAAAGCATACCGTCGCCAGCAGATATTTATGGAGCAGTGAAAACCGCAGTACGAAATCTGATAACGATGAAAGCGATATTAGAACAGATCGATATATTAAATGTGATCCTGTGCAGTATTTATGGAGAGGGCCGGTGTGATGACAATGTAATCTCCTATACGATTAAAAAGCTGTTACGGGGCGAAAGTCCCCAATATGGAAACCTGCAACAGATGTGGGATTTTTTGCACGTGGATGATGCAGCGAATGCGTTATTTCTGATTGGTTCAGGGATAAGAGAGTGGGGGGGGCAGGAGCAAGAACTTATACTGTTGGCAGCGGCGTTTACCGGCATTTATATGAATACATTGAAACAATTCATAACATGATTAATCCGCAATTACCTTTGGGAATAGGCATACTTGGAAATAAATATGAAAACGTGTTAAGTTCCTGTGTGAATACGTTTCAGCTGCAAAAGGATACTGGATTTTTACCAAAAATGTCTTTTGAAGAGGGAATCTTAAGAACGATTACTTATTTTAGGGAGAATATGTCTTATGAAACTTGATATTTTATATCAGTCCAGTACTTCTTATGCGATCCCTGCCGCAGTGTCGCTCTGTTCTTTGTTTGAAAATAATAAAGACATTACTCTGCTGCAGGTATGGTTTGTGGATGCAGGACTGACCGGGCAGGATCGGATGTATCTGAAAAAACTTGCTGCCAGATACGGCAGAAACATAGAGTTTCTTACTAACGAAAGCGTTGATGAAATGTTGTCTGAGGCAGGAGTGGAATTGTGGAGCGGGTCATACGCGACGTTTTATAAATTGTTTATCTGGAACAGGTTCCAGGAGACGGACCGTGTTTTATATATCGATGCAGATACGCTTGTGTTAGGTTCTCTGGCGGGCATGTGTAATTTTGAAATGGAAAACTATGCATGCGCTATGGCGGCCAGTGCCATGACAGGAACTGTAAAAGATTTTTTAGGCGTGGAGGATTATTTTAACGCAGGCGTCATTTTATTTAATCTGGATTATTGGAAAAAGAATCATACAGATAAAGACTTTCTGGAGGTTGTAAAAAGCGAAAGATGTAGCAGATACACCGTAGTTGGTGATGAATCTTTAATCAATTATGTACTGAAAGGAAAAATAAAAAAACTTCCGTTAAAGTACAATTTTGAATCCTCCTGGTGGCTTTGGGGATGGAATCGCAAATTAGATAACAGACTTGGATGGAATGCGGCACACAGGCGTTATTATTCCGATCATGAGATTGCAAACGCAAAAGACAAGCCATGTATCGCACATTATGTGGACCTGACAACCGGACGTCCCTGGGACGTTAAAAATGATAACTTATTTCGTGAAGAATTTGAACAATATTGCAGGATTGTGAAACCATGGAAGAACATGGATTTTGCCATGCGTGGCATGGGTGGAAATCATAAACTGGCGATTTTGTTGAAATATTTTGTAAAGAAAGGAATGCCATTTTCCATACGAAGCAGACTGGGTTTTTATCAGCATGACCTGGCATGGAAAAAGAAATTACAAAAAATAAAATGTGGTAAATAACATGGAGTTTTTCAAAAACAGGATTTTTAATGCAGATATGGATATACAGCGCGCAGCATTTATCTGGAATATGTTTGCGGGACTGACAAGCGCTTTGGAGTCCGTACTGTTTTCCATGATAGTGACAAGATGGATAGGTTTATCCGGTGCAGGTATGGTAACGATAGGTTTTGCAGCCGGCAATCTGATGGCGACGATTGGAAAGTATGGGGTTCGGACATTTCAGGTTACGGATAGTAAGGAGGAATATGCGTTTGCATCGTATCTGTGTGCCAGAATAGTTACCATTGGTCTGATGGCGGCTGTAAGTGTGATCTATATTTTAAACGGCTACGGGAACAACGGATATTCGGTCTATAAAACAATCGTGGTTGCCATGCTGTGTCTTAAATTTGTAATAGAGGCTTTGGACGATGTTTTTGCTGGAGAATGTCAGAGAAGAGGGAGGCTGGATGCAGCATCACGTATATTTGTAATCAGAAGCGTTCATTTTATGGCAGTATTTGCCGGTGTTTTATTTTGGAGCCGTCATCTGGTATTTTCGATTGGCTGTGCGCTGACAGTGTCGATATTCCTTGAGTTTTTTCTGTTAAAGACGGTGATATCCGTGATGGAGCTGACGTTGTGGAAACAGGATTTTCGGCCGGTCAGGGAGATACTTGCAAAATGTTTTCCGTTATGTTTAAGCGCGTTTTGTTTCTTCTATCTTACCAACGCACCCAAATATGCCATCGACGCCGTGATGAGTGATGAGGTGCAGGCATGCTACAGCTTTATCGCTTTTCCTGTTTTTGCCATCGAGCTTTTAAACAATTTTATTTACCAGCCATCTCTCGTACGTCTGGCGGATGACTGGAACCAGAAACATTACCAGAGCGTCTGGCAGAGAATACACAGGCAGCTGCTTATGATTTTTGGGCTGACGTCCATGGCTGTGTGCGGCGGATACCTGTGTGGAATACCTGTGCTGTCGGCAGTTTTTGCAACAGATCTGACAGATTATAAAAAAGAAATGCTGATATTGCTGTGTGGCGGGGGATTA
>OFHA01001440.1_pt1 | contig 16333 bp, 16 predicted proteins | sample 1521891 | NCBI WGS metagenome assembly OFHA01 (sample SAMEA3504089, study PRJEB24116) | mouse gut metagenome | biome: mouse gut; feature: mouse-associated habitat; material: faeces | place: Denmark | collected 2011
CAATGGATGCTTCCAATATCTTAAAGCCCTATCTGGCAAGGGGGGAATTCCAGATGATAGGCGCCACCACGGTGGAAGAATACCGGAAGTACATTGAGCGGGACGCAGCCCTGGAACGGAGGTTCCAGCCTGTAATGGTAGAAGAGCCTACGGTAGAGGACACAATAGAAATCTTAAAAGGCCTGCGCAGGTTTTATGAAAAGCACCATCAAGTCATTATCACCGACGAGGGCTTGGAAGCAGCCGCAAAGCTGTCAGACCGTTATGTTTCCGACAGGTTCCTGCCGGATAAGGCCATTGACCTGATGGACGAAACAGCCGCAAAGGTGCGTTTGGAAGGGGTGAAAACCTCCACCAACCTGCAGGATATCCAAATAGAAATCCGCCGGGTTTCCGATGAAATGGAAGAAGCCATCCAGAAAATGGAACTGAAAGCCGCTTCCGCACTGCGCAAGGAAAAAGAAGAACTGCAGGCAGAATACGAAAAGCTCCGCAAAAAAGCCAAAAAATCCATGAAGCGCAAGCGGGCGGAAGTAGGGGAAAATGAAGTGGCGGAGGTCGTGGCCCAGTGGACAAAAATTCCGGTAAAGCGGCTGGCAGAGGAAGAATCCGCTAAGCTCCGGAAGTTAGAGTCCATCCTCCACAAGCGTGTCATTGGGCAGGAAGAAGCCGTAACTGCCGTGGCAAAAGCCGTCCGCCGGGGAAGGGTAGGCTTAAAAGACCCCAGCCGCCCCATTGGGTCTTTCCTGTTCTTAGGGCCTACCGGGGTAGGGAAAACAGAGATTTCCAAGGCGCTGGCAGAAGCTGTTTTTGGCACTGAGGGATCCATGATCCGGGTTGACATGTCAGAATATATGGAAAAGCACAGCGTATCAAAGATGATTGGTTCCCCGCCGGGATATGTAGGCTACGACGAAGGCGGGCAGCTCAGCGAAAAGGTAAGGCGCAGCCCTTATTCCGTCATCCTTTTTGATGAGATAGAAAAAGCCCACCCAGATGTGTTCAATATTTTGCTGCAGGTGTTGGATGACGGCCACATTACCGATGCCCAAGGCCGGAAAATTGATTTTAAGAATACCATTATCATCATGACCTCCAACGCCGGGGCGCAGTCCATCATTGAGCCCAAAGCCCTGGGCTTTGCTTCCGTGGAAGATGCGAAGCACAATTATGACCGGATGAAGGACAGCGTAATGGAAGAAGTCAGGCGGATTTTCAAGCCGGAATTTTTAAACCGCATTGACGAAACCATTGTATTCCACGCATTGACCAAGGAAGACATGAAGAAAATTGTCACACTTATGTCCAAAACCTTGGTGGAACGCTGTAAGAAGCAGATGGGCATTGACCTCCATATCACCGGCAATGTCAAAAGCCATATTGTGGACGCCGCTTTTGAGCCAAAATATGGCGCCCGCCCCTTACGCCGGATGATACAGAATAAAATCGAAGACGGGCTGGCAGAGGAAATCTTGGCAGGCCGCGTGAAACCTGGCAGTGCAGTCGAGGCCGCCATGCAGAAAAAAGAAATTGTGTTCCATGTGAAGTAGGAAAACATTAGAAAAATTTAAGAAAAATATGACTGGTAAAACAGCAGGATTTATTATATAATTACGGTGAAAGCAGAAGCTTTCACACTGATAAGCAGAGATTTTGCGCAGCACTGCAGGCAGATGCAGGAATGTATGACAAGATTTCAACAGGAGGATAAGAAAATGGCTGTAGTAGAAGAACTAATCCGGACAGAGAATAATGAAACGTTAAGTTTTGGCAATTACAAGCTGCCTGCCAAGGCGAAAGCAGATAATTTTGAGTTTGGCGGGGACTTATATAAGGTAAAAACGTTCAAGGAGATTACCAAGCTGGAACGGAATGGGATGTTCGTATATGAATCTGTGCCCGGGACCGCCGTAAGCCAGCTTCATGTGACAGACAGCGGCATTGAATTCCAGGTAGAAGGCCCGGAGGACGCGCAGATTACTTTGGAATTGGAAGAACAGGCAGAATATCAGGTACTGGTAGGCGGCGTAAGCGCAGGGAATATGAAAACGAATTTGGGCGGGAAGTTAAGCCTGAGCGTAGAACTGAGCGAAGACGCACCGGTAGCAGTTAAGATTGAAAAAGCGTAACACACATAAAGATCCAAACAGGATAAAGCGGCTGTTTTCCAGTCTATGCAAACAGCCGCAGCCAGCACAAGGGGCTGTTGTAAAATAGGAATTTTCCACATGGTATAGCCTGGGTTTCGGGATATATTGCTGTCAATTGGAAAGATTTCTGTATTTTGCGGCAGCCCCTGTTTTTCTGGCCCCAATAGTCTGAAATATAATATTCACTGGAAAATGGTTCCGTTTATCTTATAACAGAAAGGGCATCACATGGCAAAAGCAAAGAAAGTTACCGTATATTTCTGCCAGTCCTGCGGCTACGAGTCCTCCAAATGGATGGGGCAGTGCCCGGGGTGCAGGGAATGGAACACATTTGTGGAAGAATCTATAGAAAAAAAAGCAGCAGGGCAACTGAAAGCAGCCCCAGGCGGAACGGAAGAACTGAAAACCACCCGCATTTCAGAAATCGACATGCAGTCCAAGCAGCGGATGGGGACCGGCTTTGGGGAACTGGACCGGGTACTGGGGGGCGGGATTGTCCCGGGCTCCCTGGTGCTGGTAGGCGGGGACCCAGGCATTGGGAAATCCACCCTTTTGCTCCAGGTATGCAGGAACCTGGCAGAAACCATGGAAGTACTCTACATTTCAGGGGAGGAATCCCTGCAGCAGATTAAAATGCGGGCACAGCGGATCGGCCAGTTTTCCGATGGCCTGAAACTGTTCTGCGAAACAGGCGTGGAGCGCATTGAGCAGGTGGTGGAGCGTCAGAAGCCGCAGGCCGTAATCATTGATTCCATCCAAACGATTTACAGTGAGGAAATAAGCTCCGCCCCCGGCAGCGTGTCCCAGGTCCGGGAGTCTACCAACGTGCTCATGCAGCTGGCGAAGGGGCTGGGAGTCACTATTTTTATCGTAGGCCATGTGACAAAGGAAGGTACAGTAGCAGGACCAAGAGTACTAGAACATATGGTTGATACAGTGCTATATTTTGAAGGAGATCGATATGCGTCCTACAGAATACTTAGGGGCGTCAAGAACCGGTTTGGCTCCACCAATGAAATTGGTGTATTTGAGATGCGCAAAGAAGGGCTTGTAGAAGTGCAAAATCCATCAGAATATATGCTGAGCGGCAAACCAGTAGGCGCAAGCGGTTCGGTTGTAGTATGTTCTGTAGAAGGAACTCGGCCGATTTTGATAGAAATTCAGGCGCTTGTGTGCAGAACAAATTTTGGAATACCAAGGCGCCAGACAACAGGAACGGATTTTAACCGAGTAAATCTTTTGATGGCAGTGCTTGAAAAGCGGTTAGGGCTGCAAATAGGGGACTGCGATGCTTATGTGAATATTGCAGGAGGCATGAAAATCAATGAGCCAGCGATAGATTTGGGACTTATCATGGCGATTGTATCAAGTTTTAAAAATCGTGCGATAGATGAGAAGATGTTGGTCTTTGGAGAGGTTGGACTTAGTGGTGAAGTGCGTGCTGTAGCAATGGCGCAGCAGCGTCTGCAGGAAGCAAAAAAACTAGGCTATGAAACAGTTGTTATGCCTAGAGTGAATATTGAAGGGATGGATAAAATAAATGATATCAAAGTTATTGGCGTGGGTGGTATCAGTGAAGCAATTGATTTAATTTAGCGGAGGAAAGAAAATATGAGTACAATAAAAGAACTGATGGCATTTTTAGATAATAGTTTGACAAGCTATCATGCAATCAATCAGATGCGGGAAGAATTTGCAGCAGAGGATTTTTTGCAGCTTAGCGAGAGCAGAATATGGGAGATTGAAACAGGGAAATCATACTTTGTTATCCGAAATGATTCCTCTATGATAGCGTTTCGCATTCCAGCATGTGACAAAAGCGAAATCAAAGGATTTCATATTTATGCGGCACATTCTGATTCACCAGCCTTCAAAATTAAGGAAAATCCGGAGATGAATCAAGCAGAAGTCTATGTGGGCATCAACACAGAAAAGTATGGCGGGATGATTTTGTCAACATGGATGGACAGACCGCTTACCATAGCAGGAAGAGTATGTGTGGAGAACAATGGAAAAATATGTTCTTATCTGGTAACGCTAAAAGATAATATTTGTATGATACCAAATCTTGCAATTCATATGAATCGAGATATGAATAATGGGGTGGCACTCAATCCGCAAAAAGATATGATACCTCTTTTGATGATGGAAGAAGAGGGTGAAGATTCCAAGACAATCAAAGCAATGCTTGCAGAGGAACTTAGCAGGCAAACAGGCAAGAAATATGATGCACAAGATATTCTTGCTGCTGATTTGTTTGTGGAGAACAGCGAGAAGGCAGTGCTTGCAGGTGCCAAAGAGGAATTTATTATGTCTGCCCGATATGATGATTTGGCATGTGTTTATGCAGGAATGAAAGCAATGATTGAAACAGAATCAGACGCGTATATCAATGTGCTTGCAGTATTTGACAATGAAGAAGTGGGGAGTTTGACAAGACAGGGGGCCGACTCGTCGTTTTTGAGGGATACGCTGGATAATATTGCAGATGGACTTGGTATTTCCAGTACTGTGCTAAGGACCTTGAAGGCAGAGAGCTTTCTAATCAGTGCAGATAATGCACATGCATGTCATCCCAATCAGAGCCAAAAGGCAGACCCTGTTAACAAGCCGTATCTTAATAAAGGAATTGTGCTCAAATATCATGGTAGCCAGAAATATGCCACAGATGCATATTCCGCAGCATATGTTAAAAATTTATGCAATAAAAATCATATTCCATTGCAGATTTATACAAACCGTTCTGATATTGCAGGAGGTTCTACCCTTGGAAATATTGCAATGGCACAGGTATCCATTGCTGCGGCAGATATTGGGCTGCCGCAGCTTGCTATGCATTCTGCCTATGAGACAGCAGGCAGGGAGGATATAGAATATCTGATTTCTTTTGCAAAAGCTTATTTTGCTTGAATACAAATATACAAACAAAAGTTTGTAAAATTGAAATTTTTACTATTGGGAGCCTTCTTTTAACAAGACGTCTGTGGTGGTTGAAACATTCCAGGTATTTAGCGTGTTTGTGCGGCGATCAAATTCCATATCACCTTTGTGAAATGCAGAGATATTCGTGATAAATCCAAGGCGATCGCGCACAACCGCAATATCAACAGTGCCTTCTGGTTGAGACTGATATCTCCCAAGCATTTTATCAGAATAAGTCCGGACAGGCTCACCGTTGTACAACAGACGGTTCTTTTCTTTTTCTTGTGCCAACCCCCATGAAGCATATTCTTCAAAAAGTGTTTCTGGGTCTAAATTTAGGATAATATCCAATGTAAAAGCACTTTTTTCAACGCGGAATTCGTTGGAGAGTGCATTTTTAATTTGTTTTTCCAAAATTTCAGGGTCATTTGTAGTATCTGCGCGCATTGCGTCAAAAATAATCGTTTCCGCTCTTTTTCCGGCATTTTTCCCCAATGCAATATCTCTTGTCAGGTTTGCTTTGACACCCCACCTACAGGAAGCGGACCCGCAAAAAGCAGTCAGATAGTTTTCAAAAGGTGCTTGTCCGGCTGTTGCAGATGCAATAGATCCGCTTAGTACAAGGCAGACAGACAATATCAACACCAAAAAAGAAGCCTTTTTGTACTGCAGGATATTTTGAATACGCTTTTCGACTTCCGTTTTTGAAAAAGCACTGTAGAGTAATGAAGAACGATTTTGGCTAATTGCCATAGTCAGAAGGCTCATGGCATATTGTTTTTTTGCTTCTTCGTCGTGATAAAAGCGAAGGACAGCCTCATCACAGGCAGCTTCCAAATCTGCAGAAAGGCATTTTGCCATAATCCAGACCAAAGGGTTGAACCAGTTCAGACAAAGTGCAATCAGCATAACAAATTTGATGTAGTTGTCCTTGTGGCGAATATGCATCGTTTCATGACACAAAATATGCTGCAGCAGTTGTGTGTTATCAAAGCACATTCGTGTGGGAAGATAAATTTTGGGGTTCATAAGTCCGCATACAAGAGGAGAGGCAATCTCATCATTGGTAAAGACTAGGATATGTCCCATTCCAAGCTCCCGAAGAAACGTGTTGATTGTCTCATTATTTTCCACAAAAAGAGCATTTCGAAGTCTTTTTTGGCAGCGGTATTTTTGGAGGAATAAAGCAGATGCAGTAATAAAAATACCAGCAATATAAATAAAAGGAAGCAGCGTATAAAGTAATCTGGAAGGACTGTATGAAACACCTATTTCTGAAATCGTTTCTACAGCGTTTGTATCATAAGCCACTGCAATTTTTTCAGAATTTTTACCATATGAGGTTTCTACGACAAGATCAGTAGGAGTATCTTCACTGATAGCATTTTTTTCTACATTTTGATCATATGAGGTTCCTACGACAAGATCAGCAGGAGTATCTTCACTGACAGCATTTAATTCTGCTTCCATCAGCGAGAATTGGGGAACAGCAAGAATTGGAATCTTTAAGCTCAGAGGACTACTCAGAGAAAATGGAATCAACAAACGAAGAAGTATCGCTCCCCAAAGTAATGGAAATACAAATTTGGGCAGCTTATTTCTGAATAAACTTCGAAAAATGAGAACTATGAAAATTAAAATGCTTCCATACAGCATCATCAAAATTAGAGGCATATTAAATCTTAAGTGTAGCATATCAAATACCTGTCCTTTCTTATTAATATATTAGATTGCAGAAAACTGATCGGTCATAAGTGATTAGTGTGAGCGAATCATCTTGGCAATTCGTGCAGCCTCCTCCTCTGATATTCCCTGATTTTTGAGAAATGAGGAGAAAAAAAGTTCACTAGAACCACCATACATTTTATCAATCAGTTGCTCTGTCTCGCTCTGGGCTGCTTCGTCACGGCTTACAAGCGCTTTGCACAAAAATCCAGGTTCTTCCCGTTCCACAGCTCCTTTTTCAATACATTTTTTGATGACAGTATAGGTGGTATTTTTGTTCCAGCCAATACGTTTAGAAAGAATATCTACGATTTCGCGAGCAGATTTCTGTCCGTGTTCCCATAGAACTTCCATAACCTTTAGTTCAGAATCAAACAGTTTCATAAACAATAACTCCTTTCTAGACTATTGCGATAGTCTTATGTTAAAAATAGACTATCACAATAGTCTGGCGCTGTCAATCATATTTTTAAAATTTTAGCAGCGCATGATTTTTCTAATGTTATTGACTCATAGAGAGGATATTGTTATAATATCAATAATAGTTCAAACTTGAAGGGAGTATTTATATGAGTGTATTTAATGATGACCGTACCACCTTAAAACAAACTGCCGCTGCGCTTGATTCAGATCTTTCAAGTTCAGGATTTGATGCTATTCTTCAAAAAGCTTTTGAAGCAGGATTGAATCTTGACGAAATCTTATATATTGTTTATTCATATACAGATCGAACTGTTAGAAGATATAGGACACAGGATCAGCTAAAAAGAGCAGCGAATAAGGATAGATAATGTGTATCGCTCTATGGTTGAGCCAATTCCGATAAAATAATAATGCAAAAAAATAAAAAAGTGCTTGCATTTTTATATCAGTGTATGTTATACTAAGCTTTGTCAGTGAGCTGGAGATACATAAACTGATTAAAGGGGCATAGTTCAGCGGTAGAACAGCGGTCTCCAAAACCGTCAACGCGAGTTCGATTCTTGCTGCCCCTGCTTTTTATAAAATAGATGCTTATAAACCTTGAAATGATTGGGTTGTAGGTATCTTTTTTTATGCAGACGCCTAGAATTTTGCACTTGCTGCAAAGTTTGTGGAATAACGTTGAGATTGAGGTGCATCAAGATATCGCGAAGCGATTATGCATGGCTTGATGCCTGCAACGGGAAGCCGAAGGCTGAACTGTTACCAATTAATACATATATTGATTGACACGATTTTGACTGGGGCGTATAATTATAGTATCAGTGTGATTGCGCCAAAAAGCATTTTGGCATGAATGTGGAGGATAAAATGGCAGGATTTGACAAGAATGAGCTGTGGGCAAAAGTATTATCTTTGTATGATGATGCGAAGGAGAACAATTATGTTACAAAGCTTGACGAAGAGCAGATAAAAGAGTTGAAGCAAATATACATCAATTTGTACATATCTATAGAAAATATAGGGCATTATGATGATGCAGCGATTATGAAAAAGATGATGACTGCCATTGCATCGATTTACAGGATTGACAAAGATGACAGAGGAAATTCAGGTGAACTTGTTCAACTCGTAAATACGGTGAAATATGACGGCAGAAATATGTATATTCAGTTTGCAAAAATATCACCGGTGAAAATGAGACGATTCCAACTTGGAAAAAGCAGGCAGCAGATAGCAGAGAGAATGGGGTATGGAGTGCCTGCTGTTCGTAATTGTGAAGCGTCTTTTTGTGATCTGACCAGACAGCCTGAAAATTTGATACGAAAGCTTGCAGGAGCATTAGAATGTGAACCAGAAGCGCTGATGCAGTAATGAACAGGTTTATGATACATGAAAGATGGAGGGATATGCCGAATGGGAAACTATGTTTTTTCGGAATTGGAAATTGATGCGATTGGAGAGATATCAAATATATGCCTTGGAAATTCAGCATCGACTCTCAGCAAGTTGGTACATCATCCGGTAGATGTTACCCCACCAAAAGTTGAGATTGTAGAAAAAAGCGAATATACAAAGAAGGTTTCATCCAAGAAAGTTTTTGTGAAGGTCAATTATATTGAAGGGGTCATAGGGTGCAGTATATTGATGCTCGAAGAACAGGATGCGAAAGCGATAGCCGACTTGATGATGGGCGGCGACGGCGCAGGCGATTTTGCCAAAATGGAATTGGGAGAGCTTCATATTAGTGCAGTGTCAGAAGCAATGAATCAGATGATGGGAGCGGCGGCAACCTCTATGAGTGTTATGTTGGCAAGAAAAACAGATATTTCGACTCCAGAGACAAAGTTCATGGAAGATGGGCAGTATCTGGCATATGAATTCCCCAATGACGACAAGTTTGTAAAAGTAGGATTTATGATGAAGATAGGTGATATTATCAACAGTCCTGTAGTACAGCTCTATCCGCACGATCTTGGAAAAGCAATCAGTGATTTATTCCTTATCAAAAAGGCTAAAGAGAGGGAACAACAAGCATAATAATGTGTACCGAAAAGAAAAAGAAACGGATTACCAGAAAAGAAATTAAGAAAATATATGAAATCTCTTACAGCTTTGTGAGAAAAATAAAATATGACCACGTGTCCTCATTTGCAGGGCACGCGGCTTTGTTTTTATTAATGTCACTTTTTCCCATGGCTATGTTTTGCATCTCTATTTTTAGCTATCTGCCCATAGATACAGGCCGGTTTTCTCAGTATTTGCTGGAAGTGATTCCAGAGGGACTCATGCCTTTGTTAAATCAAATCCTTGCGGAAGCGCGTGCAGAGAGTACGACAATTATGAAGTCGTTTACAATGATTACAATGCTCTTTTGTGCATCTAAGGGGGTTTACGCTGTTATTATTGGAATGAATGCAGTATATGGCATCAGAGAGACAAGAGGAACAGTGCTTTTATATGCACTTGCTATCAGCTATGTTGTATTTTTCTTTGCTGCAATTGGGCTTATGATGGTGTTAATCGTTCTTGGAAACAATATTTTTAATTGGATTCTTGAATTTGTGCCTGGGCTTGTGGTATTTCGAAATGCATTTCGATATGGGAAATATGCCTGTATGCTTGTATTTTTATTGGTGTTTTTTCTTTTGATTTATATGAATGTCCCCAACCGAAGGTCAAAAATCCGGTATGAATTTCCAGGAGCATTGTTCTCCACAATTGTCTGGTTAGTGTTTTCATGGGCATTTTCATATTATATCAGCAATTTTGCCCAATATTCTGTTACATATGGAAGCCTTGCAACCATTGTTATTTTTATTTTGTGGCTGTATGGTACAATGAATATTGTATTTGTGGGGGCTGAAATCAATGTAGTTCTTCGCAAATTTGCGGAATATGGCTACAATTTTAAAAGAGCATATGAATATTATAAGGATAAATATCACGGAGATTTATTGAGACAAAGTGGCATTTCGATAAGGCTAAAAGCAAAAAGAAGAATAGAAAAGAATCAATTGGATAACAAAAACCACTGTGAATAGCAGTGGTTTTTGCTTCATATTATTCTGTTATTCTGATAACATAGTCGGAAGAAATGTATGCTTCTGTTTCCTCATATTGAATTTTAGTCCAGCCATTGTCCTGGATTTCCAAAATTTTGAAGGTGGTTCCACCTTCGACGGTATCAAGAACCTTGGCATCTGCGGATGCTGCATTGCGGATATTTACCCTGGTAGAAGTTTTGCCTTGCATATCATCAGACGGTATGGTGCCATCGATAGCAGAATCTACCACATCAACTGGCGCAGAGGCGGTCTCAGACTGCAAATCTTCAGCAATACCAGACATTTCCGTAATGACAGCCGTTTCCGTTTGCGGTTCACTGACAATAACATAACGTGGTCTTGTTGCGATACAAAATATGAGAAAACAAATGGAGACCGACATTAGTGCTATGACAGATATAAGGATTGTATTGATGGTTGATTTCTTCACAGCTCACCTCCATGTATTTCTATTAGAAGAATCAAAAAGTTAGTGTCATGCATCAATTGTGAACCTTGGAAGCACAAAGCAATACTTTTGAAATCAGGCGCGCTTTATAGTATATACTAAATTGGTAAAATTGGCAAGAAATCATGTTTTTGAAAAAGAATTATAATAAATTATTAATAATATTGTAATAAAAATGTAATTGACATTATATAATGTTTGTGATATGATATTTTTCGGTGATAATATTAAGCTGTCTTGGCGCAGTCGGTAGCGCGTCGCCTTGGTAAGGCGGAGGTCGGGGGTTCAAGTCCCCTAGACAGCTCTAAAATACGATTCATAAGCATAATAAAAACTCCTGTTTCGCGGGAGTTTTTATTATGCTTTAGTTATATTTTATTGTGTATCAGAAACTGGCGTGTCTGCGGGCGGCGGCGTTTGTGGTGTCTGCGGGTTTTGTGCAGCGGCCCGTTGCTGTAGCTCAAGCATCTGTAGCTGAATAACTTCCTGAGCATTTGGAGCAGCGAAGAATGTGCTGTTATGGGGACACAACTGCGTGTTATCGGTAGTAGGATTTTCTGGTGTGCCTATCAGTGCAGAAGCGAGATTGCCGTCCTGAAGCCGAGCAGGGATTTGCTCTGCAACAGATGCCTGTTTAAATGGGCATTCTTCAGACGCGTTCAACCCTGTATACAAACAAATATTAGAATAGCAGTGGACATCACAGTATTCTGTAGGCACAGTTCCTTCCGCAAAATATTCTGACTTTACACTTCCATCACATACCCCTGCAATAGGAAGTCTTCCGGATTTGGAACAAACAGTAGCTGTAACAATGCCGCTTGCCATAGGGAAGGACTTGTATTCAAGGTTCTCATGAATTTTGGACATAACAGCCTTCCACATTGTTTTGGAAAGATTTTTTTCCGCAGAAGAAGTCATGCTGATATTATTATCATATCCAGTCCAAGTAGTAGCCGTATAATATGGAGTGAATCCTGAAAACCAAACATCTTTGTAATCCGAGGTAGTTCCTGTTTTTCCGGCAATTGCCATATTGCCGAAGTTAACAGAACCACCTGTACCAGAAGTAACAACATCAACCATTGCGTCTGTCAGCAACCATGCAGTCGACTGCTTGATTACTTGTGTGGATTCGGGTGCTGTATTGTCTATCAAAACATTTCCATCATGATCAATAATCTTTGTGTAAAGTTTGGGTTTGATATACGTTCCATTGTTTGCAATAGCAGCATATGCAGCATTTAGCTCTAAATTGGTAACACCATCTGTAATTCCGCCAAGTGCAAGCGGCTGTCCGATGTCTGAGACAACGGTACCATCGTTTTCAACACGCTTATCAACCAATGTAGAGAAGCCAAAGTTTGTCAGATAGTCAAAGCCAAGCTGTGGCGAAATCTGGGTCAAAGTCTTTACAGCAAGAATGTTTGCGGACTGTACAATACCATATCTAAGGCTTAATAATCCTCTGTAGCCGGACCACCAGTTTTTAACAGGCCGTCCATTGGCGTAATTGTATGGGGCATCATTCTGTACATCGGCCAAAGAAAGCCCAGCGCTGTCAAGGGCAGGAGCATAGGTTGAAACGACTTTAAAAGTAGAGCCAGGTTGTCTTGTTGTGTTGGATGCTCTGTTTAGAGTACGGCTTGCTTCCTTTACACCGCGGCCGCCTACCATGGCAACAATATATCCTGTAGACTGATCTTCTACTGTAAGAGATACTTGTGGCTGAGGGGTTAGGGTAATGCGTTCGCCATCAACCTTGTCTCCTTCTGACATGACATCATGCTTGTATTGTTCGATTGCCGCGTATGCGTCATCCTTTGATGGATAAATTAGATTAAAGGATGGGTTTTGCTGCTTGTAGTAGGCCTTGTACATCTCGGTACTATGATTTTCTTTTTCTCCGTTCGCTTTTTCAATGGTAAGAACATAGTTTAAGTACCATTTTACATTTTCCGGATAATTTTCTTCATTATTATAAATTTCGTCACAAATAGCCTGAATGTCTGGGTCCTGAGTTGTGTAAATGCTTAATCCGCCGCTGTAAAGAAGTCTGTAAGCCTGTGTTTCATTGAAGCCCTTTATTTCCTGTAAGTCTCTTAACACCTCTTCGGTCACTGCATCTTCGAAATATGTATAGACCGAATTCAATACAGATTCCTCATTTACTTCTGCAATCCTGTTGTAAACATCATCAGCTAATGCTTCGTCATACTCTGCCTGGGTGATATATCCCTGGTTAAACATTTTTTTGAGTACTTCATTGCGTCTTTTAACGTTTTCTTCTGGATGAGAGATTGGGTTGTATTTTGAGGGGCTTTGTGTAATGGCAGCAATAACGGCACACTCGGACAAGGTAAGCTGATAGGTTGGCTTATTAAAGTAACGAGATGAGGCAGCTTTTACGCCAAGGGTGTTTTGACCTAGGTTGATAGTGTTCATATAAGCTTCTAGGATTTCTTCCTTGGACATTTTCTTTTCAAGTTCGATTGCCAGGTACTGCTCTTGTACTTTTCGCTTGATTTTTTGGATCGTATCTTCATTTACCCAATCGTCAAAAACATTGTTTTTGATGAGCTGCTGCGTAATCGTTGAAGCACCCTGCGATAAGGAATGTGTTTGAATGGTGTGCATACCAGCTCGAAGAATTCCTTTGATATCAATGCCATTGTGAGAATAAAAACGTTCATCCTCAATTGCAACAAATGCATCTGCAAGATTTTCAGGAATATTGCTCATTTTCTCATAGCTTCGGTTGGAATTTGCAGAGACTAACTTCGCTGTCTGGTTGCCTTTCGAGTCATAAATAATCGTGGCATAGCCTTTTGGAATTACTTCTACTGGGTCGATATCCGGCGTAGAGTGAAGAATCCCTTTAAACATTCCGATTGCAAGGCAGGAGCCAATGACTACGACTGCTAATCCAGCAACAAGAGTGAGCTTGAGCACAGAAACAAAAAACATTTTTTTTAGTTTTGTCGTTTTTGAAGTAAGGGATTTTTGGATTTTGAAAATTCCTTTTTTCCCATAATTCATAGAGTCACCTCCATAGTAAATTTTCATCATGTGGTCTGGTTTGATTGCTTCACAAAACTTCCGTTTATTACCCGAACTTTACAAAAGGAGAAGTTCCATGAAGATTATTCTATTCATTATACCAAATTGTTTTGTTGAAATAAAGAATTTTTTTGCAGTTCCAAGGAGTTTGAGCTTTGTAATGTACTATTATTTACAGCCAGGAGCCGCTTATAGCAATGATTTGGGTTGATATTGAAAGCGTTGTCGTAACAGTTCAGCCATACCCATTCATAAGTTGTCGGATTGTGATACATAAGCTTGCACAAATGTTGAAATTGGATTATTATAAAAGGTACGAAGTTTTTGATATGCGTTATACATCATAGGGAAGAGGTTGTTTAATGAATCGTAAGAAAAAAATGGGCGGAACAGAGGTTGCATTCAGACCCCAAACCATCATTGAGGCAAGATATGATCTTGACAGAAGACAGAATGATATTATTGATATTTTGCTGGGAATTGTTGGAGAAGGCGACGATACAGAAGAGAACACGCGGTATGAGATACGTATTGCAGATGTTAAGCATCTTTATAATCTTCAAGACGAATCCAATGCGTACAGTTATCTGCAAAATGCCGTGAAAATTTGAAGGGCTTGGATTTCGTCTCAAGGAGGATGAAGGTACAGATATCTATTATCCCTGGTTTAGCAAGATAAAATACCAGAAAAAACGTGGTGACGAGGGACGAAGCAAAATTGTGCTGGATCTCCACCCGGAAGTGAAAGAAATGATTATGACAGCAAAACAGGGGGCATACTATCGTATTGAATATCCTTTGAATCTGACAAAGAAATATTCAAAAAGGCTGTATTATCTTTTAAAAGATAAAGAGACTTTTAATGGTGGAACTTTTATCATTTCCTTTGATGAATTAAGAAAAATGATGAAGATTCCCGAATCTTACGCCAATGGAAATGTAAAGCGTGAAATCCTTGATAAGCCCTATGAAGAAATCAATGGAAATACAGACATTTCTTTTGAGTATGAACTGATTCATGAGAAGCTTCCAAGCGGGCAAAGAAGTATTAGTGCGGTTCGCTTTAAAGTAAAACGGGTGAATCGAAACCGTACAGTGGTTGAATATGAAACCATTGAGAAAAATGGAGAGTCAGTGATTGCCACAGCCGAAGAACAAGAGATTATTGATTTATTAGACTGTAATATCAAAGAAGCAAAAGACATTCTTCGGACAGCAAGGGCAAATGAACGTACCCGTGAGCAGCTTCTTGAAATCTTATCGTATACGCTCAAAAAACAGGTAGACAATAAGGTTGGATATATACTGACAATTCTTAAAAACGGATATAATGAGCCGACAAAGTTTGGCACGAAACAAAAAAGTTCTGCATGGAATAACAAAGAGCTTGATACTGCATATGCACAGATGAACTTTGAAGATTTGGAAAGACAAATCTTGTCTAATTGATGCTGGATATGCAGGCATACTATGGAGGATATAGGTGGAGCGTTTACGGACGGTTGATATTATAAGCGCATACGGAAGAAAAAGTGTTCTGACAGGGGTGAGCTTTGCGGTGGAGGCAGGGCAGTGCGTCGGTATTGTAGGGACAAACGGAAGCGGCAAATCTACGCTGTTGAATATTCTTGCGGGATTGCGCAAACCTGACAGCGGAGACATTTTCTTTGATGGGCAGCAGGCAGCAGGAAAAACGAGAGGGCAGCTTTTTAGAGCATTTGTCGGTTACGTACCACAGGAGAACAATTTGATACCAGAATGTGATGGATAATCTTCGGCTGTGGTATCAGGAGTCCGAAGCTTTAAAACAAGGTCTGAGCAGCGGATTTCTGCATGAGCTTGGCCTGCATGAAATGTGCCATTTGAAAGCAGGAAGACTGTCAGGAGGTATGAGGAAGCGTGTTAGCATCGGCTGTGCATTGGCTGGAAATCCAGTGATTTTGATATTGGACGAACCTGATGCGGCGCTTGATTTGCCAGGAAAGGCAGATATCAGAAGATATCTTGCTATGTATCGCCAGATGGGAGGAACCATTATTCTTGCCACGCATGACGAAACCGACTTGAATTTGTGTGACAGAGTATTTGCCTTGAATGGGGGAATGAGCAGAGAGATTGATAAAACACTGAGAGGAGATGCTTTATTAGAGCAGATTTCGATAATCAATAAGGAGTAGAAAAGTGGAAGAAGATAAAAAATTTGAAACAGAGGAAAACAACAGTTCTGAAAATAACGGCTTAGACAATCCCATACAGGAAGGCGTAGAAACTCCAGAACCATCAAAAGTAGACATTGCGCAGTCAATAAGCGAAGAATCAAAGACAGAGGAAAAAGTGCAGGCAGAAGAAGAGGAACCCAAAGCAGAGGAAAATATACAGGCAGAAAATGAGGAACCCAAAGCAGAGGAAAGTATACAGACAGAAGTAAAAGTTCCAGAACAAGAACATACAACACCACCAGTTCATCTTGAAAAACCTGCTGTCGAAAATCAGCCTCCAATAAACAACCAGCCAATGGGCTATAACGGTCAGCCAAT
>OFHA01001442.1_pt1 | contig 16318 bp, 19 predicted proteins | sample 1521891 | NCBI WGS metagenome assembly OFHA01 (sample SAMEA3504089, study PRJEB24116) | mouse gut metagenome | biome: mouse gut; feature: mouse-associated habitat; material: faeces | place: Denmark | collected 2011
TGTCGGAACATAATACGGAAATGGATGCCCGCAGCAAGGACACCGCCAAAAAAGTTTTGGAGTAAATCCCAGCGGCACAGCCAGGAAAGAGAGCAGGAGAGAGACCGTAACTGTCACAATGGGAAATGCCAGGAGCGGATGGTTATTTGTCAGGGCACTCAGTTCCATGTCTTGTCCCAAAATCATCAGGGGAACGAACAGTACCATACCACCCAGGCAAAAAACGGCAAAACATCCCCGTTGTAGCAGAAATACCGCTCTCGCAAAGGCACAGCATCGCCGGAAACGGGGCGGCATCTGTGGGAAAACATACGGAAACGGTTTTGATGTATTCTCTTGCTGCAATCGCCAGTTTGCAATATCGTCCGTTGGTCTTTTCAAAATCTTGTCCTCCGGTGTCTGAAAGCCTGTTTAAAAAGTCATTCCTGCTCTCTCTCTTTTTTCTTTGCAGACAATCTCTGAAATTTCCGGATATTCCATTCCCTGTGTATGGAAAAACGCCGTTAAAGTATGTGTCAAGTCATCACCAGCAGATTTATAAGATGTCCATGCCACTCACATTCAACCGTCGGGCCAATGTCAAATTCAGGCTGAGAAATACAGCTATTTTTCTTGCGGCTGTCACAAAAATCTCCCTGTTTCAAATGGCAAACAATGATTCCAACCGTTCCTGTGCCGATTCATCCTTTGTGACGAACCAAAAGGTGCATTCTTCGCTGTCATACAGCCCGACAGCCTGTCCTTTCATGGCCTGATAAAGCGTCCGGGTATTGCCTGCTGCTATCTTGTCCGTAATGCCCGCAATCGGGGACAGGTATGGATACAGCTTTCCTCCTTCCAACCGCATTGCCGGTTCAAAATCTGGAAACTCCCAGAGGATCAGATCCAGTTCCTCATCACAGGCCAGCGCCCATAGAAATTCTGCTGCAAGGAAACCATCTAAAATACCATATGTGTTCCACCCGGAAACGCCATCATTGGCACGGCGGTACAGAAACGGACTGTTAAGTTCTGCCGCCCAGTGATATACTGCCTGGTTTTCTTCCAGAAAGTTCAGCTTGCCGTCCTTTGTCCGTCTCAGGCCGGAAAGAGGACGAACCATATTATAACTATGGTAAAATCTGCTTGGCAGACAGCGATAAAACTCTGCCATCGGCTGCGGAAGTGGATTTCCCAGGCGGACTTCTGCCCGGACGACGCTTTCCTCCTTCGCTCCCCTGCCCTCAATTCCGGCAAATTCACAGAGAAACTGTAATACTGGGGCAATGGATTCCAGTTCCCGTTCCTGGGGCGGCCTGGGCGGAGCCGAATTGAAGATGGGATGCCCGTCCTGACTTTTTATCCAGACATATTTAAACCCCATCTGTTTCATAAGCAGCTCCAATTCTTGATCGGTTTTGCCGCCAAAATAGGCTGTTCTTGAATAATGAATGTTTCCGCATAGAAACCTGAATGGCTCTTCCATAAAATTCACATCGAAATTCGTTCTGACACTGGAAAGCTGTCCTAATGGGATATGATAAAAAGCATTCAGCGGAAGTTCCCTTAGTCTTTTCCAATAGTCTTCCGTCTTATCCCGGTTGACGGCTATGACACTGGGTTGGGCCAGGATCTGCTGGTATGCAAGCCACTCTACAATCCATTTGGAAAGATTGGACGGATTACACGGCACTTCATGGCCTTTCAGGTGCTTTTCTTCCTTGCGTGTTTCCGGCGATACATAGAGGCCCCACATTGGGGGATCTTCCAGGTCATGGTTGCTTATGGTGTCGTTACTTTTGTGATACCGGCTTACTTCAAAGCCATAACCATATCTTTCATGCCGGCAAAAGGGCAGAACCGTAATGACAATATCTGTCCAACAGATACGTTTATAAATTTTCAGTTCCTCAAAAGGGATCAGGTTTCCCTTTCCTGAAAAGGCAGGATCATCCGGGTGAAAGGTCAGGTATAATTCCTTTAACGCCTTGGGCAGCGTAACCCCCAGCGCTCTCTCCTTGTCCGCAATATCCTCCAGTGTGACAGAACTTTCCATGTTGCTGCCAAAGGATTTAATCTTTTCCAGTTCTTCTATTATCATAGCAATACCTTTCTAACCTTCAATGGCGCATTCTCCATTTATTCCATACCGATCATATCAGCGCTGCCAGCTATATCATTTTTCTGTCCGTCCAGCCTGTTCCTAAAATCCCACATGAAAAACCAGACCCGTCTGTTTCTGAACCTTTTCCAGAAGATTGTCTTTGGCAGCCATTTTCGTCAGCAGCATAAAACAGACCGGCTCCTGCCCCAGAACCAGCAGAGCTTCCTGATCTTTGTGAACATATGCCATCTGCAAAGGGAAATCGCCCAGACAGGTCAGTTCCGGATGGTCTGAAAGGGGCTTAAAATCATCCTTGATCCGGTCAGCTATCTTTTGGAAATACTCCTGGGAAAACTCCCCAGGGAAAAAATCACTGAACAGGCAGGTTCGATCATCCGCATGTTCACACCATGTCATTTCTTCCCATTCACGAATGGAATGGATTACCAGGAACAATCCATATGCATCCAGGACATGGTTAAACCTGGGTTCCTGTTCCAGCTTATGAACGTTCAGAGGAGCGTGAATCAAAGGGATATTCCGCCTTTTCCAGTATTTCTGATAAGCACCTGCTGCCCTTCGCTTCCCGTCTTCATCCCCCTCCTCATAGGCACTTACCAGTTCATCCTCATATTCCCAGGCTGTTTCCTTTGGATCATTTTCTTCCTATGTGTATAAATCACCGGAAGTTTTCCCCTTTTTTATCCCGATCATATCGCCTTCTCCGGGAGCAAGAAAAAATCCCAGATATTTTCCCTCCCAGTGAAGGAGTTCTAATGGACGTAAATAACCGCTGGTAACTAACAGGTCTGCCATGTGCAGGTAAATATCCCGGATAGGATTAGGCAGCTTCCCATGAAGCCGCTTCTCTGCCGCAGAAATTTCATCCTCCGAATAGCAATTCCATTTTTTCATGCCGTCCATAAGCTTCGGGCTGATGAACTGTCTAAGTATCTTTAGTTCCTTTTCGATTGCGTACATAATTTCACCTTTAAAACAGGCCCGCCGCCTGCCCCAATCCACTACGGTTAATGGCGTCATCCCAAATTGAACTGCCAGTTTTTTGTTGTATCGTATTCTACCACAATTCACAGTATATTTCCAGTTAGCATGTCCATCCCCAGTTTATAAGTTTAACCTGAAGTTCATATTTGTATAGTTGAGATTATTCGTTTAAACGGATATAATAAACATAGCATGATTTAGGATGCCAGAAATGTTTGAATATACGGAGGCACAAGAAGCAGTAGAACTTAGATCTGCAAAATGGGCACAAAGATTTTGCAAAGAAAACAGGATTGATGGTGCTGATGGCAGATACAAGATCTATAAGGAACAGGGCAGGACTGATTTATGAAAACTATTTTAATAATTGACGATGATACACATATTGGAAATATGCTTGAAGAAGCACTTTCAAAAGATGGCTACAGAGTTTCCCGTGCATATTCGGGAACAGAAGCATTACTTGTGCTGTCGGGTATCCGCCCTGACCTTATCTTACTTGATTTGATGTTGCCTGGGCTAAGCGGTGAAGATGTCCTTCCAAGGTTAAAAGGGATACCCGTCATTGTAGTAAGTGCGAAAGTCGATATTGACAATAAAGTGGATTTATTGCTTAGCGGTGCAGTTGATTATGTGACAAAACCTTTCAGTACAAAAGAACTGTTAGCCCGGATTGCTGTCCATCTACGGACTGCATCAAATACTCCTGTCAGCCCTGTGGTAAGTTTTGACGATATTATTTTGAATACAGATATCCATACCGTAACAGTAAATGCCGCAGAGGTGAAACTCACAAGGACGGAATATGCCATCCTAAAAATACTGATGCAAAACCAAACGCAGGTTGTTACAAAATCACTTTTATTAGGCCATATCAGCGAGGATACTCCAGACTGTACGGAAAACTCTCTCAAAATGCACATTAGCAATTTACGCAAAAAGCTTCGCGATGTAAGTGGAAAAGATTATATTGACGCTGTTTGGGGTATTGGTTTTAAAATGCGGGCTGAATAATATTTACTATTTCTTTACTGTTTTCTTTACCGATTTCTTTACTATTACCAGTTATAATGCCAGCATCACATAAAGGAGGTTATTTGTTATGGAATATGTTCTCAAAACAAACGCCTTGAGTAAAAACTATAACGATTTCAAAGCGTTAAACAGGCTATCCATGAACATACCCAAAGGAGCTATTTATGGCTTCGTGGGGAGAAACGGTGCTGGCAAAACAACCCTCATCCGCCTTATCTGCGGTCTGCAAGAGCCAACATCTGGCGATTATACGCTGTATGGGAAAAAAAACACAGACAAGGATATTGTAAAATCCCGGAGAAGAATGGGTGCTGTTGTCGAAACTCCCTCGATTTATCTTGATATGACAGCTGTGGATAATTTAAAACTGCAGTATCGCACCTTAGGGCTTCCGTCTTTTGACGGCTTAACGGAAATTCTGAAGTTAGTCGGCCTTGACAATACGGGAAAGAAGAAAGCAAAAAACTTTTCTCTCGGTATGCGCCAAAGATTGGGGATTGCAATTGCACTCATAGGCGACCCTGATTTCTTAGTTTTGGATGAACCTGTAAACGGCCTTGACCCGCAAGGCATTATTGATATTCGGGAATTGATATTAAAACTCAACCGTGAACAACAGATTACAGTTCTGATTTCAAGCCACATTCTTGATGAATTATCTAAACTGGCAACGTATTATGGTTTTATTGACAATGGATATATTGTAAAGGAAATGAGCGCAGACGAATTAGAAGCCGCATGCAAAAAGTGTATCCAAATAGAAGTTAACAACACAAAAGCCCTTGCCCATGTACTTGATGAAATGGGGATTGATTATAAAATAACCACAAGCAAAACTGCCAATATGTATGCAAAAGTAAACATATCTAAACTGGCTGCTGCATTGGCGAAAGAAAACTGCGAAGTGATTTCAATGCAGGAGCGTGGCGAAAGTCTGGAAAGTTATTATGTCAGTCTTTTGGGAGGTGAAATAAATGCGTAAACTATTGTCTGTTAATTTTTCCCGTATTTGGAAAGATAAATTTTTCTGGCTCTGTATGGGAGCAATGCTAATTTATTCAGTTGTATATATGCTGAACGGATGCAGGCAGTCAACCGTTAATATGCCGGAATACAATTACAGTATTGATAAGTATTACTTTAATTTTGCTATCGTGATTGGCGCATTTTCTGCGTTGTTCAGCAGTATGTTTTTAGGGACTGAATATAGTGACGGGACAATCCGGAATAAAATTATTGTCGGCCATACAAGAAAAAGCATTTATTTTGCCAATCTGATTACCTCATTCGCTGCAACATTGCTGATAATGTCCGTTTGGCTGATTGGCGCATTAGTTGCCATTCCGATTCTCGGCGTTTGGGAAATGGGTATCCCTAACCTGCTTTCATATTTGTTCATTGCGGTTATGTTTGAAGCTGCTTTTTCATCGATTTTTACTTTTATCTGTATGCAAAGTACCAATAAAGCCATTACCGTTGTTGTTTCTATGTTATTATTTCTTGGGCTTTTGGTTTTTGCAAGTATCACATATAACGCTCTTGGTGAGCCAGAAATGACAAGCGGTGTTAATATAACCACTAACGGAATAGAAATGTCAGAGCCGGCCCCTAACCCGAACTATGTCAGAGGGGCAAAACGGATGATATATGAATTCATCGTTGACTTCTTGCCTACAGGGCAGGGCTTACAAATGTGGCAGGTAAAAATCGGTAACTCTGCCCGTATGCTCTTATCATCTATTGCAATTACTGTTTTGACAACATTAGGCGGCATATTTGTTTTCAAAAGAAAAGATTTGAAGTAAGGGGTTTTCTATGGAATTATGGTTATGGGCTATTATCGGCATTATGGCTTTGGTTATCATTACTTTGCTTATAAAAATTTATTTCCTGCAAAAGGCCGCAAAGGAAATTGCAAATGCCTTTGCCGACAGGCTCAAAACCGATACCAATATCCTCATTGATATCTCCTGCAATGACAGATACATGCGTAATTTGGCAAATACCATAAATAGAGAATTCCGTAAACTCCGTGTACAACGGCATCGCTTTCAGTATGGTAACCAGGAACTGAAAACCGCCATTGCAAACATATCCCACGATTTAAGGACACCATTGACTGCTGTCTGCGGATATTTGGATTTGCTTGAGCAAGAAGAAAAATCCGAAAATGCTAAACGCTATATTGAAGTAATCCGGAACCGTTCAGAAATGTTAATGCAGTTGACTGAGGAACTGTTTGGATATTCAGTTATCATTTCCAAAGATAGCAATACAGTTAAAGAGACTGTTTCCATAAATGGCATTTTAGAAGAAAGCATAGCATCTTACTATACAGCGCTGAATGAAAGAGGTATCACACCGAAGATACAGATGCCGAAAAATAATGTTATCAGAACGCTTAACCGTTCCTCATTAGCCCGTGTATTCTCTAATATTTTAAACAATGCAATAAAGTATAGTGACGGAGATTTAGATATTACTCTGTCAGATACATGTAATATTACTTTTACGAATACGGCATCTGGATTGAATGAAGTGCAGGTTGGCAAATTGTTTGACCGGTTTTACACAGTGGAAGCTGCGAGAAAATCCACAGGTTTAGGGCTGGCGATTGCAAGAACACTGATTGAGCAAATGAATGGAACTATATCAGCTAAGTATTTTGAGAACAGGCTGTGTATTTCCATCTCATTTCCAGACGCAAAAGCCTAAAAGGGTAATGCCATGGGAATGGTTATCTGGCCCGCACTGCTTAGTTCTGCGCTTCCTTCCACCGGCCCGACAAGATAATAACTATCCTGTATTTCTAATACAACCGCCTGGAATGTGACATTTTCATCTCCGCCTGCTTTTGATTCTCCGCCACCGCTGGACGTTCCGCAAGCGGCGGCTGTCAATATAAGGATTATCGTCTTTTTCAACCAACTAAAAGTTACTGGTTTTCCTGCCAGAGGCAGAACACAGAAACACCCTGCTTTTTATGCTTACAAATACATTTTAGCTGTTTCTTCCGCCAGATGGAACTTTTCCTGGATTTTACTCAAAATAATGCTATCTGCAATTTGTAAATCCTTTAATGCTGATACCATAGCTATTATTCCTTCCTGTCTTCCCTCTTGCCTTCCCTTTTCAATCCCTTTCTCTTCCACACCCTTACTCAAATTACACATAAGCGGCACCTCACTTTCCAAGGCTAAAGTCATTCTAATATGAAAATCTTCTCCAATATCTGGCACTTATCCTGTGAACTGGTCTGCGTAGACAGAAGCACATTCAACAATTTTAATAAGCCTGTGCCTGGCTCTCCCTCTTTCCCAAGGCAAACCATAACAGCCGCCATCAAATCATAATCCGCTTTCCGTTCCTTTACACTGCCCACTAAAATTTCCGGCAGATAGGGAAAAGAGGCTGGGAAAATATTTCCCCACCTCTTTCTAAACCGCCCGCTGTTATTTGATTTTCCCTTCCAGCACTTCTATTGCTTTTTCCACCTGGTTATCCTTCCCCTCATTTTCGCTGGCCTCATAGTCATATTCCAGTTCCATATCCGGTTCAATACCGACTCCATGGATATTCCTTCCGGAAGGCGTAAAATATGCGCTGATGGTCAGCTTCAGGGCCGTGCCATCCTCCAGCCGGTGTATCTGCTGGACAATCCCTTTCCCATAGGTGGTGGTACCAATTAATGTACCTTTGTTGTAATCCTGAATCGCACCTGCCAGTATTTCCGACGCGCTGGCAGAATATTCATTTACCAATACCACCAGGGGAACCTCCAGCTCCCAGTCATCGTCACCGGAATACTCTTTGCGGTTCCCGTTCTTATCCTCCGTATAAACAATCAGGCCTTTGGGCAGGATCCTCCTGGCTACCTCCACTACCGCAGCAAGGTCTCCCCCGGGATTGCTCCTCAGGTCAAGGATCATGCCCTTCATGCCATATTCCTTCAGCTCCGCTATGGCCTCCGCATATTGGTCCACAGTGATGCTGTCAAACTCCCGGATACGGAGATAGCCAATCTGGTCGGTATCTTCCAGGATACCGCTGTCCACCGTGGCGGTTTCAATCTTTTTGCTCCTGGTAATATCCACAGAAAGGAAGTCGCTCTCCCCTTCCCTGAAAATCGTCAGGTTAACTGCGGTCCCTTCCCTGCCCTTGACCCGTGCGACTACCTGGGTCAGGCTCATTCCCTGGGTGGATTCCCCGTCCACTTCATAGATGATGTCCCCTTCCCTCAGCCCAGCCAGGGCAGCAGGTGACTGGTCCATTACACCGTTGATCATCGCCAGGTCACGCTGCTTATTCATGGAAATGTAAGCGCCAATCCCATAGGAAATCCCCTGGTTGCTGTTAACCGCCTCTTCCAGCTCCTCCACTGTAAAGTACTCTGAGTAGGGATCATCCAAAGCTGCCATCATTCCCTTATAAACGCCCTCCTGCAGCCCTTCTACCGTCACCTTGTCGTCATAAAAGTAGTAGGTCCCAATGGCGTCTTCTATGGTCTTCATTTTCGAAAGGGTTTCCCCATTCACAATGCTGTCCCCTGCTACCGTCCCGGCATCTGTCCTTTGGACACTAAAAAGCCGGTACGCCATTCTTCCAGCGTAGATACCGGTAAAGAGCAGCGACATAATAAGCCCTCCCGCTATCAGCCCACCCCAGAAATCCTTCGATAGCTTATTCCTTTTCTTTTCTTCCTTCATCTGCGGTCTGACATCCACTAAAAACCCACTCCTATCTGATTTACATTTACTTTGTCCCCCATGCTGCTTTCCGGCAGCCAGACAGGGCACTTTACCCTCCCAGGTAATTTCTGGGGTTCACGTATTGCCCATTCAGCCGTACGCCAAAATGCAGGTGGTTCCCTGTGGAACGCCCGGTGCTCCCCACTGCGGCAATTTTTTCTCCTTTGGATACTTCCTTTCCCTTTGATACATACAGGGCCGAAGCGTGCATATATATGGTGTACAGGCCGCCTCCATGGTCAATCATAATATAGTTGCCCATGCTGCTGCTGTAATCCGCCGCCACCACTTTCCCATTGTAAGCCGCCAGGATCGGGCTCCCTCCAGGTGCCGCCATATCCAGCCCGTTGTGAAATTTTTCCACCTTCAAGGTAGGATGCATCCTGTTTCCGTATTCATCTGAAATCCTTGTATAAGAAGGCGCCGGCCAGGCAAAGACACCTCCATCATATTTAGGCCTTTGTTCCTCCGCAAGCTTTTTCTTTTCTTCTGCAACTGCCGCTTCCAGGGCGGCAATAATTTCATTTCTGGCAGCAATATCCGCTTCATATTCCCTGATGGCCGCTTCCTGCCCCTGAATATCTGCAGACAGCTTGTTCATTTCCTGCTGCTTTTCCTTCAGCATCTCATTCAGGGAAGCCTCTTCCTGCTCCACCGCCGCCTTCGCTTCATTTAAAACATCCCGCTCTTCCTCCAGCCCTTCCCTGCACAGCCCTACATATTCTGTATACGCCACATATTCATCCAGCATCCTGCGGTCATAGGCAGAGAGCATTTCTATATAATCTGCTTTGTTCAGCACATCCCCAAAGCTTTCCGCGGAAAAAATAAGCTCAATGTAGAGCATTTCCCCCTTTTCATAAAGGAATTTAATCCGGGTTCTCATTGCGTCATACTGTGCCTGCTGCACCCTGACGGCTTCCTCAAGCTCTGCTGTTTTTTCCACAATCTCCTGTTCCTTGTCCGAAATCAAGGTTTTCAGCTCTTCTATCTTCTTTTGTATCGCTGTAAGCTTTGCGTCTAGCTGGGTCACATAGCTTGCCAGGTCGGCCTTGGATGCTTCCAGTTCCTTCTTTAATGCCTTAATATCCGTCAGCCCGCTCTGCAGGTTTTTTTTCTCCTGTTGAGTTTTGCTAATCTCCGCTTCCTTTTTTTTGATACTGTCATTAGTCAGTTCGCCTGCGTATACAGCCCCTCCATATTGATGCCCACCCCCCAGCACCAATGCAAGGAACAGCAGCACGCACAGTACTTTTTTCCATCGTCCCATGTTTACCTCAATTACACTCTCAGATGTTTTCTTACGGTTGTGATGCTGCCCAGGAAGCCAATACCCACTCCCATAATGATGGATATAGGCAGCAGAGTACGGAATATTTCCTCTACCGGCAGGAAAGATAGAAGCCTTGCCAGAACGGAAAATTTTACCATAATATATTCAATCACCTTGTTGTACAGAACATAGATAATTCCCACCGGTATCAATGCCCCGATCACCCCTATGAGCATCCCTTCAATTACAAAAGGGGAACGGACAAAGAAATCTGTAGCGCCAATGTACTTCATAATGGAAATTTCCTCTTTCCTCACTGAAATACCGATAGTTACCGTATTGCTGATGAGGAAAATGGACACTGCAAACAATATTGCGATGATCCCCACAGAAATATAGGCAATCAGCGCATTCACCCCGGTAAGGGTAGACGCCGTGATCTCCGACCGGTTTACATCCCGGACTCCCGTTACCCCCTCCAGGTAAGTTACCAGCGCTGGCTGCATGGAAACATCGTTTAAATAAACTTCATAGTGGGAGGAATTTTCCAGGGGATTATCCGGGAAACCGTCCGCATAACCTTTCAGGTAGTCTTCCTTAAAGCCTTCCCATGCTTCATCCGCAGAGACAAAGACCACCTTGGACACTTCCGTCCGCTTTTCGATCATCTGCCCGATTTCCTGTATCCTCTCATCCGCCAGCCCCTCTTCAAACATTACAGTAATAGAAACCCCCTCCTGGGCAGTCTTGACAATGTGCTGGAAGTTCTCAATGATTGCGAAAAAGAGGCCAAACAAAAACAAGCACGCCCCAATAGTTGCAATGGAAGCAAGGGAAAACCATTTATTTCTGAATATGTTGATAAAGCCCTGTTTGATGGTATAAAAAAATGTACTAATCCTCATCGATATAACCACCCTTTTCCTCGTCGCTTACAATAACGCCTTTCTTCATTGTAACGACCCTCTTTTGCATTGCATTGACGATTTCCCGGTTGTGCGTTACCACCAAAACGGTGGTTCCGTTCTCGTTAATCTGCTCTAACAGCTTCATAATTTCCCATGAGTTTTTGGGGTCAAGATTTCCGGTAGGCTCATCCGCGAGCAGAATGCTGGGACGGTTCACAAGCGCCCTTGCGATTGCCACTCTCTGCTGCTCGCCTCCCGAAAGCTGCCTTGGCTTTGCCTTGTACTTTCCGGCAAGACCCACGGTTGCCAGTATACTTGGCACGTTCCGCTTGATTTCCTTGCCGGACACCTGTATGATGCGCTGTGCAAAAGCCACGTTTTCATATACGTTTCTGTCCCGCAAAAGACGGAAATCCTGAAAAACAATCCCCAGGTTTCTTCTGAATTTCGGGATTTTCCTGTGACGGATGCGCACCAAATCGTATCCCATCACATTAATATCTCCGGAAGTGGGCACCAGCTCCCGCAAAAGAAGTTTTATCATGGTTGATTTTCCCGAACCGCTGTCCCCCACAATAAATACAAATTCTCCTCTGTTGATATGTAAATCCACTCCATTTAAGGCCGGAGCGCCCGTTGAATATGTCTTACTCACATTTGTCAATGAGATTATCTCATGGTTGTCGGAAGACGGCCGTCTTCTCCTCTTGTTCTTCACTTCACTTTTCACCAGATTTTTCCACTCCCGTATAACATGTTATTGATGCCTTAGTACTCAAAACTCTCCATATAATCCATATATTTTACTACCATGAGCGCAATCCGGAACGTGATGGCGTCCTCAAAAATGCGCAAATCCAGCCCGGTGCTCTTTTGCAGCTTATCCAGACGGTACACCAGCGTATTTCTGTGGATAAAAAGCTGTCTGGAAGTCTCCGACACATTCAGGCTGTTTTCAAAAAACTTGTTGATTGTGGTGAGGGTCTCCTCGTCAAACTCATTGGGATTCCTGCCCCCGAAAATCTCCTTGATGAACATCTTGCACAGGGGAATGGGAAGCTGATAAATCAGACGTCCGATTCCAAGCTCGCTGTAAGCAATGATGCTTCTCTCGTCAAAGAAAATTTTCCCCACGTCCATGGCCATTTTGGCCTCTTTATAGGAACGGCTGACTTCTTTGATTTCACCCACCGGCATGCCGTAGGAAATGCGCACCTCGCTTAAGCCCTCCTTTACCAGAAAGCTTTCAAGGTTCCTGGCAACCCTTTCAATACCGCGCAGGGTTTCCCTTGAGAGGTCGTAAGCCTGTTCCCGCATATTCTCATAGGAAACGTCGTTTAAGACGCTTCTTTGGACTTCTCCCTCGGATAAATCCTTAACCACAATCACATAATTTTCATCCACCGCCGTGACGAAATCCTTGCTGCTGTTTCCAAAAAACCCCCGCATAATTTCCAGCGCGTTGCTGTCCTTGCCGTTGGCTGTCTCGATGACCATAGCCACCCTCTTTACGTCTGGCTGTATGTGCAGCTTTTTTGCCCGGCTGTAAATATCAATCAGCAGAAGATTATCCAGAAGAAGGCTCTTGATGAAATTGTCCTTGTCAAACCTCTCCTTATAGGCGACCAGCAGGTTCTGAATCTGGAACGCCGCTATTTTCCCCATAACATAAGCGTCCTCGTCGGCCCCCGCCGCCACCAGCACATACTCTAGCTGCTGCTCGTCAAAAATTTTAAAATACTGACACCCCCGTATTTCCTGAGAATCCGCCGGAGACAGGGCAAATCCCGCCACCTCCGAGCCGCATTCGGCCAAATCCGCCAGTGTGGAGGCCACCTCCTTGCCGTCTGTGTCCATCACGCAGAAATCTATCCTGGCAATGGATTTAAGCCCCTCAATCGTATTAAGCAGTATTTGATTAGAAATCATTAACCCTCTCCCTCTCCCTCGATGCATTATACAATTTCAACAATGTTTTCCGTATGTAAGCCTAACCCCCTTAAGCTTTACTTTCCCATTTTAATATACATGCACAGGAAAATCTACCGCTTTTTGTATTTTTTTTGTGTATTTTATATGGATTAAGGATAAATTTTCCATTTTAGCGCCCTATGCAACCTATACAATGAGGCGCTGTTCCTTCTTAAAGCCCCCGCCAAAGTACAAATTTCATCATTCACATTTCTGTAAGAACGTGATATACTTATTATGGTAAGAAAACCGCCCGGCGGATATTTTCTTATGACCATAAGCAGACGCAGCAGACCGGGCATAACTGTCCCGTATCTGTTCCCTGTCGGAAAGGAGAGATGAGATGAATATTCCAGAATTATCAACCGCACTGTCAAACGTACAGGCTGCCAATCAGGTAAGCGTTGCCGTTCTCGATAAAGCATTGGAAAGCGCAGAAGCTACAGGCGCCGGCATTCTCAACATGATGGACCGCTCCATGGAATTATCCGTCAACCCCAATATTGGCAGCAATATTGATATATTTGTATAAAGAGGCGGGAAAAAACTCCCGTCATCACTAAAAGCGTAAGAAACAGTGCCAGCAAAAACGGCACTGTTATTATTTTGTCCTTCTTTTCCTTCCGACCGCGCCATATGGCGGAAAGAGCGCCGCTTCTTCCTTCATTTCCGCTAATCCATACGAGAGAGGCCCACGCCAGAGGCAGCGTAATCGCCGTTACCAAAAGGTACGCCGCGATTCCGTAAAGCAGAAAATCACGGGTCACCAATTCCGCCTGACTGCTGTAAATCTCCGGATTCACCTTAAACACCTGATACATTAACACGGCCTGACTCCCGTTTATCACCGCGTGGTAAAGAATGGAGGACCACAGGCTTCCCGTCGCCTCCACCAGAAGGACCGCAAAAATCCCCACCACAAAAGCATAGGCCGCCTGGTTAAAATTCATGTGGGACACGGCGAAAATCAGCGAGGACGCCAGCATCGCCTTTAACGCGCTGCCCGACTTTTTATACGCGCCATAGTAGGCTCCCCTGCAGGTTATCTCCTCAAACAAAGGCGCGCTGACACTCATGGAAAACAGCAGCGCTCCAAGAGGCATCTGCCCCATCTGCAGTTCCTCCATCATAGAAGCCACTTCGTTCTCCACCCACAACTGCGATATCAGATTAAAAAGCGTCAGTACCGGCATACTTAAAAAGGTAAACAGCACCGTCATCAGCGCGGAACTGATTTTCATTTTGCGGAACCCAAGAAAAGAAACCGGCTTTTCCTTTGATGCCGCCATAAATATCAGAACCGGCAGGCTCAGCGCCACCTCGCAAAGCAGATTATTTAAAACAAGGTTCCCCATAACGCCGGGCAAAAACAAGGCCACGCCATTGACTAAAGCCAAATAGCTCAGCACTTCTATGAGAAACGCCCAATTCGCTTTTTTTCCGTTCATATTACTCCCTGCTCCTGCTATATTTTTACGGACGAATCCCCGGCTGCGCTTTTTTGATGCCGTCAGGCTCTATCACAATCAGACGCTGTTTATAAAGATTCCCCACCGCCCGTTTAAATTCGTTTTTACTCATGCCGGTTTTGCTGCGTATCAGCTCCGCGTCGGCCTTGTCGTTAAAAGGAAGGCTTCCGCCGCCCTCTTCCAGCATTTTCATCACGATTTCGGCGTCTTTCCCCATCTGGATATATGCCTTTTCCCGGAGACTCAGGCAGAGCTTTCCGTCCTCCAGAACTTCCGTCACCCGCGCGCTCACCTTATCTCCCACCCCGATTCCGGCGGCGGGCTCCTTTTTGGGAATCATCGCGCTGTAACGGTCGTCCACCGCTACAAAAATGCCGAATTTATCTATCGCCTCGTAAACCCTTCCCTCTACCCTGTCGTCCTTTTTATAAGCGCTGTCGGTCTGCAGATAAGGGTACACTTTCATGGTGGTGCACAGCCTGTCGCTCTTGTCAATGTATAAGGCAACCAGACATTCCTCCCCGGGCTTTAAGCTTCCCGTCTGCTCCTTAAAGGGCAGAAGCAAATCCTTTTCCAGCGACCAGCCAAGGAACGCGCCGATATTTCCCACTTCTTTGACCGTAAGAACCGCCGTTTCCCCCACGGTAAGCTCCGTCTGCCTTGTGGTCGCTATCAGACGGTCCTCGGAATCCCTGTAAATAAAAACGTCCAGAGCGTCTCCGATTTCCGCGTTCTCCGGCACCTCTTTCCCCGGAAGGAGTACTCTCTCCTCCGAATCCTTCGCCCCCCTTGCCGCGTTTTGGGCGGCGCAGACGGCTTCCTCCCCGGTTACGTCCGCAAGATACACGCCGAAAGTAACCTTTTTCACTATTGTAAGCTCCTGTCTTTTTCCCAGTTCTATCATAATTTCCCTGTTTCCTTTCTTTTTATAAGAACCGGCTCTTCTTATGCCAATTCTTAACCGCTACACCGACTCTCCTCCCGCTTCGCACAGCTCTACCGCACAGCAGACAACCCCCTTGTCGTCCTTCAACACCACTACGGATTTCCCGTCCTCTAAAGCCGCCGTGCAGGGAACCAGCACTTCCCCAAGCATTACCTGCTTTTTGTATTCCGCCCGGAGCTGCCTTACCTGAAAGCTGCTCCCCAGGCTGTCCATGGCGATTCTCACAAACTGACCGTTATTCACATGGTGATTGACGTCAAGGTGGTGGGCTCTGACCGTAACTGGCTCTCCTTCCCTTAATTCTTCCGGAATACGGATTTTTCTGGGCGCGTATTCCATTTCCATTCTGGGCTCAAGGACATACTTTTCAAGCATCTCGGGGGTGGGCTTCGCCGGTTTGCCGGTTTCTGTGTCAAGAAGGCTCCAGATGGTGTTCGCGTAGGCCAGATTCTTCCCTTCCCCGTCTTTCATCACAAAATTTCTGTATCCCACGAAGGCTTTAAACTCATAGGGAAAAGTCCCCACCGTAACCGTCTCGCCCAGCTTCGGATAGCGCTCCACCACAATCTGCCAGGATGACATCACCCATACCATATGAAGTTGTCTCAGATATTCCACACCAAGCCCCAAATCCTCCGACTGGAAAGTAGAGCAGTCCTGAAAATAATCAAGCAGGGACTCAAGCCGCAAATGTCCCCTTTCGTCCAGTTCGCTGTATCTTATTCTGCTTTGATAGCTGTACATAATTTTACTCCTTTTTTTCTACTTTATATCTTAACACAGAATTTTCTCTTGACAAGTCATACTTGGAAATTGTACAATAGGATTTGCGAGTGGGATTTAAATTGTATACAGATTATTTTGCGGGTGTAGTTCAATG
>OFHA01001443.1_pt1 | contig 16318 bp, 12 predicted proteins | sample 1521891 | NCBI WGS metagenome assembly OFHA01 (sample SAMEA3504089, study PRJEB24116) | mouse gut metagenome | biome: mouse gut; feature: mouse-associated habitat; material: faeces | place: Denmark | collected 2011
ATTCGCCGCCAGCTTTCTCTTCCCGTACCGCTGCTACCGGTGGATTTACTGCGTATCCCGCTGTTTTCACTTTCTATTTGCACATCTGTTTGCTCTTTCTGCGCACAAATGCTGGCAATGGTTTCCCTTCCCTTTTACCTGCAAACCGTGCTCGGGCGTAGTGAAGTCGAAACAGGTTTACTTCTGACACCGTGGCCGTTAGCAACGATGGTGATGGCTCCACTGGCAGGCTATTTGATTGAACGCGTACATGCAGGATTGCTGGGTGCTTTAGGGTTATTCATCATGGCTGCGGGGCTTTTTTCCCTGGTTCTGCTGCCCGCGTCACCTGCGGATATCAATATTATCTGGCCGATGATCTTATGTGGCGCTGGATTTGGCTTGTTCCAGTCACCCAATAACCACACCATTATTACCTCCGCTCCTCGCGAACGTAGCGGTGGAGCCAGTGGCATGTTAGGGACAGCTCGTCTTCTGGGTCAGAGTAGCGGCGCGGCTCTGGTAGCGCTGATGCTAAATCAGTTTGGTGATAATGGTACGCACGTCTCGCTGATAGCTGCGGCTATTCTGGCAGTGATTGCTGCCTGTGTCAGTGGTTTACGTATCACTCAGCCACGATCCAGGGCATAAAAAAAGCGCGTCGATCAGGACGCGCTTTTTAGTATTTACTTCATATTACTTCAGGTATTCACCCGTACGCAGAGCTTCAATACGTTTATCCAGCGGCGGGTGAGTCATGAACAACTCACTGAGCGATTTCGACTTCCCGTTAATGCAGAAAGCCATCATGCTGGTTGCTTCTTGCGGTTCATAGCTGGTTTTCAGGCGCTGCAATGCAGCAATCATTTTCTCGCGACCAACCAGTTTTGCTGAACCCGCATCGGCGTGGAATTCACGATGACGCGAGAACCACATGGTGATAATGCTCGCCAGAATACCAAACACCAGTTCCAGAACCGTTGCAACCGCAAAGTAGATCAGCGGGTTGCCGTTGCTCTCTTCCCCTTCATCACGGTTTCCGCCCATAAAACCCGCGGCAAGCTGCGCCAGAATACGGGAAATAAAGATAACGAAGGTGTTCACCACGCCCTGAATCAGCGTCATGGTGACCATATCACCATTGGCGATGTGGCTGATTTCGTGAGCAATTACCGCCTCGGCTTCATCCGGGCTCATGTTCTGCAGCAAACCGGTGCTGACAGCAACCAGAGAGGCATCACGGCGCGCACCGGTTGCAAAAGCATTGATGTCCGGCGCATGGTAGATAGCCACTTGCGGCATAGCGATCCCCGCCTGACGAGCCTGGGTTGCTACAGTATTGACCAGCCAACGTTCCCTTTCGTTACGCGGTTGCTCGATCACTTCCCCGCCAACAGATCGTAATGCCATCCATTTGGACATCAGAAGCGAAACGAAGGAACCACCAAAACCGAACAGCAAGGCCATGATCATCAGCCCCTGAACGCTGCTCGACTGTATCCCTGTCAGGCTCAGTACCAGCCCGAAAACGACCATTACGGCCAGGTTCGTTAGCAGGAAGAGCGCGATTCGCATCATAATTTTCTTTTTACCTCAGTTTAACAAAACGCAATATGCGATACCCACATCGTATGGGTTACGCGACTATTTTCAAGTCTGGATAGTGCGTAAGTCACCAGAAAGACACAACTTTACATTTTGTGGCATCTGATTTACGGCATCTTGCCGCTGTTAAAAAATCAGGCACAATTTCTTGTGCCTGATTGATATTACTTGACGGGAGCGGGTTGTTCCGCGGGTCTGGCTTTTTCAAGCTTCGCCAGATCGAGTGCGATATTCACCGTCTCATCCAGATAAGGATCTGGCTCCTGGTAATCTTTCGGTAGATCATCCAGTTTCTTCAACTCCGGTTTACCTTCGCGTTTAAAGCGTTCGTTCAAACGCGCCAGACGCGTCGCATCATCTTCATTATTCTCTTTCTCACGCACAGCGTAATTCAGAGAAACGATATTGCGCTTGTCCTTCATAGCGTTGAAGCGCGCGATATCCTTCATGATGTTCTGGAACTCAGGATCTTTCGCGATACGCGCATTATGTTCCTTCAGCAGCTCCGGTTCAAAGGCCGTTAAATCTCCTGATTTCACATAAGTCGCGGCATCAATGCTATCCCACGGCAGCGCGTTATCTTCGAATTTCTCACCCGTTTCCGTTTCTTCATTACCCGTCGGCATGATGATGTCTGGCGTTACGCCTTTACGTTGCGTACTGCCGCCGTTAACGCGATAGAATTTCTGGATCGTGTACTGCACAGAACCCAGCGCTGGCCATTCAGGACGTAACATCTGATCGTAAATACGGTTCAATGAACGGTACTGCTGAACGGTGCCTTTACCAAATGTCGGTTCACCCACAACCAGGGCACGACCGTAATCCTGCATTGCCGCGGCAAAGATTTCTGAAGCCGAAGCACTGAAGCGGTCAACCAGCACCACCAGCGGGCCTTTATAGAAGACCTGTCCGTCGGTGTCGCTGTCTTCACGAACCTTGCCGTTGTTATCGCGGACCTGAACAATCGGGCCGGATGGAATGAACAGACCGGAGAGCGATACGGCTTCAGTCAACGCCCCACCACCATTGCTACGCAGGTCGATAATCACACTGCTGACATTCTGTTTTTCCAGTTTCTGCAGTTGCACTTTGACATCGTCTGTCAAACCTACATAGAAGCCCGGAATATCCAGCACGCCGACTTTCTCTTTACCGACGGTCTTCACCGACATTTTAACCGCGCGGTCTTCGAGACGAATACGTTCACGGGTCAACGTTACAGTACGCGTCTTGGTCCCTTTACCAGCAGGTAAAATTTCCAGACGAACTTTACTGCCCTTAGGCCCTTTAATTAAGGCCACCACATCATCAAGACGCCAGCCAATCACGTCAACCATCGGTTTGCCTGTTTGACCAACACCGACAATTTTGTCACCAACGCTGATAGCTTTGCTCTTCGCTGCCGGACCTCCTGCCACCATCGAATTGATAACGGTGTAGTCATCATCCATTTGCAGCACTGCGCCAATACCTTCCAGCGACAAACTCATTTCAGTGTTGAACTGTTCGGTATTACGCGGGGAAAGATAGTTGGTATGCGGGTCGATTTCACGCGCAAACGCCGTCATTGCCAGCGAGAAAACATCTTCGCTGTTGGTTTGCGCCAGACGACGAATGGCAAATTTGTAGCGGCGAGTCAGGGTTTCACGAATTTCCTTATCCGTTTTTCCTGTCAGCTTCAGGCTTAACTCGTCGAATTTGACTTTACTGTCCCACAGCGCGTTCAACTCAGCCTCGTTTTTCGGCCAGGGCGCTTTGCTGCGGTCAAGGTTATAAGTGTCGTTGCCGGTGAAATCCATCGGCTTTTCCAGTACCGACAAAGCGTACTGGTAACGTTCAAAACGGCGCTTTTGCGCCAGATTGTAGAGATCGTAGAAAACGTCGAGTTTACCTGAACGCAGTTCATCGCCTAACTCAGTTTTCTTTTTCGCGAACTGTTCAACATCGCTTGCCAGCAGCACATTGTGGCTGTAATCGAGCAGATTCAGGTAGCGGTCAAAGATTTTGGCCGAAAATGCCTGATCGAGGTCGAACTGGCGATAATGAGAACGGGTGAAGCGCGACGTTACGCGCTCACTCACCGTCGCATGCTGCGTCTCTTCCTTTAATACCGGAATTTGATCAGCACGCGTGATATCTTCTACAGCGAAGGTCTGGCCTGCTATTGCAAGCAGGCCAGCTAACGCGGTAAGCCTAAAAAACATGTTCATGCCTGGCCCGGCCTCCGTTTCAGAACACCAGGTGTTCTGCGCGCACAATCAAAGACATACCCGAATTCAGCTGGACGCGGACGCCGTCTTTGGTGATTTCTAATACGGTGGCATCCATCGCGTTTTGACCCGCTTTCACCTTCAGGGCTTGTCCGACAGTCAGAGCTGAAATGTCAGAAACCGGGGTGTGCTGTTCTTCGCGAGGTGCTTTTACTGTTTTTGGCGCTTTCTCTACCGGCTTTTGCGAACGAGGTTTACGTTCAGCGCCTTCTTTGCGGCGTGGCGTGGTCGGACGTGGCTTGCGTTCGCGGCGCGGTGCGTCTTCTTTCTCACCAGCAGCTGCGGCAGCTTCGCGTTTTTTCGCTTGCTGTTCAGCACGCTGTGCCTGAACACGCGCTTTCGCTTCTTCAAGCTGCTTGCGAGCATGCTCGACATGTTGCTCGTCCAGCTCACCGCATGGGTTGCCGTCAAGATCGACACGTGTTGCGCCGGGTTTAACACCGTAAAGATAACGCCAGCTCGAAGTGTAGAGACGTAAAGCGGATCGCAATTGCGTTTTGCTCAGGTTCATTTCCCCGGCAACACGATCGACCAAATCCTGAAAAATACCGATTTTCAGCGGACGCGCTTCACCTTCCGCACTGAAACAGTGGGGAAAACGTTCGGCCAGAAACGCGATTACTTCTTTACTGCTATTCAACTTAGGTTGATTTTCCATGAAATTTCCTGATTACAACGGACGTAGCCAACAAGCGCAGGCATGAACAGGCGTCATTATAATGACGCTATCAGTAAATGCTACGTTATCCGTTGATTATCCTGCGACGCTCGCAAAGAATTTTTTGTAATCCGTCGTTGCAAGCACTTTTTCAAGCTGTGCCACAAGCTGACGTAAGCCTTGCTCATCCTCGTCTGTAAAGCGACGGTACTATCGATGTCGAGAACACCAATAATCTGATTTTTCACCACCAGTGGCAGAACAATTTCAGAATTACTCGCCGCATCACAGGCAATATGCCCGTCAAACGCGTGAACATCCTCGATACGCTGCACTTGATTGCGGGCAACCGCAGTGCCGCATACGCCGCGCCCAACGGGTATCCGGACACAGGCAATTTTGCCCTGAAATGGTCCGAGCACCAGTGTATCGTCCTCAAGCAAATAAAAACCTGCCCAGTTTACGTCAGTGAGACGCTCATATAACAACGCACTGGTGTTCGCAAGCGTTGCCAGAAAACTGGTTTCTCCCGCCATCAGCGCGTTAAAGTCGCGATTTAAATCCGCGTAAAATTCTGCTTTGTTCATTATATAATCACTTGGTTGTCTTACCTGGAACTGCCAGCCTATTAAAATAAGCATTAAATGCGTTAATGCTCAAGATCATTCCCATCATGGGTTAAGATTAATGTTAATTCTTATTACATTTGGCACGTCATGGCTCTTAACACACCACAAATTACGCCGACAAAGAAGATAACAGTGAGGGCTATCGGCGAGGAACTGCCGCGTGGTGATTACCAACGTTGCCCGCAATGTGACATGCTGTTTAGCCTGCCCGAGATAAATTCTCATCAAAGTGCCTATTGTCCGCGCTGTCAGGCAAAAATTCGTGACGGGCGCGACTGGTCGCTAACGCGCCTGGCGGCAATGGCCTTCACCATGCTGTTGCTTATGCCGTTTGCCTGGGGCGAACCGCTCTTGCATATCTGGCTGTTAGGCATTCGTATTGACGCCAACGTTATGCAAGGCATCTGGCAAATGACCAAACAGGGCGATGCGATAACGGGGTCGATGGTCTTTTTCTGCGTTATCGGTGCCCCCCTCATTCTGGTGACCTCCATAGCTTATTTATGGTTTGGTAACCGATTGGGAATGAATTTACGCCCGGTACTGCTGATGCTTGAGCGGCTGAAAGAGTGGGTGATGTTGGATATCTACCTGGTCGGCATTGGCGTTGCTTCTATAAAGGTACAGGATTATGCCCATATCCAGGCGGGGGTCGGCTTGTTCTCTTTTGTGGCGTTGGTGATTTTAACGACGGTGACATTGTCACATCTTAATGTCGAAGAACTGTGGGAGCGATTTTATCCGCAGCGCCCCGCTACGCGTAGGGACGAGAAACTCCGTGTCTGTCTTGGGTGCCATTTTACCGGCTATCCTGATCAGCGTGGTCGCTGCCCGCGTTGCCATATCCCGCTACGCCTGCGTCGCCGTCATAGTCTGCAAAAATGCTGGGCGGCGCTGTTAGCGTCAATCGTTTGGTTGTTACCTGCCAACCTGTTGCCTATCTCTATCATTTATCTGAATGGTGGTCGGCAGGAAGATACGATTCTTTCCGGAATTATGTCGCTGGCAAGTAGCAACATTGCCGTTGCGGGAATCGTGTTTATCGCCAGTATTCTGGTACCGTTTACTAAAGTGATCGTCATGTTCACTTTACTGTTGAGTATTCATTTTAAATGCCAGCAAGGTTTACGCACACGCATTCTGTTACTGCGGATGGTGACCTGGATTGGTCGCTGGTCGATGCTCGACCTGTTTGTCATATCTTTAACCATGTCGCTGATTAATCGCGATCAGATCCTCGCTTTTACTATGGGACCGGCTGCGTTTTATTTCGGCGCAGCGGTAATTTTGACTATTCTTGCTGTGGAATGGCTGGACAGCCGCTTACTTTGGGATGCACATGAGTCAGGAAACGCCCGCTTCGACGACTGAAGCGCAGATTAAAAATAAACGCCGTATCTCACCTTTCTGGCTGCTGCCGTTCATCGCGCTAATGATTGCTGGTTGGCTGATTTGGGACAGTTATCAGGACCGGGGCAATACTGTCACCATCGACTTTATGTCGGCGGATGGTATTGTTCCAGGCCGTACGCCTGTTCGTTATCAGGGCGTTGAAGTTGGAACAGTGCAGGATATCAGCCTCAGCGACGATCTTCGTAAGATTGAAGTCAAGGTCAGCATCAAGTCCGATATGAAAGATGCGCTGCGCGAAGAGACACAGTTCTGGTTGGTGACGCCAAAGGCCTCGTTGGCAGGTGTCTCCGGGCTGGACGCCCTCGTCGGTGGTAATTATATCGGCATGATGCCGGGTAAAGGTAAAGAGCAGGATCACTTTGTCGCACTCGACACCCAACCGAAATATCGGCTGGACAATGGCGATCTGATGATCCACCTGCAAGCCCCCGATCTCGGTTCACTGAGCAGTGGTTCATTGGTCTATTTCCGCAAGATCCCGGTGGGTAAAGTCTACGACTATGCCATCAATCCCAACAAGCAAGGCGTGGTGATTGATGTCCTGATCGAGCGGCGTTTTACCGATCTGGTGAAAAAAGGTAGCCGTTTCTGGAACGTTTCCGGCGTTGATGCCAACGTCAGTATCAGTGGCGCGAAGGTGAAACTGGAAAGTCTGGCGGCACTGGTTAACGGTGCGATTGCCTTCGATTCACCTGAAGAGTCGAACCCTGCCGAAGCGGAAGATACCTTTGGTCTGTATGAAGACCTGGCCCATAGCCAACGTGGCGTAATAATAAAACTGGAACTGCCAGGCGGTGCCGGATTAACCGCCGACTCGACGCCGTTAATGTATCAGGGGCTGGAAGTCGGACAGCTGACTAAACTGGATTTAAATCCTGGTGGTAAAGTCACTGGGGAAATGACCGTTGATCCCAGCGTCGTCACCCTGCTTCGTGAAAATACCCGCATCGAATTACGCAACCCGAAATTATCCCTTAGCGATGCCAATCTCAGCGCCCTGCTGACCGGAAAAACCTTTGAGTTGGTGCCCGGCGATGGCGAGCCACGCAAAGAGTTTGTTGTTGTGCCAGGCGAAAAAGCCCTGCTGCAAGAGCCGGATGTTCTGACACTGACCCTGACAGCACCAGAAAGTTACGGTATTGATGCTGGTCAGCCGCTCATTCTTCACGGCGTGCAGGTAGGCCAGGTTATCGATCGTAAACTCACCAGCAAAGGCGTCACCTTTACCGTCGCCATCGAGCCTCAGCATCGCGAACTGGTAAAAGGCGATAGCAAATTTGTCGTCAACAGCCGTGTCGACGTGAAGGTGGGGCTGGATGGCGTTGAGTTTCTCGGTGCCAGCGCCTCAGAATGGATCAATGGCGGAATACGTATTCTGCCGGGCGATAAAGGCGAGATGAAAGCCAGCTATCCACTGTATGCCAATCTGGAAAAAGCGCTGGAGAACAGCCTTAGCGATTTACCCACCACAACCGTGAGTTTGAGTGCAGAGACGCTGCCGGATGTGCAGGCAGGATCGGTAGTGCTGTACCGTAAATTTGAAGTTGGTGAAGTTATTACTGTGCGTCCGCGAGCTAACGCGTTTGATATCGATCTGCATATTAAGCCGGAGTATCGCAACCTTCTGACCAGCAACAGCGTGTTCTGGGCAGAAGGTGGGGCGAAAGTTCAGCTGAATGGTAGTGGTCTGACTGTACAGGCATCCCCGCTCTCCAGAGCATTAAAGGGGGCTATTAGCTTCGATAACCTCAGCGGTGCCAGCGCCAGTCAGCGTAAAGGCGACAAGCGTATTCTGTATGCTTCCGAAACAGCGGCCCGTGCGGTTGGCGGGCAAATTACGCTTCACGCTTTCGATGCCGGAAAACTGGCGGTCGGGATGCCAATTCGCTATCTCGGTATTGATATCGGGCAAATCCAGACGCTGGATCTGATTACCGCGCGCAATGAAGTACAGGCAAAGGCGGTGCTCTATCCGGAATATGTCCAGACCTTTGCTCGCGGTGGTACGCGCTTCTCAGTGGTCACACCGCAAATTTCGGCAGCTGGCGTTGAGCATCTTGATACTATCCTCCAGCCGTATATCAACGTCGAACCAGGCCGGGGCAATCCTCGCCGCGACTTTGAATTACAAGAGGCCACCATTACTGATTCGCGTTACCTGGATGGCTTAAGCATTATTGTTGAAGCGCCGGAAGCCGGTTCGTTAGGTATCGGTACACCGGTGCTGTTCCGTGGTCTGGAAGTAGGTACGGTTACCGGAATGACGCTGGGGACATTGTCAGATCGCGTGATGATTGCGATGCGCATCAGTAAACGCTATCAACACCTGGTGCGTAACAATTCCGTCTTCTGGTTGGCATCGGGTTACAGTCTGGACTTTGGTCTGACGGGCGGCGTAGTGAAAACCGGTACCTTTAACCAGTTTATCCGTGGCGGCATCGCCTTCGCCACGCCTCCGGGTACGCCACTGGCACCGAAAGCCCAGGAAGGCAAGCACTTCCTGTTGCAGGAAAGTGAACCGAAAGAGTGGCGTGAATGGGGAACTGCGCTTCCCAAATAATGCCCACTGCTCCGGCGTGCCTGCGCCGGAGCGTTTATGCTAAACTGCGCGCCTGTTTTTTTGCCAGTGGTATATGCTCGTGGCCCAACACACCGTTTATTTCCCGGACGCCTTTCTGACACAAATGCGCGAAGCGATGCCTTCGACGCTCTCTTTTGATGATTTTCTTGCCGCCTGTCAGCGCCCGTTGCGCCGCAGCATTCGCGTTAATACGCTGAAAACCTCCGTTGCTGATTTCCTGCAATTAACTGCTCCTTATGGCTGGACGCTTACGCCAATTCCGTGGTGTGAAGAAGGTTTCTGGATTGAACGCGACAATGAAGATGCATTGCCGTTGGGTAGTACCGCCGAGCATTTAAGCGGCCTGTTTTATATTCAGGAAGCCAGTTCAATGTTGCCTGTTGCCGCCTTGTTTGCTGACGGTAATGCACCACAGCGGGTGATGGATGTCGCTGCTGCACCAGGTTCCAAAACGACGCAAATTGCTGCGCGGATGAATAACGAAGGGGCAATCCTTGCCAATGAGTTTTCCGCCAGTCGGGTAAAAGTGTTACATGCCAATATCAGCCGCTGTGGCATCAGTAATGTTGCGCTCACGCATTTTGATGGCCGCGTATTTGGTGCGGCAGTGCCAGAAATGTTCGATGCCATTTTGCTGGACGCTCCCTGCTCCGGCGAAGGCGTGGTGCGTAAAGATCCCGATGCGCTAAAAAACTGGTCACCAGAAAGCAATCAGGAAATCGCAGCGACCCAACGGGAGCTGATCGACAGCGCCTTTCATGCATTACGTCCTGGCGGTACGCTGGTTTACTCGACCTGTACCTTAAACCGGGAAGAAAACGAAGCCGTTTGCCTGTGGCTGAAAGAGACTTATCCCGACGCAGTAGAGTTTTTACCGCTTGGCGATCTCTTCCCTGGTGCAAACAAGGCGCTGACCGAGGAAGGCTTTTTGCATGTTTTCCCACAAATTTACGACTGCGAAGGCTTCTTCGTTGCTCGTCTGCGTAAAACTCAGGCGATTCCCGCCTTACCCACCCCAAAATACAAAGTGGGCAATTTCCCGTTCAGCCCGGTGAAAGATCGCGAAGCCGGACAAATTCGTCAGGCGGCTGCAAGTGTTGGCTTAAACTGGGATGAAAACCTGCGACTCTGGCAGCGTGACAAAGAACTGTGGTTGTTCCCGGTGGGCATTGAAGCCCTGATCGGTAAAGTCCGATTTTCTCGCTTGGGGATTAAACTTGCCGAAACGCACAACAAAGGTTATCGCTGGCAGCATGAAGCCGTTATTGCCCTTGCCTCTCCCGACAATGTGAACGCTTTTGAACTGACACCGCAGGAAGCGGAGGAGTGGTATCGCGGGCGCGATGTATACCCGCATGCCGCGCCAGTGGCGGATGATGTATTGGTTCCCTTCCAGCATCAGCCGATTGGTTTAGCCAAACGGATTGGTTCACGACTGAAAAACAGCTACCCGCGTGAACTGGTGCGCGACGGGAAACTTTTTACCGGTAACGCCTGACAGCGCACAAAAAAAAGCGCACTTTTTGACTGGCACATTCAACTGCCTCAACTAGGCTGAAAAATGGTGCGATCGGACTGGTCGTACCACAACCGGCAGCTAAATGGAGAGCACGAAGATGAAAACCAGTGTGCGCATAGGCGCTTTTGAAATCGACGACGGCGAATTACACGGCGAATCGCCGGGTGATCGAACGTTAACCATTCCTTGTAAATCAGACCCCGATTTATGTATGCAACTGGATGCCTGGGATGCTGAAACCAGTATCCCTGCCCTGCTAAATGGCGAACACTCTGTCCTTTACCGTACCCGTTACGATCAACAATCTGATGCCTGGATTATGCGTCTTGCCTGATCCAAAAAGAACCCGTCGGCATGGCGGGTTATTTGTCCTGGTTATTCCCCCGTTGTAAAATCTCTCCTAAACTTAACGGTACGGCACCACACTTCGGGGATGAAATGTTCGCGCTGGTACTTTTTGTTTGCTACCTGGATGGCGGTTGTGAAGATATTGTTGTGGATATCTACAACACGGAACAGCAGTGTCTCTATTCTATGAGCGATCAACTGATCCGTCATGGCGGTTGTTTTCCGATTGAGGATTTTATAGATGGTTTCTGGCGACCTGCACAGGAGTACGGTGATTTTTAATTATTGCAATTGCACAAGAGTCAGTTCTCCCCCAAAGACAGCACCGGTATCAATATAATGCAGGTTGCCAATATCCACGCGATGGCGCAAAGGTGTATGACCAAACCAGAAATGATCAGCACCTGCAATTCCCTGCCCTTTTTGGTGTTCACCTAATCGCGAGCGGCTCCACAAGATCTGATGCAAATCGACGTCCTTTTGCCATTCATAAACATCATCTGGATAATCGGCATGAGCAATAACATGTTTGCCGGTGCGACTGTGTACTTCAAGAATAAAGGGCAAATGCTGACATTTTTCCAGCGCCGTTTTCGCTTGTTTCTGGTGATTATCTGCCAGCGCAATAAACCAGTCGCCGCCATTCATCAACCATAAAGACATCTGCCGGGATGCCAGCGCATCCATCGCCATCTGTTCATGATTGCCTCTTACCGCACGAACCCAATGTTGTTCCAGTAACTGCAGGCAACGTAAACTTTGCGGCCCACGATCGATAACGTCTCCCACTGAGATAAGTAAATCTCGCCACGGATCAAAACGACAATGCCATAATTTGCGGCGCAACTGCTCAAGACAACCGTGTATATCGCCTGAAAGCCAGATATGTCGCCATTGATGACCCGCAATTCTCTGATAAACGGGCGCAGGCTGTTTCATCAATATTTTCCTCCCGCGCTAAAGATCACATAATCTTAACAAGAATGTTAAAAAACGCTGGACTCAGACAGTAGAGTGTGTGTTATGGTTGACTATAAAGTCAGCGAAGGGAATGCTTCTGGCTTTTAACAGATAAAAAGAGACCGAACACGATTCCTGTATTCGGTCCAGGGAAATGGCTCTTGGGAGAGAGCCGTGCGCTAAAAGTTGGCATTAATGCAGGCTTAGTTGCCTTGCTCTTTAAGAATAGATGACGACGCCAGGTTTTCCAGTTTGCGTGCAAAATGGTCAATAAAAAGCGTGGTGGTCATCAGCTTAAATGTTAAAAACCGCCCGTTCTGGTGAAAGAACTGAGGCGGTTTTTTATTGGAAATCAAAAGGCTATTTTAGGTAATTAACAGAGTTTTTCAGCTCGCTCTATAAACGGTGCCAGACTCATTTTTTCGCCGGGATTGTTAGGATCATCAATCTGAATCACCGAAATGGGTTGGGCTTTAGTCTTCCCACTGGCAACTTCCTTTTGTGCGATATCGTTTAAAGGATACTGCACGAGAGTACTTGGGTTAATGACATACAAAGCATCACCTGGTCGGCAAGTCAGCATCACCTCTTCGCGATTAAACGCCCATTTGTCTTTACCCACTTCAAAACGGCTGACGGTAATCACCTGCGGTGCCGCCAGCGCAGCTGCAGAACTGGTGAGTAACAGAAACGCCAGAATACTTTTTTTCATCATTTTCGTAATCCATCAAAAAGGTTCGAGAGTCGCAAGCAGGCTGATGATCACCAGCACTACCGCACCTATCGCCCATTCGAGTTTAGTCATCCAGACAAACCAGGGAGCCGCACGATCTTCATCCTGCCTCATGCGCGGTACAAGAACATAACGATTAGCCAGCGCGATGACCACCATAATCATCACCAGGATGGCTTTGAGCAATAAGAGTTGGCCCCAGTAAGTCGTAAGCGTGGGGGGAAATCCGGTAATCAACAATGCATTAAGCACGCCGCTTACCAGTACGCCGATCACCGCAAAATGCCCGCACCAGGAAAAACGCATCAGCGCCTGAACAGCCTGGTGTCGCCAACGGCCTTTGATGAGTTGCATACACCAGAGCACCGGCAGTAATCCCCCAAACCACGCCGCCGCACAGATCAGGTGAATTGCGTGATTAGTCTGATGGATTTTCGCCGTTACCCCTTCATTCAACGTCGCATGCCCGACTCCCGCCAGCAGAATAAATTGCGCGGTAGTGAGCATAAACAGCAAACGTGGCATATTCCGCGGTTGCATAAGGGCGACGATCAACGTTACGAGGGCGAGAACAATTTGCCATAACCAGACGCCACCAAACTGCGTTTGCAAAACAGCCAACCAAATGTTTGGCGAAAATACATCTGACCATCCCGCTCCCATCAACCCGCCCTGAACGGCGAGCATTGCAGTGGCACTGATCAAACTCCAGACGGCAGCGTGCTGTTGTAAACGCAGAAAACGCTTCGTCAGCAAGCGACGAATCGTTAAGGGGGCCAGCCAGGCACCGTACATTGCGAAGCCAAAAACCAGCATCAGCGAGGTGAAATGGATAAATCGCAGCGCGATCCAGGTAAACGCCAGCATGATTTATTTCACACTAAAGGTGTAATGTCCTTTCGTTTTATGCCCATCCACCGAAACAACATGCCAGTCAACGGTGTAGGTTCCGGGTTTCAGCGAATCGGCCAGTGGAACAATCAGTTGCTTTTGGTCCTGCTCATTCCGCTTCGCCGGTAATGTTTTAATATTTTCGTTTTTTGGCCCCGTGATTTTTGCACCACTGAATCCTGTTTCAACGCCTTCCGAGAAGTTTAAAGTGATTGCCTGCGGAGCTGCTGTCACTTGTGCATTTGCCGCAGGATACTGATGCGTTAAATGCGCATGTGCCCAGACGGAAGGTGTCACCAACGAAGTGGTCAGGATTGCCAGCGCGTAGCGAAGGGAGCGTGCAGTTGAAGCCATATTATCTATTCCTTTTTGTAATAACTTTTTTACAGAGCATAACCTTGTCTAATGTCTGAGTCGAGGATCATCAATTCCGGCTTGCCATCAAGGCTCACTCTTAGTAACTTTTGCCCGCGAATGATGAGGAGATTAAGAATGCTGAAGAATCTGGCTAAACTGGATCAAACAGAAATGGATAAAGTGAATGTCGATTTGGCGGCGGCAGGGGTGGCATTTAAAGAACGCTACAATATGCCAGTGATCGCTGAAGCGGTTGAACGTGAACAGCCTGAACATTTGCGCAGCTGGTTTCGCGAGCGGCTTATCGCCCACCGTTTGGCTTCGGTCAATCTGTCACGTTTACCTTACGAGCCCAAACTTAAATAAAACTTATACATAGTTACACTTTCTTACATAACGCCTGCTAAATTATGAGTATTTTCTAAACCGCCCCCATAATTTGCAGTCATTTTGAAAAGGAAGTCATTATGTCGTTCTGGAAAGTTGCAGCAGCGCAATATGAGCCTCGTAAAACCTCACTCACCGAACAGGTAGCTCATCATCTGGAGTTTGTGAGGGCCGCCGCCAGGCAACAATGTCAGCTGTTAGTTTTTCCATCGCTTTCTTTACTGGGGTGTGATTATTCGCGACGTGCCCTTCCTGCCCCACCCGATCTCTCGCTATTAGACCCGCTTTGTTATGCCGCAACGACCTGGCGAATGACCATCATTGCCGGCCTTCCCGTTGAATATAACGATCGCTTTATTCGTGGAATTGCGGTATTCGCACCGTGGCGAAAAACGCCAGGGATCTACCATCAGAGTTATGGTGCATGTCTGGGCCGTCGTTCCAGAACCATCACGGTGGTCGATGAACAACCGCAAGGTATGGATATGGACCCGACCTGTTCACTGTTTACGACAGGGCAATGTCTGGGAGAACCCGACCTGCTGGCGTCGGCCCGTCGCTTACAATTTTTTTCACATCAGTACTCGATTGCTGTGCTGATGGCAAATGCCCGTGGTAACAGTGCACTATGGGATGAACATGGTCGTCTCATCGTTCGCGCCGATCGTGGTTCATTATTGTTAGTCGGTCAGCGTTCATCACAGGGTTGGCAAGGCGATATCATTCCATTACGCTAGGCTTTTTCGGCCTGGAGCATGCCATGTTGCGCATTATCGATACAGAAACCTGCGGTTTGCAGGGAGGGATCGTTGAGATTGCCTCTGTTGATGTCATTGACGGAAAAATCGTCAATCCCATGAGCCACCTGGTGCGTCCCGATCGTCCTATTAGTCCACAGGCGATGGCGATTCATCGCATCACCGAAGCCATGGTCGCCGATAAACCGTGGATTGAAGATGTGATCCCGCACTATTACGGTAGTGAATGGTATGTCGCGCATAACGCCAGCTTTGACCGCCGCGTACTGCCTGAAATGCCCGGTGAGTGGATTTGCACTATGAAACTGGCCCGTCGTTTGTGGCCAGGGATCAAGTACAGCAATATGGCGTTATATAAAACACGGAAGCTCAATGTACAGACGCCGCCGGGCCTGCATCATCACCGCGCGTTGTATGACTGTTATATCACCGCTGCGTTGCTTATCGATATTATGAACACCTCCGGCTGGACGGCAGAACAGATGGCCGATATCACCGGACGTCCATCGTTGATGACGACTTTCACCTTTGGCAAATACCGTGGCAAAGCGGTTTCCGACGTTGCCGAACGCGATCCGGGCTATCTGCGCTGGTTATTTAATAACCTGGACAGCATGAGCCCGGAGCTGCGTTTAACACTGAAACATTATCTGGAAAATACTTAATCCGCAGGCGTAGCGGGTAATGTTCCCTGCGCCAGCGCGACCAGAAAAGCATATTCCATCGCTACGCCTTCGTACGATTTAAAGCGACCAGATTTACCGCCATGACCTGAGTCCATGTCGGTACAGAGCAATAAAAGATGGTCATCGGTTTTCAGCTCGCGCAATTTAGCGACCCATTTTGCCGGTTCCCAATATTGCACCTGAGAATCGTGTAAACCGGTCGTTACCAGTAAATGCGGATAAGCCTGTGCGGTGACGTTGTCATACGGGCTGTAGCTTTTCATATACTCGTAATATTGCGGATCCTGCGGATTCCCCCACTCTTCAAATTCGCCGGTGGTAAGAGGAATTGATTCATCCAGCATTGTTGTTACAACATCAACAAACGGTACCTGGGCGATAACGCCGTGGAACAATTCCGGGCGTTGATTAATCGCAACGCCCATCAACATACCCCCCGCACTCCCGCCCATCGCATAACAGAGCGAAGGAGAGCCATAGCCCAGTTTTAACAATGCATCGCAGGCATCAAGATAATCATTAAACGTATTTTTCTTCTTCA
>OFHA01001449.1_pt1 | contig 16276 bp, 16 predicted proteins | sample 1521891 | NCBI WGS metagenome assembly OFHA01 (sample SAMEA3504089, study PRJEB24116) | mouse gut metagenome | biome: mouse gut; feature: mouse-associated habitat; material: faeces | place: Denmark | collected 2011
GCCGCCGTAGCCGATGTCATAGGCCCAGCCGTCCCCGCCAATCATCCAGACGGAGCGTTTTACCAGATAATCCTGGTTTCTGCGGATTTCCTGCAAAGCATAAGAAGCTTCCGGGCAGTCCTGCATGCCGCTATTGTCCGAAAACACGCTGTCCAGCTGCGCACGCACTTCCTGTGCTGCTTTTTTGGATGCTTCCCCTTCTTCGCGCACCTGAATCCAGTGTTCAAACGCTTCTTTCAGCTGCGGGGAAACCGTGCCCTTTTCCAGCAGTGTTTTCATATTCTGTTCCAGTCCGTCACGCAGCTGGCGCACGCCCAGAAACATGCCGTAGCCAAATTCCGCATTGTCTTCAAACAGGGAATTGGCCCAGGACGGCCCGTGCCCTTCCCCGTTGCAGGTATAGGCCGTGGTCGGTGCCGATGCGCCCCAGATAGACGAGCATCCGGTTGCATTGGCAATCATCATGCGTTCGCCAAACAGCTGGGTAATCAGCTTGATATAAGCCGGCTCGCCGCACCCGGCACAGGCACCGGAAAATTCAATCAGCGGCTGCTTAAACTGGCTGTCCTTCACGGTCTTTCCTTCGAACAGGCTTCCCTTGTCCGTAACCTTCGTAACCGCATACTCCCAGTTCGGCACTTCGGACGGTGCCTGTGTGGCCAGCTTTTTCATGACAAGCGCTTTCGGGTCTGCCGGGCAGATATCGGCACAGTTGCCGCATCCGGTACAGTCCATCGTGCTGATTTGAATACGGAATGCAAAATTTTCCAGTCCGCGGCCTTTGGCTTTCTGGGTATGAAACGTTTCCGGCGCAGCTTCCTTTTCTGCTTCGGTCACAAGCACCGGGCGCACGCACGAATGCGGGCAGACAAACGCACACTGGTTGCACTGGATGCAGGTGTGCTCGTTCCACTCCGGCACATTGACAGCGACCCCGCGCTTTTCATACGCAGAGGTACCGCACGGAAACGTGCCGTCCTCGATGCCGCTGAACGCGCTGACCGGAAGGCTGTCCCCTTCCTGGCGGTTCATCGGGCGCATAATCTGCGATACAAATTCCGGTTCCTCTGACCGGCCATCCGGCCCTGCTTCCACGCATTCCAGCCCCTTCCAGCTGTCCGGCACCTTGATTTTTACCAGGTCTGTAAATCCATGCTCGATGGCTTCGTGATTCATCTGGATGACCTTTTCACCCTTTTTGCCATACGCCTTTAATACCGCGTCCTTTAAATACTGCTTTGCTTCTTCCTGCGGCAGCACGTCGGACAGCTTGAAAAAAGCGCCCTGCATAATCATATTGATGCGGTTGCCAAGGCCGATTTCCTCGGCAAGCTTTATCGCATTGATGCAGTAAAAATCAATTTCTTTTTCTGCAATTTCACGCCGCATGGACGCCGGAAGCTGTTCTTCGAGCTCACTGGCATCCCACATGCAGTTTAAGACAAACGTGCCGCCATGCTTTAAGCCTTTCAATAAGTCGTAGCTGTGGACAAAGGACTGGTTATGGCAGGCAATATAATCCGCCTCATCGATTAAATATGCCGACTTGATTGGCTGGCTGCCAAACCGCAGATGCGATGTCGTAAGCCCGCCGGACTTTTTGGAATCGTAGGCAAAATAGGCCTGCACATACTGGCTGGTATGCTCCCCGATAATCTTGACCGCCTGCTTGTTTGCCCCGACCGTGCCGTCTGAGCCAAGTCCCCAGAATTTGCACCGCACCGTGCCTTCCTTCGCCGTAACTGTTTTTTCCGCCGGCGGCAGCGACGTATGCGTCACGTCGTCGCAGATTCCAACCGTAAAGCTCTCCATTGGGTTAATCCGCTTTAAATTGTCAAACACGGCCCGGATATCTGCCGGCGTGGTATCTTTTGAGCCAAGCCCGAACCGCCCGCCGGCAATAAACGGCGCATCCTGCATGCCGAAATAGCAGCTGCGCACATCCAGGTAAAGCGGCTCGCCCAGCGCTCCCGGCTCCTTGGTACGGTCAAGCACGGCGATTTTGCGGACTGTCTTTGGCATGGCTTTCAAAAAATGCTCCGCTGAAAACGGACGGAACAGGTGTACTTCCAAAACCCCGTATTTTTCTCCCTGTCCATTGAAATAATCCACGGTTTCTTCGATTGTTCCGCAGACAGAGCCCATGGCGACGATGACATATTCGGCATCCTTTGCGCCGTAATACTGGAACAGCCCGTATTCCCGGCCCGTAAGCGCAGCCATGTCTGCCATATATCCTTCGACCACCGGAATGATATTTTCATAAAACGGATTGCAGGCTTCCCTGGTCTGGAAATAAATATCCGGGTTCTGCGCCGTTCCCCTTGTAACCGGATGGTTTGGGGAAAGCGCCCTGTCCCGGAATTCCTGCAGTGCTTTTTTATCCAGAAGCCCTGCATAGTCTTCATAAGAAAGCACTTCGATTTTCTGCACCTCATGGGACGTGCGGAAGCCGTCAAAGAAATGGATAAACGGCAGCCGCCCCTTTAATGCAGCCAGATGCGCGACCGGGGCTAAGTCCGCCACTTCCTGTACGGAACCGGACGCAAGCATCACGCAGCCCGTCTGCCTGGCCGCCATAACGTCCTGATGGTCGCCGAAAATACTGAGCGCCTGGGCTGCAATGGCCCGCGCGCTGACATGAAATACGCCCGGCAAAAGCTCTCCGGCTGTTTTGTACATATTCGGAATCATTAACAGCAGTCCCTGCGATGCCGTAAACGTCGTCGTCAGCGCTCCTGCCTGCAGCGAGCCGTGAAAAGCCCCGGCCGCACCTGCTTCCGACTGCATCTGCGCGACCTTTACCGTCTGCCCGAATATATTTTTCCTTCCGTTTGCCGCCCATTCATCGGCCACTTCTGCCATCGTCGAGGACGGCGTAATCGGATAAATCGCTGCCACATCCGTAAATGCATATGCCGCATAAGCAGCTGCCGTATTGCCGTCCACCGTCATTGTCATCTTTCCCATTGCGCACCTCCCTACAGCCTGCTGCCGTTATCGACCCATTCCTTGGCATGCTCGACGGCTCCTCTTCCCGGAATGGACACGCCGGATTCCCCGGCATGCTCTCTGGTGCCCATCCATGCTGCTGTCGCCTGGCTGTCTGACTGGGAAGTTTTTGAAAGACGCTTGTTATCCCTGCCCGTTAATGGCCTGCTTTTCTCGTTAAGATTCTGATTCATATTATGCATTCCTCCTGATTTGTTTTTCCTGCATTTAGTCTAACCAGAAGGAATGCAGATTATACGCCGCCGATTGCTGCCAGCGCCTGCGCAAGGTCTGCAATCAGGTCTTCTTTATCTTCCAGCCCGCAGGACATGCGCACGAGCCCGGCCGGAATTCCTGCCTGTGCAAGCTGTTCGTCTGTCATCTGCCGGTGCGTGGACGTCGCCGGGTTCAGGCAGCAGGTTCTTGCATCGGCAACATGTGTTTCGATAGCTGCCAGCTTCAAATGCTTCATAAAGGTTTCTGCCGCAGCCCGTCCGCCTTTTAACTCAAACGATACGACACCGCAGCCGCCCTGCGGCAGGTATTTCTGCCCGAGCTCATAATATTTATCGCCTTTCAGGCCAGAATAGCTGACGGACGCAACGGCCGGATGCTGCTGCAGGAACTCTGCGACTGCCTGGCCGTTTTCCACATGGCGCGGCATGCGCACATGCAGCGATTCCAGGCCGAGGTTTAAATAAAACGCATGCTGCGGTGACTGGATGCAGCCAAGGTCGCGCATCAGCTGCGCCGTGCATTTTGTAATAAATGCACCTTCCCTGCCGAATTTTTCTGCATACGTGATGCCGTGGTAGGACTCGTCCGGCGTACACAGCCCCGGATATTTCTCCGCATGCGCCATCCAGTCGAACCGGCCGGAATCCACAACCGCACCGCCGACAGCTGCGCCGTGCCCGTCCATATATTTGGTCGTGGAATGGGTGACGATGTCTGCGCCCCATTCAAACGGACGGCAGTTGACCGGTGTCGGAAAGGTATTGTCCACAATCAGCGGCACGCCGTGCTCATGCGCTGCTTTTGCAAATTTTTCTATATCCAGCACCGTCAGCGCCGGATTTGCAATCGTTTCGCCAAAGACCGCCCTTGTATTTTCCCGGAAAGCGGCGTTTAACTCCTCCTCCGAAGCGTCCGGGGATACAAAGGTCACTTCAACCCCCATCTTCGCCATGGTAACGGAAATCAGATTGAAGGTTCCGCCATAAATCGAGGAGGACGACACAATATGGCTGCCGCTCTCACAGATATTAAACAGGGCAAAGAAATTGGCTGCCTGGCCCGAGGAGGTCAGCATGGCTGCTGTCCCGCCCTCAAGCGCTGCAATCTTGGCTGCTACAAAATCGTTGGTCGGATTCTGCAGGCGCGTATAAAAATACCCGGAAGCTTCCAGGTCAAACAGCTTCCCCATATCCTCGCTTGTATCGTATTTAAAGGTCGTGGACTGGATAACCGGTATCTGGCGCGGCTCGCCGTTTCCCGGTGTATAGCCTGCCTGCACGCATTTTGTATTGATTTTATATTCACTCATGGTCATGCTCCTTTTTACACTTCACAATAATGTCAGCGTTTTTCCATCACGCTCATATATGCCGGACGGATAATTTTATCCGTACAGATTAATTCCTCTATCCGGTGCGCGCTCCACCCGACAATGCGGGCTACGGCAAACATCGCGGTATACAGCTCCTGCGGGATGCCGAGCATTTCATATACAAATCCGCTGTAAAAATCCACATTCGGGCTGGAATCCCGGCTGCGGTTTCGTTTTTCGCTGATTAATACCGGCGCAAGGTCTTCCACATTCTGGTACAAAAGCATATCTTCCTGGCGTCCCTTTGCCTCTGCCAGGCGCTGCACATACTGCTTGAACACCCGCTCCCTTGGATCGGAAAGCGTATATACGGCATGTCCCATTCCATAAATCAGCTTACGGCGGTCGAATGCTTCCCCGGCCAGTATTTTGGACAGGTATGCAGCCAGTTCTTCTTTATCCGCATAATCCTTTACGTGCTCGCGGATATCTGCCATCATTTCCATAACCTTGATATTGGCACCGCCATGCTTCGGCCCTTTCAGGGAAGACATGGCTGCTGCAATCGTCGAATACGTGTCGGAACCGGAAGATGTCACAACCCTTGTCGTAAATGTGGAGTTGTTGCCGCCGCCATGCTCCATATGCAGCAGCAGCGCCGTGTCAAGCACCTTTGCCTCGACCTGGGTATACTGCTTATCCGGCCTTAACATCCGCAGGATATTTTCCGCAGTCGAAAGAGCTGGTTCCGGGTTATGGATAATCATGCTCGACTCGTTGACATAATAATTATAGGCATTGTAGCCATATACTGCCAGCACCGGAAACTGGCTGATAAGCTGTATGCACTGGCGCAGGCTGTTCGGAACGCTTGTGTCCATGGCCTGCTCGTCATATGCCGCCAGGTTGAGAATGCTTCTGGTCATCGTATTCATAATGTCCGCGCCCGGCTTTCTCATAATCACGCCCCTGGTAAAATTCGGCGGCAGTGTCCGGCTCTCGCCAATCAGCCGGAAAAATTCCTCATACTCGCCCTGGGAAGGCATTTCGCCCATCAAAAGCAGGTATGCCGCTTTTTCAAAGCCAAGCTCTTTATCATCTAACATCGCAATCAAATCTTCCACCCGGTAGCCGCGGTACCACAGCTGCCCGTCGCACGGGACTTTCTGCCCGTTTTCTATTTTGGAAGACACAATTTTGGAAATCCGCGTCAGCCCGGTCAGCACCCCGTTTCCTTTTTCATCACGCAGGCCGAGGTTTACGCCGTATTCCTCATAGAGCCTTGGCGAAATCATATCATTCCTGCGGCAGGTTTCTTCGTGCTTTTTTGCATAATTATTCATCCGTTCCATCATTGACTGCCGCCCCCATTTCCTTAAATTCCGCGCCCATCACGCTTTCTAACTGCCTCATCAGTGTCAGCAGCTGCATCAGGTTTTCTTTTCCGAATCTGGCAAACACCCTTCTGTAATACTGCTTTAACATATCTTCTTCTTCTGCGAGCATCTTTTTCCCGGAGTCTGTAATCGTGACATATGTACCCTCGCTTCCATCCCCGTCATGAGACCATGCGAGCATGCCGCGCTCCTGCAGCGCTTTTACCAGATGCGAGGTCTGGCGTACCGTCCTTTGCATGCTGTCTGCAATCTCTTTCAGGTAAGTCTTTCCAGAATCGCCTTTCTGCCCGCTTTCCTTAATAATATGCAGCGCAAGATACTCCGGTATGCTTACTTTCCGGAAAAAGCTGCGGATTTTGCCATCGCTTAATAAATACCTGCGGTAAGTCAGTTCATGTGATAATTTTATAATATCAGAATCCTTGATTTCTTCTTTGATTTTTTCTTTGATTTCTTCGTTCAAAATGTTTTCTCTTTGTTCCATATAAATTCTCCTTTATTGAAAATATTTGCCATACCCCTTATGCTTCCTGAAACATATTTTATAATCCTCTGTATCATTTCTGCTTCCGGCCGGATATTGTGAAATTTTGCAGCTGTGTAATAAATGTAAGAAACGCTGAAATCATCTATCGCTGAGAATGAAAAAGAATGCAGGATTTCCACAGATTTTTTCAGGCTGGTACTTATTAGCACTCTCATCATATGAGTGCTAATACCGGATGAAAAAAATATGCTTCGGACTGGAAGCATTTTATAACCGCCTGTCTGCTGGAATTATTTAGTTTTGTTTTTATTCATTATAAAGAATATTTTTTAGATGTCAATAGATTTTATACTTTTTTTAGTAAATCGGTTTTGCATAAAATCAAAATCTTCACGTAAATCACAAAAAACTGTGTTATGCTTATGGACGGAGGTGGAATCATGCAGAAACTTTTGGTAGTGGAAGATGACCTTGATATTCAGGAGCTTTTGCAGAATTTTTTACAGGAAGCCGGTTATAGGGTAACCGCTGCAAATGACGGCGTGGAAGCAGTCAGCCTTTTTTCAGGCAGTCCGTTTGATTTGATTCTTTTAGACGTCATGCTTCCGAAAATTGACGGCTTTACGGTCTGTGAATGCATCCGCAGGCAGTCACAGGTTCCGATTATTATGCTGACTGCGTTAAGCGGAGAAGAAGAACAGATACGGGGACTGGATTTACAGGTGGACGATTACATTACAAAGCCGTTTTCCATGCCTGTGCTTATACGGAAAATAGCTGCTGTCTTAAGGCGCAGCAGGCAGAGTGATAAGCATCAGGCCATCTGCTACAAAACACTGGTCTTAGACCTGGACAGCTACACGGCAAAAGCAGGCGGAACCGAATATAAGCTGACACATCATGAATTTGGGGTACTGCGCGAGCTGCTTTCGCACCAGGGACGGGTTCTGACCAGGCAGAACCTTTTGGAGCGCATATGGAAATATGATTTTTACGGGGATGAACGCGTGGTTGATACACATATTAAAAATCTGAGAAAAAAGCTGGGTATTGATTTTATCCAGACAATCCGGGGAGTTGGTTATAAAATTGAGAAAGAACATTAAAAGCAGCCTGTTTGCAAAAGTATTCCTGATTACGGCAGCTATGCTGCTGTTTATATCCCTGCTGGTATTCGGGCTGCTGGCATGGATGATGCCGCAGACCTATTCAAATCAATTAAACGCCGCGCTGGATGCCAGGACACAAGCCTTTATCCGCGAGCTGGAGCGGGTTTCTTACGCAGAAAGCGCGGAGCTGTTTCGCCAGTTTGCGCAGAATCCGCAAGTCACTTCGATAGAACTGTATCATGGCAATGGGGAACTCCTGCCGCTTCCCTTAGAACAGCCGGAACATACAGGTACAGCCGCGTATATCAGCCAGGAGCAGGAAGAAGACCCCGTCGAAAACATCCCTGTCCTGTCCGGCAATTATTATTTTTCTTTCGCAGACAGCCAGGAACGCTATCTGCTGACGGTTTACGGAAGCGCAGAAGCGATTGCAAAGCTGCAGCAGTCTTTTTTGCGTGTGATGCCGTTTCTCCTGTCCGCAGTGCTTACGGCTGCTTTTGCACTGTCATGGATATTTTCTGCCATTATCACGAAGCCCGTACTGGAACTCAGCCGCATCTCGGAAAAAATGTCCGCCCTGCAGCTGGAACTGGAATGGAACGTGGATGAACAGCGCACCGACGAGCTTGGAACCTTAGGAAAAAGCCTGAATATATTGTCCCGGAATCTTTCCTCAGCATTGGCAGGACTTCAGGCCGCAAACAGAAAGCTGGAAAATGATATTGCACAGGAAAAAGAACTGGAAAAGATGCGGACAGACTTCTTTTCCGCCGTGTCGCATGAGCTTAAAACGCCGGTCACCATCATCAAGGGCCAGATAGAAGGCATGCTGCTGGGCATCGGCGTATACAAAGACCGTGAAAAATATCTGGCAAGGGCGCTGGAAACGGCCGGCACGCTGGAAACCATGGTGCAGGAGCTTTTGACCGTCTCAAGGCTTTCCTGTGCCGGAACCAGCCTGAAGATGGATGTTGTGGACTGTGTCCAAACCGTCCATTCCTACCTGGATGAAACCGAAGACCTCATTGCCAGAAAAAATTTACAGATACAGCTTGATATGCCGCCGGAAGCTTTTCTTTGCGGAAATAAGCTGCTGATGGAAAAGGTGTTTTCCAACCTGATTGGAAATGCAGTAAAATATGCGCCGCAGGGAGCACCGGTGTGGATTTCCATTTGGAAGAATCAAAAGCTGCTGGTATTTTCTGTGGAAAACGGCGGAACGCATATCCCTGAGGAAAGCCTTCCGAAACTGTTTGACGCATTTTACCGCATCGAGCAGTCCAGAAGCAGAAGAACCGGCGGAAGCGGCCTCGGCCTGTACATTGTGCAGAAAATCCTGAGCCTGCACGGGAGTGTCTGTACAGCCTGCAATACACCATCAGGGGTGAAATTTTTCTTTTCCTTTCCACAGAAATCACAAACAGCTCCCACAGAAATCACAAACTGACATGTTATTCTTAAAGTGCACAAAAAAGTGTGCGAAAATATGATAAGGATGGTGTTTGAAATGAAAAATCAAAAAATGAGAAATCAAAAACAGACCGCCTGCATTCTGTCCGGACTGCTGCTTGCCAGCTGCCTGGCAGGATGCGGTACAATTTCAGCACGGGCTGGCAGCACACCCTCACAGGACACAGCGCTGTCTTTGTCCTCCCAGGAGTCTGGACAAATGCCTTGCGCCCAGTACACCGGACATGCCCTGGAAGACACTTCGGACAGCATGGCAGAAACCGGATTGCAGGAGCGTTTCAGGCTTTATGAGCCGTTTGGCATGACTTACGATGCTGATGAGAATGCCTTGTGGTACCACGGAAAGCGGGTCAGATGGTTTGAGGATTATTACCCGCTCGATGAAGAAACAGGCGCAGGTATTGATTTCTTTGATGAACATGGCACGACGGATGTCTATGCTGTCCGGGATTTGCAAAATCCAATCCGGCATCCGGACGGTTCCTTTGACCCAGGCGGCAGAATAACCGGCCTGAAAGAATGTTCGGAACAAGAATTTAAAGCCCGCGACATTACTGCCATCAAAAACCCGCCCGTGACAACTGCCGCAGCAGCAGAAGGCGGCACCTTAACGGAACAGGAAAAGCAGAAGATTGCTGGCGAATACGCCGCATTTGGCGTTACTGGCGATGCGGAAACCGGAATATGGTATTTCCATGGCCAGAAGGTACGCTTTTTTCTGGATATCCTGACCTCAAACGGAGAACCCGCAGACAGCGGAAATTTTCATGGAAGCATTCGCCAATGGCAGAATGATGATGGCGAAATTGATATTTACACAGTCCGGGACTTTCAAAAGCAAAATGACGAAAAAAACGGAACGCTGAAAAGCATTCAGGCGTACAGCCAGCAGGAATTTGACGCCCGCACACAGAAAGAAAAAGACTGCATGGCACCTGCTGCACAGACTCAGGAAACGGCATACGATTAATACCGCCCGTATGGTGCTTCCTGCTGCGGGGCTGCCGCATTTAAAAAATGATGGGGCTGTCACACTAATGCAACAGTCCCATCTGTCTGCGTGGCAGCCCCGCCAAAAAGGAACGGATGCTATGGAATGGCCTGTCTGTACATACACTGCATATACGAATCCTGCACTGTCTGTGCCAGATTCCCGGGCTGTTACGGCAGCACGCGCACTGCTTTTACAGCTGGCCGGTAATCATAATCAGATAGTTTCACGCCCTGCCGCATATTGCTTGCATGGATCACCTGCCCCTTACCGTTATAAATGCCTGCGTGGAAAGCATCTTCTCCGTCCGGCTGGGGCTGGCCATAAAAAACGATATCTCCTGCCTCAAGTTCTTCCAGGCGAATCTGCGTTCCGGCTTCTGCCAGCTTTTGAATATCCGAAGGAAGTGCGATTCCTGCCAGCTCATACACTGCTTTTATAAATCCTGCACTGTCTGTGCCGCTGAATAAATCCGTTCCTCCATGTTTGAATGGGTTGCCCAGATATTTGCAGGCCATTTCTGCAATCTGTTCCCCCTGTTTTACCCGGGCTGGTTTCCCGGACTGTTCTGCTGGTTCTGTTTCTGTTTCTCTTGCAGCTGTTTCTGCCGGTTCTGTTTTTCGTTCCCCTGAAACTTTCTGGTTTACGCTTTCCGCTTCTCCTTCCGATTTCCCTGCCAGTTCTGCATTCTGTTCCCCTGAAACATTCTGGTTTACAGTTTCTGCTTCTCTTGCAGCTGTTTCTGCCGGTTCTGCATTCTGTTCTCCTGAAACTTCCCGGTATACAGTCTCCGCTTCTCCTTCCGATTTCCCTGCCGGTTCTGTTTTTCCTTCTCCGCCAAATTCACGGTATGTGGTTTCTGTATCTTTTGCAGCTGTTTCCGCCGGTTCCGGCCTTTGTTCCACGCCAGATTCACGGTTTACCGTTTCCGTTTCTCCTTCTTCGGTGTAAACCCCGGATGACGGCTCTGCATTCTGTTCCCCGCCAAATTCACGGTATACGGTTTCCGTTTCTCCTTCGGCTGTTTCTGCCGGTTCCGGTCTTTGTTCCACGCCAAATTCACGATACACCGTTTCCGTTTCTTCTTCGGCTGTTTGTGCCTTCCCTGCGGCTTCTTTTTCGAATTCCCCAGCCGATACGGTAAATGCGGTCAGGGTGCAGCATATCATTCCAGCTGCCAGGGCAGCTGCTTTCCATGAATATTTCTTTCTTTTCATAATCATACGAATCCTTTCTTCTATTTCTGAATGCCTGGCAAAACAGGCTCTTACCGGCCACAGGGAATCCCTGCGGCCCTGTGCCAGGCGGATTAAGCTGAGTGCATAGGTTTTTTTGAAGCAGTCCGGATATTTGTCCAGTGCTTCCTCGTCACAGGCGATTTCCATATCCTGCTCCAGCAGCCGGGCCATCCTCCATACAAGCGGATGAAACCAGTAAATACAGACGGCCAGGCACATCAGGTATTTCACAAAGACGTCATTTCTGCGGATATGTACCCATTCATGCTCCATAATACATAAAAATTCTTCCTCATCCAGATGGATTTCAGAAGGCAGCAGGATAACCGGCCGCAGGATTCCATATGTCAGCGGGCCGCTTATCAAATCAGAACTGCGCACCGATATTTTCCGAAAGCTGCGATGTTCCTGCAGCCATTTTTCAGCTGCGTTCCCGCCCGCCGGAAGCGACATCCGGTAGCATTTCAGGCTGTGCAGGTGTCTGGCAGAAATCCTTATGCCAAGCAGCGCAGCCACCGACAGCCATAGCACTGGCAGTATCTTTCTCAGCCAGGCCGCTGACCGTATTTTTTCCAGCCAGTCTGCTTTCAGTGCTTCCAGCCAGACATCCATAACAGCTGCAATGTGCTGCTTTCTGCCAGCTGCGTCCGCATCCGCTTTCATGCCCGGTTCCCCGGCGCGGATGCCTTCCTGGCCTGTTTGATTCTCTGCATCTGCTTTCGCGCCCGATTTTCCTGCCTGTTTCATTTTCCCGCTTTTCGCTGGATTCTCTGCATCTGCTTTCGCGTTTAAACTTCCTGCCCCCGAAATTTCCCCGCCTGCGGTTTGATTTTCTGCATCTGCCTTAACGCCTGACTTTCTCAGCCTGGTCATTTCCTTATCTTTGTTTCCATTACCTGTTTCTGCTGATGCCCGGTTCCAGAAGCCTGCCGGCAGATAGCGGACAGGAATGGAAACCGGCAGAAGCAGGCGCAGAATCGCGACTGTCCATAAGAACACGAGAAAACGCCGCGGTACTTTTAAAGCGAAAAAATGCCTGAAGCACACAATCACTGCAATCAGAATGGAACCGCTTATTCCCATATACAGCATGCTGTCCATATGCCACCTCATTTCATTTCTTCTGCAATTTTCTTTAAACGCGCAACATCATCCGGCGTCAGCTCCTCTCTCCCGAGCAGCGATGCAATCAGCCAGTCCTTAGAACCGCCGTACATCCGGTCAATAAAATCCTCGGTTGCTGCCTTCTGCACTTCTTCCCGGCTGATAAGCGGGCTGCACAAAAACCCCGGGTCTGTCCGGCGGACGGCCCCTTTTTCCACGCATTTTTTCAGCACGGTATAGGTAGTGGTCTTGCTCCAGCTTACCTGCTCCTTCAAACGCTGCGCTATTTCTTTTGCTGCCAGCTCACCTTCTTTCCATAATACTTCCATGACCTTTAATTCAGACTCAAATAATTTTACTGACATAAAAAACCTCCGTTCTATTGCAATAGAATAATTATATTCTATCCCAATAGAACGGAGTTGTCAAGCATTTCTTCGATTCTATATTCCCGCCAGCTCCAGCGCGCAGCGAATCATGCTGTCCAGATTTTTTTCCCGCTGTTCATTGGTCAGTGCCGTATCACTGTGAATACTGCTGCCGGCTGTCAGAATGCCCAGCGCCTGCTTCCCGGCCCTTGCGGCCGTGCAGTATAAAGACATCGTTTCCATTTCCTGAACAAGCACGCCCATTTTTGCCCAGATTCCCTTTTCCCCCGGCTGGTCTTCGTAAAATACATCGGAGCTGAACACATTTCCCGCATGGAAACGGATATGGTTATCTTCCGCATAACCAGCTGCCCATGGCAAAAACCAGGTCACCGACCTTTACGTTTTTATGAATGGCTCCTGCCGTACCGATGCGGATAATGCGCTGTACACCGTAATGGTGGAACAGCTCATATGCATAAATCCCCATGGAAGGAATGCCCATGCCGCTTCCCTGGACAGATACCCGATGCCCCTTATATAATCCAGTATATCCGTACATGCCCCGCACCCGGTTGCAGCAGAACGCATCTTCCAGATAATGTTCCGCGATATGGGCTGCCCGCAGCGGGTCGCCTGGCATTAAAACCGTTTCTGCAATCTGTCCGTCTCCGGCTTCGTTATGAAATGTTTTCATTTTGAATTCTCCTGTTCTTTTCATAAATAGTTCGATGATATTCTGCTGTCAGAATCCCCGTAACGTATCAGATGCCTATTATATAAGGAAGCTTCTGCTCCGCCTGCATGCTGTTTTCTTGTCAGCGGCTTATTTGTTTTTCCTGCGCAGGCTGATTTCATACAGGTCTGCGCCCATGTACAGCTTTTGGGACAGCACGGGCCGGTCATACTCTGTATACAGTTCTTCTTCCAGAATCAGCAGCGGGTCGCCCTGCGGAATATGCAGGATGTCAGCCAGGCGCTCCCTGGCGTGGACAATGCGCAGCCTTGTATCGCTGTGAATGCCGTTTGATGCCAGCAGCTGGGAATAAAACTCATACACGCTGTCTGTATTTTCCAAATCCACGCGGCCCTCATCCAGGATTTCATGCGGCATGTAAACCATTGCAAACCCGACCGGAGCTTCCTTGCTGTAATAAGTAATGTCTATTACAGCCACAATGCTGGACGGCCTGAGCTTTAAGACTTCCTGGTGCTTGCGGGTCGGCGGCTGGAAGCCGACAGAGGTAACCGCCCGGTCTATCGGCTGGACACAGAAATCCACAATGGGGTTTCCGACCTTTTCCAGCCCGTTTGATTCCAGATTCTGATTGGACAGGACGATATTTCCTTTCCCCTGATGGTTGCTAATCAGCCCGTCCTCCTGCAGCAGCAGCATGGCCTGGCGCAGCGTGCCCCGGCTTACCTGAAACTGCTCGGCAAGGACATTTTTTCTTTTAATACATGATTCATGACTGGTACAGACTCCTTTCACATCTTGTTCTACTGGAAGCAGATACGCAATTGATCCGTAAAACAAGTCTTTTTTGGCCTTCCACAGCTGAATACGACTTTCCCCTTGCGGATAACTGTAATGCGGCCTGAAAGCGCCATCGTTTCATTCAGCTTGTGCGTGATAAAGATAATCGTCCTGCCGTCCTGCTTTAGCTGCCGCAGTATTTTAAACAGCTCGTCGACCTCCTGCGGCGTCAGCACGGCTGTCGGCTCATCCAGAATAATAATGTCCGCGCCGCGGTACAGTGTCTTTAAAATTTCCACGCGCTGGCGCATGCCGACGGAAAGATTCACAATCTTTTCATGAAGCGGTATCTGGAAGCCAAACCGCTCTGCCAGGGAGCCGACCCGTTTTTCACTTTCCTTCCAGTCTAAAAACAGCCCGCCCGGCTCGTTTCCCATAATAATATTTTCCAGTACCGTCAGCTGGTTTACGAGCATGAAATGCTGGTGCACCATCCCGATGCTGAGCGCATACGCATCATTCGGATTCGAAATGGCAGCCTTTTTTTCATGAATGTAAATCTCGCCTTCATCCGGGTGATACAGCCCGAATAATATGTTCATCAGCGTGCTTTTTCCGGTTCCGTTTTCTCCCAGCAGGCAGTGGATTTCTGCCTCTGATACCGTTAAATCTATCCCGTCGTTTGCCCGCACGGGGCCAAAGCATTTTACTATGCCTTTCATTTTGATTGCATCCATACCTGACTCCTTTTCTTCTGCTTTGCAGCTTTTCCTACAATTCGTCTGGAACCTGAATCTCCCCATTTACAATCGCTTCGCGGATTTCTTCCAGTTTTTGCATGACATTTTCAGAAACCTCTATATTGCTGCCTTCCACGGTAAGGTCTACGCCGCCGTCGCCAAGGCCCAGCATCTGGTTTTCCCCGGTATAGGTATTATCCACTATGCTCGCGATGGCATGGTATGCACAGGTGTCCAGCTTTTTTAACTGCTCGCCATAATGTAATCCGGCGCAATGGAATTCTGGTTTAAATTTACCCCCATGCTGATAAAATTCTTTTCTTCCGCTGCCTGAAATACCCCCATGCCCGAAGCCCCGGAAGCGTGGAAAATAACGTCTGCCCCTTTTTCAAAAAACGTATTGGCAATCGTCTTAGCTGTCGTCGGGTCATTAAATCCGCCCGCGTAATCCATCAGCACCGTGACATCCGGGTCGGCATAGCGCGCGCCTGCCTGATACCCGGCCGCAAACTGGTTAATCAGCGGATTGTCCACGCCGCCGATAAACCCGACCGTGTGATTGCCCGAAAGCCTGCTGTCCATCTGCTCCTGTTTTGCCAGCACGGCAAGGGCACCTGCCAGAAAGCTCCCTTCCTGTGCCTTGCAAGAATAAGACGCGACGTTTTCAAGCTCCGAGGTCGCATCCAGAAACGCAAAACGCTGCTCCGTATAGACAGAAGCTACATTATTTAATGCATCTGCCTGTTCATCCCCGACACAGATAATCAGGTCATACTCGCCCGAAGAAGCCATTTCATCCTGAATGATTTCTTCATCCGCAACCGATTTCGGCTCCACCTGGTCATAGGTAATGCCAAGCTCGCTGGCTGCGCGCCGCACGCCGTCCAGTGCAAGGTCATTAAACGGTTTGTGTAAAATATACAGATTTCCGGATATTTTTTTGTGCGAAAATCACAGTACTCCATGCAGCCAGAAAGAAAAGCCTGCGGCTGAATGGAGTACGGATGCAAAAACAGCAGCCATTTTGGGCATCTCCCTGAAATGGCTGCTGTTTTTTTAATTTATGTCTCTGTTACAGGCGGATTGTAAAAGTCCGCTTTACCGTGCCCTTGGAACGGTATTTCCCATGAAAGGCAACCAGCACGGCGGCTGTGCCCGGTTTTTTGTTCTTTTTATAGGAAACCGTGTAATACCGGGATGCAACGCGCCTGCCAGCTGCATCCAGGACGGTCACGGACGGCCTGTGCGGCTTTCCGTTATAGGTAAACACTTTTTTGGAAAGCCGGACAGTCTTTATTCCTGCACGCGGGCTTTCTGCGGCGGCGCTGCTGTCCGGGCTGCTATTATCGTCCGTA
>OFHA01001453.1_pt1 | contig 16239 bp, 17 predicted proteins | sample 1521891 | NCBI WGS metagenome assembly OFHA01 (sample SAMEA3504089, study PRJEB24116) | mouse gut metagenome | biome: mouse gut; feature: mouse-associated habitat; material: faeces | place: Denmark | collected 2011
CCAGGTATTCCTCCAACACATCAGCCGAGGACTGCTATCTGTGCGGGGGCGGCATAGAAGATTTGATGCCTTCATATTGGGGACAGAACAATGTCGCACTCATCAGCTTGAACACTTTTGAGATTAAGCCGATTGAGATTAACCGCTACGACAGGTTGAGCGGACGGCTGATTGAGGAATATGCTGGCGTTGTGTCTTTTGGCGGCGGTGGCAGCATTGACGGTGGATTCTCCGCTAACTTGTTGTTAGAGTATGACCGAGGATACGCCACTGGCTCCGTGGACTTTCTCAATGACGAAACGCTGGACGTAGACAAAGCAGCTTCTTTCTTGTGCGCTGACTGTCTGAATGAGATTTTGCCGCAGAAGGTCAGCCGGTACTTTGGTGTTGGCGCAATCCATCTTGGAACAAAGAAAATCCAGGTATTTGAGGAAAACTTTGCCGGATTCGGACTTGGGGATTTCTATTTTGACTGCAATCTGATGGAACGCAAGAACAGCGATTCTAACCAGATGGATATTTTGATTTTTTACTGTCCGATACGGTATGAGGAAACGCCCTGAAAGGGCGTTTCCCTTCCTGCGCGGATGTGCAGGAATGAGCGACCGAAGGGAGCGCAAAGCCACGCCGTCAGGCGTGTTCGACTGGACGCAGAGCGGCCAGTCCGGGGCTTGGGGGGACCCCAACGGGCGTATTGGAAAATCCGAAAAGGATATTCCAATACATTGCTCGCAAATATTATCGGAAATTCTGATAATTGTAGTAATCGAAACTTCAATTTTATCGGAGCCATACTTATAACCTGCAATAAAATGCCAGTCCAACCTGACTATTCACTCGCGCATTAAGAACAAAAAAACAGAAGACAACACCATAACTGCTATCCCTATGATAGAGAAATTAAATGTCATTTCAGGTTTTAGTAGCAAAGAAAAGGCCCAAGTTCCGATAGGCATAAAAAGAATTGCAACAGAAAAAATAATACCAAATATTCTACCCAAAAATTCATTATCAACATCCCTTTGAACAAACGAAAAGAACTGGATGTTAAAAACGGACAAGAACAAATTAAACAATGCCGGAGAAATTGCTAAAATAACAGTATTATGTAAGCCTATATAAAGCACTGGCGCAATTGACAGCATCAACCCAGATATCCCTAAATAAAATATCAATTTCTTTACAGACAAATATTTATTTATCCGCCCACTCAATATTGACCCTAATAATCCCCCAACCGCTTCTGCTGTTAAGAATGTTCCATATAGCCCATTGGGTAGGTCCGCAAACATCTGGTTGCTATATGGAAGCACCAAATTGTATCCCGCAAGGAAAAAATTCACCAGCGCAGACAAAATGATAATAATTAATATCTGCTTATGGCCTGCTAAATATTTAAACCCTTCTGCAAGATCAGCAAATATACTTGATAAAGATTTCTTGTTATTTCCCAATATCTCCTCGCTTATTGGTTTAATAAAAGATATCAAAAGAGCTGCGGTCAGAAAGGATATGCCATCTAATATCAGAACTCCTCGAACCCCTAGCTTGCCATATAGAAACACTGCAATCATCGGAATAGTAACTTTAATTATTGTACTACTAGTCTCCAAATATGAATTAATTTTTGATATGTTCTGTTTTTCAACAATTTCCTTTGTAAATGCTTTATACGATGGTGCAGAAAATGCACTTAAAAAAGCCAAAATAACATTTGTTACTACAACCGCATATATTAACCAGATATCTCTGTTGATAAATGACAAAATTATACATGCAATACCGCAAAAAACATTAGTTAAAACTAGTATCTTTTTTCTTCTAAAACTGTCAGCAATTACGCCCCCAAAAAGGTTAAATAACGCTCCGATGATATTTTCCAAAGCCTGATATATACCTACAAGCGACATAGAATGAGGATTGATTCCAGCCAAAAATGTGTTATTAGCAAAATCAAACATAATATCTCCAATTCGGGATATTCCTTTGCTCCCGACAAGAGATACAATATTTCTTTTTTCGTTTTTTGTTTTTTCGTTTTTCATTTTCCAAAAAGTGATTATTACTCAATCTAATAATCAAATATCCTTTCCTTCTTAATAGTATAAGTTTCAAAATTATATCAGATGTAACCCTCTGACACTTCATTAAGTCTATTATACTTGCCAATCACAAATATAACCCTTTCTCTTTACTTAATTGAATTAACTCCTTCGCTAGTTCCCACAACTCCAATGACTCCTCTTTAATAAACATTTTTTTCTCTCGCACCTTCTCAGATGTAATCCTGTCAGGATTATATCCATCTTCTGATACAACAAGATGATTGATTAGTGGTACTAGTGCATCAATTATTCGTGCATATTTTGCCTCTGCACTCTCACCACATTCAAACTCAATCCACACTTTTTTCATATTTTGGTACTGATCATCTGGCAGTATTCCTAAAGATTTTTCTATTGATCTCTCTTCGTTAAAATGAGAAATGCTTTTTCCTTTTTCATCAAATACCCAAGTATCGCCTGCATAGATCTCGCCTAAATCGTGCAATAGTAGCATTAGCGTTACTTTTCCCATATCTAATTTTTGGGGATAGTATTCATACAACAAATTAGAAACGAAGGCCACTTGCCACGAATGTTCCGCACTATTCTCAAATCGTCCATCTATAGTACGGTTAAACCTTGTAACTGCTTTCAATTTTTCAATCTCTTCTATAAATTTGGCTTGTTTCTTAAGTCTTTCCATAAACTATCTTCTCCTAATTATTACTACATAAATTCTTTAATTAATTTTTCTATGCCTTTTCCTGTTATTGGGCACTTAAAGCCATCTACCGCTTTAACTAATGGAGTGATCTTAACCAGATGCTCTATAGGTGTTATCAGCAGATGTATCGTTGCCTTGTTAATTACTCTTAATTCTCGCAAATGAAACACTTCATGTTGCGCTTCTGTACAATCATTTAATATGCGTGCATGGTAGTGTCCTTTTCTCTCATACTCACGGCCATTTGTGAAATCATACCAATCTGCATCTTTGCGATTATAATAAGTTCCAGCAATCATCATCCGCTGTCCTGGATTTAATCGGAATTCTTTTTCATTACCTATTTCAGTTGCCTCATACAAATACCTAAAAGCTTTCTGAGGACGTCTCTTTAGAACTCTTCCTTTTACTCTAATTTCTTCCTCATCGTTTGTTTTTATTAACATTTGTGAAGCATATGCTTGAAATCCTTCCTTTTCAGCAAACAACTTGACATACTCCATAAGCTCAAGATTGCCTTCGCATAAGATTTTTTTGTATATAGTCTGACTTTCTGTCGCTTCTTCTAAAAAAGCAGTATGCGAGTAAACCATTCGACCTTCTAGCATCGCTCCATCAATACTTAATGAAATTCCCTTACTATAGCCCTCTTCATTTAACAGATAGCCTGAGTAACTACTAGATACTCCACTACCATTTTTCCCATTAATTAATTGTTCCTCAAATACTTCACCACCCGGATGGCTTCCTACATTTGGGGCTCCCGACACACCTACCCTTAAATAGTTTCCCCCTTTCATAATGCCGGTTTCTTTTAATATTGTTCTAATATAATAATCCTTAAAATCAAGGGAACTAGCATTAATAAAATTCTTAATGCCTTGCATATCTACAATAAATGAATCCTCTCCTCCAAATGATATGCGATTCTTAATTATTTTTTCGGCAAAATCATCGATATTCCGAGTTGGTTTGCTTTTATTGCTTTTGTTATCGATAGAATTGTTTATCTTTTTATTCATTACAAGGAATAATCTATTATCAACTTCAACTACAAAAACACCCTCTGAATATACAAAGGTTCCTATAGTTACACCATTAACCTTTTCAATTTTATTACCGTCGCCAAATATAAACATATTCTTACCTCTTAGCCTTTTAAATATTACCTCACATCAAAATCAAGATAAATAGAAATTTTGGGATACAAAATCCCTCCACGGCCGTAGTTTTTCATCAGATTTTCTAACCTTAATCTGAAACTCTCGTTTACCACAGACATCGCTCAACGTATAACATTGAGCTTCTTTACTTTGCTCAACAGAATTCTGCATATCAATTCCGGCTAACTCAATATCATTAATTGACAAATATCTGATATATTTCGCCATTTTCTCAACAGTTGTGTCATCAGCGATTAATAAAGGAATGCTACTTTTTTTTAGGCATTTTACTCTCTTCATTAAAACATTCATTTTCGTTTCAGATGAAATCCCCATTTTCTTTGTTAAATAATCTGGCTGATGCTTTGAAAAATCAATTAGAATAAAGTCATTATCAGGATCAAGAACTCTATTTAAAAAAGCAAAATATTCATCAAAATCTTCCTGATTTAACCCTATAGTACAAATCATCTTTTTACTTAGCGTCCTCGTTATTTCAAGGAACCTTTCGTTATTTATCCTATATTGTAGCTGCAATAATGGATTTTTGTCACTTAAATTGTACAATCTAAGACACTCTGCAATGCCCTCACAACTTAAATCCTTTTCGAGAACTAAAGCAATTGGTATTTGGCCATCCACGTTGTCGGCTAAATAGCTAATTGCATCAACTTCGTAATCAGCAATTGGAAGATTTTTATGGGTACGTATTATTGGTCGTTCAATCGGATTATATATTTCTTCTGCTGCTCTGTAAGCATCAAAGTCTGTATACACTGCATGTATACCTATCATATTTACACCGTTATTCACGGCCGTTAAATAATCCTCCAAATTGTGAACTCTACATAATTTGAATATTTTGTTATCTCTATGCATCTAGCAATCCATCCTCATCTGACTTGCTTCTCAAATCATATATTTGCTTTAGAATTTCTCCCTTCTCACTGGTTCCCCATGTATCAAAGGCCGTAACATACTCTTCTACAATACCATAATCCAGAATGCTTTCCCAACCATCCACAAGACACTCATGCGGTTTATTACCTAGCAAATAATCGACTAGATTATTATAATTAAATGCTACAACTGCACTATACACATGGTTATTATACTCCTCAAAATAATCCTTACTATCCTTCAATGTTCTAAAAGTGGTCGAATTATTATCGAATAATAACAGACTTCGATTCCCGTTCTTAATTTCTGCTAAACAGTTATGATATGTTGCCGGAATGTAAGTTTCCACTCCATATTTCTTTCCTAATCTAAATTCATTTTTTGAACTATAATGCAAATTAACCAATTGTGGTACTTTGGCGGTTATTTTATTCACCTCAAGAAACGCCACAATCGAATACCCTAACTCTGATCCTCCATAAAAGAATGGAATAACATAATCAAAGTCTATCTGTTTCGAATCAGATAAGATGAGTTTGACCGACCGATATATTGAAACGATATTGTCTTCTTCCCTCATTCCTTGATGATATGCGAAATAGTCTTCGAAAAGATGATTTATCCGTTCAAAATTAACTTGCTCGATTACTGAAATAAAATAGTGATAATCAAACTTGTCTTCTATAATCTGGAAAATTGATTTAAAAAGCTTTTGGACCGAGCAATTTAACTCTTTATTCTCGCTAATTTTTTCCCCCGTAGATAGCTCTGATTTTTCAAGCATATTTATTACTACTAGGTGCAGGTTTTTTACATGCTCCAATATCGCCAACATAATAATTCTCGTAATATTGGAGTAATATTCTTCTTTAAATATAGCAGATTCGATAATAATATTTCTTAACTGGTATAAAACTTCCGTCATCTTCATAAAATTCTGAGATGTTAAATTACTATCTTCACAATCATTTTCTGGCAGCCAATAATAGTACAGCCTTCCTCTCAAATATACAGATTCATCTTTTACATAAAACAACTTATCAAGTGCTTCCTCAAATATTGAAAACCAATCTTTAGGAATATTTCTCCTAACTTTATCAAGCCAATTTTGATACTCTTGCACACTTATTATCGCTATCCCTATGCTATTGATTCTTTCTCTCAAATAATTTATAAATTGGTTGTCTTCACTTTCTTCCACTAATTTTATTCTTGAATTATCTCTTTTATATGATTCCAAGAGTTTTTTCTTCTTTAATTTTTGCAGAGCAGTTTTCCACACAGTGCTATATTGCTGATTTTTTTTGAAATCAATCATCAATGCCTCACCGCCGTTTTTTTTCACCATATCAAACAAATCCCGGTTTTCAACAAAATCATCTGCAAACGCAACAATATTAGCTCCTCTTATGATTAAACGTTCAACAAACCTCTGCTTCATTGACTGAGACATGAAGAATGTCTCTTCTATTCTATTATTATTAATATTAATCTCCGAACCAGCGACATAATAATTAATAGGTTGATTAAAGTGTTTTTCGAAAAAAGAATCAACAACACCACGTATGAAACATCTATATCCTGAACTTAAAAACAACACCTGTAAATCATTTCCGTATAACTCATGTAGTTCTTTAATATACTCTGCACATTCCTGATAGTATATTAATTGCTTAACAGCAAGTCTAGCACTGCGATAAAAACATTCTTCGAGCATAATCAATGAAAAAGCAGAACTACTAGGTTTGTATTTCCTAATATCTTTTTTCATTTTTCTTTCAATCAGCGCTAATGTTTCTTTTCTAAATATCTCTGGAGGTAAGGACTTAAATTCATAAACCTGGCTATTTAATTGTAAAAAATAATCCCTTTCTTCTTTGCTAATAAGCAAATCCGGTGTTGCACATGCTCTAAACCACGCAGTTCCATTTATTATTGTTCTATCTACATCTAAAATTGCATATTTTTCGCTCTCATAAATATCAGCGATCAACAGTTCATTCATACTTACTAAACCCTCTAAGTAAAAAAATGATTAATACCAATAATAACTATCTGCCCTTGTAATATACTACAATAGGGATTTTTATCAAGGCAGCATTCGAAAAAATATTGTGAATAGGGTTTGCATGGCTTAGCATACTGTCCGCCATGCGCCAGTAATGGCGAAGCTAAAGGTTTATGGATAATTGGCTTGCATATAGCTGTCGTCTGTTCTCCTCCGGCCTACGACTCTTTCTTCTGCACATTTTAAAACCTCCTACAATTATAAATTGCGGTTTAAGGCGCTGCAACCAGCCGTACCTTTTATCATCTCAAAGCTGAAGCAGTTAGAATGGGAGAGCAAATGGCCTGACATGTTGAACCTTGGGCTGACACACCCGCCCAGGGGGCCGTCATCCGTCTCTCTCATTCGCAGCATTGATTTGCGCAGGTAGATCCATCATCTTTTTGGTTCGTTCGTATCAACCAGGAGATTGAATGAGCAACGAGGAACAGGAACGGGACCCATATCAAGCACATAGAAGATGCTTATGAACGCAGTAGGAATTGACATAGCCAAAGGGAAAAGCGTGATGATGGCCCTACGGCCAATAAATGAAGCTGTCCTAAAGGCAAGGCAATATCCCCATACCGAGGCTGGCCTAGGGCAAATGACGTTGGCCAGCCTCGGCTCAGGGGAAGATACACGGGTAATCAGGCCACAGGCCGGTATCATGAGCTGATGGCGGCAGCGCTGCATGAGTACGGCATTCTTGTCACAGTGATGAATCCACTGTTCATCAAGCAGGGCGGCGGTTCCATCCGCAAGGTAAAACCGATAGGGCAGACGCCAGGAAAATCGCCAAATGCGGTTTTGACAGTTGGACAGATCTGTGGGAATATACATGGAAGCAATCAGGGAACAACTGAAGTTGTCCTCACGGCAATACGATTTGTATATGAAGAACGTAGTAGCGTTGCAAAACAACCTCATTTCTCTCACCGACAAGGTGTTTCCGGGTGCGAATGAACCAATCTCCAGCCCGGACCGTACCGATGGCAGCCAGAAGTGGGTGGATTTCGTCATAACCCTTTGGCGCGGTGAGTACATCAACCTGGCCAGCGAGATCGCCTTCACCGAGCGTTACCGTAAATGGTGCAATTGGAAGGGGTATCGTTTTAGTGCGTTTAAAGCCGCAGATCTGTATATAAACAGTTTGGGTCACATCACCACCCTGCCCAGGGACAGCAACACAAAGCTGCTTATCACCACCGCCAAGGAACTGGCCTCGGCTAAGGCCACGCTGGACGTTTTACGGGCCGAGATGAACCGTTTGGCCCAGCATCTCCCGAGGTATGGATTGTCCGGCCCATGTACGGTGTGGGCGAAACCACCGCCGCATAGCTCATAACGGAAATCAGTGATGTGCGCCGTTTTCCCTGCCGCAACTCTATTATGAGCTTTGCCTGCGTCGATCCGGCGGTGGATGAGTCCGGCAAGCACATTTCTAAGAGCAATCTCACAACCAAGCGCGGGTCGTCCCATCTGCGCAAGGCTCCTGCTGACGAGCCAATGTATCAGTTTCTGGACAAGAAACAGGCCGAGGGTAAACCGTACTTTTCCTACATGACTGCCGCCCAGTACAAATTTCTGCGTATCTATATACGCACGGGTGAAGGAATGCCTCACTCCCGCTAACATCCGGGGACCCAGCAAAAAACTAACATGTCTTAAAATCTACAAACCGCATAGCAGGTCTTAGTTGTGTTTGTATTTTACACCACGTAGGAGGTTTGTCTTGGGTTCGCACCGTTGAGCTTAATACACCGCATAATTATATCTACCTAATCTTTAATAATACTATAAAATTTTTTGACAATAGCATCCCTACGTACCTCTGGCAACCTGCAATTTAAGACAAAGTTTTCTTTTGTGGCATAACAATATATGTAAAAAGTTTTATAGAGATTTTTGTCTTTACATACGCTTCTACAATATTCCTCACTTGCACGTTCATCCATTTCACCAATATAATTGAAAACAAAATCTAGATTATCATACATCTGCTCAATCGCATTGTTTTCTGCACTCTTCTGTGAATAACACAAATCCTCCAAATACAATTTGTTTTCTACATAATAGTAATCGTACTCACCAGCTAATTTTTCGAAACAAGTATATACATTATCTTCTTTGCTATCAATTACAAGCGGGAAATGAACATGGCAGTCCCCAAACACATTGTCAAATCTCTTATTTCCCAAAATTCTACCGTTGTTAGTGATTCTAAATGTTATTTTATTCTTACCAAGAACTACACTAGCCAGCTGAGCAGACAACCACAAGAGAGTCGCCTCTTTATTGTTAGTTGATTTGTTATAAAGTGACTTTAAAAATGTAATTGGTACTTTTATAATATTTGTTTGCAGATCTCTTGTCTTATTCTGCTTGCTTGATGAATTTATTATCTCAGCATATTTTTCACTATTAACAAACTGCATGTATTTTTCATAACTATAATTTGTATTTAATTCATTCAAATAGTCAACGTATTCAACTAAAAACATTTTATCCATACTGGTTTTTTCAGATATTCTTTTATGGATAAAAACAATTTCTTTGGAAAAAACGTTGCTGCTTGCAGCATCTGCTATCAAGTGGCTAAAAACGGTAACCAATTCATATGTCTTTGCATCTTTCTTTACCAATAACCATCTAAAAAGCAAATTGTCTTCCTTTTCCATTTGCCCTACATAATTAAACAACTCTTCAACAATATAGTCACCACTAGCCTTTTTGTATTTGTACTGCCCCAAATCCAAAATTTCTATCTCGAAATTATTTCGCAATTTCAATTCTTTAAAGAAATGTTTTCCCTCATACTTAATAATCATTGAGCGTAACAATGAATGCATCTTTACCACTTGATTCAATGTGCTCTTTATGTTTTCCACATCTAAAGTCTCAATTCTTGTTTTGTTTATTACCAGATCATTATATTTTTTCCTGAAAATTTTATTTTGCCCTGGCCCACATTCATAAGTATTGGAATTATTACTACAGAGCTTCGACTCTATATGTTCTGCATTTTTCTCTATTTGATATATTATCAATTCTCTTATCTCTTGACGCTCATGCTCCGACAACTCACCGCCATCCCCAAAATCCTTTGGAGCCTCTAATCCAATTGCATCACTATGACAAATATAATTTGGAACAAACTCTATTCCATATGTATCATTAATATAATTAGTAATAGCCTTACTGTCCGTATCCGAATATAGAACAATTTTCTTTTCAAAATCGTGGTTTACTTCTTGCAGATAACCCTTGAGCTTATTTTGAATCAGTTGTTCATTTATCTCAGAAATCTTATTACCGTTAATCCTCAATAATACAAATGTTGCCATATCTTCCAAAGACGAATTCCTGTATACGTCTTCAATTTTTAGTTCTATGCCAAAATGTTCCTCAATTTCTCCTAATAAAACCACTATATCTATTGAATCTGCACCCAATTCAAAAACGCTAACTTGATCATCAGCTATATGAATATTTAAAACGCTTTGCCATATTATACGCAGCGCTTCTTTAATATCCACGTCTAAAACTTCAAGTTCTTCATTTGTTTTTTGAATCTTAGAACTCATGTATATCTCTTGCAATTTATCATTATCAATCTTACCGTTTTTGTTCAATGGAATCTCATCTAGTATGAACAACACTTTAGGAATGAAGTATCCCTCAATATGCGTCTGAATATTTTTCTTTATTAAAGCTAAATCGATTTGCTTGTTCTTATCTCGTAAAACCACAAACGCAACCAACTGGCTTTTTGACTGGTAATTCAACAGTTTTACAATTACATTTTCTATCTCCGGACACTTTTCGATAATGAGCCTTTCTATTTCTTCCGCCTCTACACGAATACCATTAATTTTCAGCTGATGGTCTTTTCTACCATGAAAATATAATTTCTTGCCAATAAAACATCCCACATCACCTGTTTTATAATATAACTCGTCCTCTATTTCTATGAGAGAACTTAATGTTTTATCCCTATTATTAACGTACTCCGAAAAACAACCCTTCCCTCCCAACAAGATTTGCCCTTCTACCCCATCCTCACTAATCACGCTATCTTGGGAACCTAATAGCTTAATTTTAACACCTTCCAATGCATATCCTATTGGCACGCTAGTATCAGTTTTTTTATACTCCATCACATTAAAATAAGTTGCATAAATAGAGAACTCAGTTGGTCCGTACATATTCCAAAGATTAAAATACGGATGCTGTTCTATGCATTTCTCGGCTACAATGGTCGGGAACTTCTCTCCAGCAACAAATACATCCTTGATGCTATTTGTTTTTTCAACCAAAGGTGAATAGACATACTTCAACACTGCGGGTGATATCGCTAAATGTGTAACCTTGAAGGCATTCACATAATCTGGAATGCTCCGAAAGTCTTCCCCCTTCTTTTGAATCGTTATACTTCCTTTACCAAACAACCAAGTTAGTATTTGTGTATATGAAACATCAAACGAATAATTTGAAGAAAACAAAAAATTATCATTTTCTTCAAATCCAAATTTTTCATAAAGGTCATACACTCTTCCTAAAAACGCTTTATCACTTAAACAGCATCCTTTGGGATTACCAGTTGTGCCGGAAGTCATGATAATAATATATCTTGAATCGTCACAATACTTTGGCGGCGAAAACTTTTTATTCGAAGTTGCTCTTTTAAACCCATAAAAATCAACTGAATTTTCATAGGACTTCTCATCATCTGTAAATATTACCAACGGTTTTATATCCTTAAAAATAGCAACTGCTTTATCATCTGGAACTTCTAAGGGAACAGGTAATACAATCTTGTTCGAGAATAACAACGCTAAAATCATCTCAAATGAGTTAAGTGAATCTTTCATTCTAACAGCGATTACTTCATTATCAGTTCCATAATTATCAATTATATTTTGACTTAAATCTAATACCTCGTCATTCAGCTGTTTATATGAAATATTGCAATCCTTACTATATATTGCAATTTTCTGTTCATCATCGCAAAAAGCTTTTAAATTATTCAGCAGCATTTCTCTATATGACATTTTTTATAAGCCCCCCTAACCGTTCTGCCGACTTTTTCATAGCCAATGTTCTTACTCACACCATCTTCGCCTGATTTTTCACAAAAACTACCCCATCTTTATTGACTCATCAATTAAGGTAAAAAGTTTATTTATACTTGCATTATATTCATCAAGAATAGCGCTACTTTTCTTCAACATTTTTATTCTAAAGGGCAAACTACATTTATCATCATTTTTATTCAAATCATCGATTAAGGCTTTATAATCGTTTGGATCGGTTAATAATATAGTATTTAAAAAACCTTTTCTTGATGACATACACATTAATGGACCACCCAAATCAATCCTGTTTCTATATTCTTCTAGGCGCTCCATAGTATCGATTTTACTCACACCATTCGTATCCAATCGGTTGAAATTGGTAAAAACAGCATCAATCTTTAATAGACCATTTTTCTGCAAAAACTCAAGATCTTCAGGGTTAAAATCCTGCGCAAGAATGCTACTATGAATTCTATAATCAATTGATTTAACCAATCCGTCCTTCATCTGGGGAGCAGATGTATATTCTTCGAAATCAATGACATTAAAACGATTTCTTTTTAATAATTGATATGTTCCACCACTCGACAAAAAAACAACATTTGGATTCTTCTGCTGTATATATCCTAAGATTCCACACGGTGGCAACTCGGGATGATTGCGATTTTCAACCAACCCCTCCTTGTTTTCGCAACTAACTAATATCACATTCAAAGAAATTTCGTTACCCATATTACTCATTCTCCTTGTATAATAATATTTCCACATCCATTGCCCCAAAACAATCATTTGAGAGGTTTATACAAATGGCGCGTACACTGATTTTCTATAATATTTTGCTGTCGATTCTCAACCGCTTTGCTTTTTCTCTTATGACAACACTATATGCTGGAGTTTATGGACTCTTAATTAACTCACAAAATGTTTTTATTTCTTCAAGCCTTCCATTGAGATTTTCCTTAAATTCTACTCCACACAATCCCAATTTACCGCAAGGCTCAATTTCTAAATGTCCATAAAAATGCTCAATACTGCTTATTACTCTCTCGCATTCAAGCATACTTGACCCAGTCCTTAATGCAATTACATATCCCTTTTTTCCACTTGCCAATTTTGCATGGGGAACATGAGTATTGCACCAAGGAGTACATCTATCAATAAAAACTTTAAACTGACCAGGGACATCAGCCCAATAAGATGGTGAAACAGAAACTATTCTATCCGCCCAATCATATTTTTTCATCAATTTTACCACATCGTCTTCTTGAAAGCACTCAGCTATCTCATTACATTTTCGACAACCCTTACACAGTTTGATTTCAAAATCATCAATGCATACCGTATCTACAGTATTTTCCTTTTCTACACACTTTTTAACTATGCTCACTATTTCTGCCGTTGCCCCGTTTCTAACGGGACTACAATTAATTACTAGAATTTTCATCATTTGCTCCCCCATAAAAATCGTCCTTGGAATAAAACCTCTTGCGAAAATGAAATATTGAGTTAAAATTAGGAGACACGAAATATGAAAAAATATCGGGATATTCAAACACGAAATTACGAAATTTCGGAGAATAACCGGAGTAAAGCGAGCAACATTTGAAAAGATGGTAGAAACTCTGCAAAAGAGTATACAGGAAAGTACCGGCATCGAGGAGACCGCCAAAGCTGAGCAAGAAGAATTTACTGCTGGCTATACATGGAATACCAAGCTTCATATGGACACCGCATTTATATCGAGATGGGGTAGTGGTAGTATCCATGTTGTCCGCAGGGAACTGCGGCAACGCTCCAGAAGGCCGCGCTCTTTTACGGCACCTCGGCCCGACTACACATCCAGCTTATCTCTTGATCGACCATGAGGAGGATGAAGCTTGGGCTTTATCCACAGAGTATAGCTACATACCCATAGTTCCACCAAAAGCAATCGTAAAAATCTTTGGCATTATGATAAGCATAAGCAATTATACAAGCAACGTAATCAAGTTGAGAGGCTTTTTCGCCGTCTCAAGGATTTTACCGCATTTTCACTCGTTATAGTAAACTTGACGTTACCTTTTTAGCGCTCATTTATTTCGCTCATACTGTCGATGCTCTTATGAACACTGCATAGAGTACCTGCGGGAATATCGAACGCATGTGCATATAGTGGCCAGTTATGGAATAGCGGAGCGCAATATCTACCGAGAGATTAAATGGGTGGAAGATACGCTGATCCAGGCCAGGACATGTTCACTTTCCGGCCGAAAAGCACCGCTGAAAAGTAATATGGAATATGAGGTGATTCTGGTCGATGCGACAGGATCACCAATTGAGCGTCCGAAAAAAGCAAAAGCGATACTATTCCGGGATGAAAAGTGGCACACGTTAAAAACACAGGTGTTGGTCGATTTCAAAACTGGAACAATCATTTCTTTTGCGCGTGCTAATGGAAAAAACATAATTTATGGCTATTCAAGGATTCCCGTGCTCATGTCAAAGCGGAAACCACGCTGGAGACAGATACCGGATATCATGAGTATGCTCAAATATACGCCAGCTCCCTCCTTGCCCCAAAAGAGCTTCAAGAACCATCCGTTGTCCAAACAGAAACACAAAGAAAACCGTGAATTCTCAAAGAAATGTATTTTTGCGGAACATGCTATTCGCTTTGTTGGGAGGCTGCGTATCCTCTCCGAACGATACCATAATCGCAGAAAACGTTTTGCGCTCCGTCTCTCTGATTGCAGCAGGTATCTGCAATTTTGACCGCACTGCTTAATTTCGCAAGATGTCTAATGAAATGGAATTCTTACTAGCCGCCAACCACGAAAGAGGGATACCTATATAAAGAGAATTTTAACACTGAAAGAACAAATAGGCAAGTTCTTTTTTGCCAAGCATCTGGACTTTTTTACAAGTGTACCTCAGCGGAGAATACAAGAAATCATTCTGTCCAGCTACACCAGCGGAGACAACGGCAAATTAACGGATTATGCCGAAGTATTTCCGGTTCACCAGACAACTTACGGACATTTTCTCTCAAAGAGCAAATGTAATAAAGAAAAAGTTGCAAAAATTCAGGAATATGAGAGTTTCCAAACCACTTTGAAACTGGATATCACTGGGAAAGCACCTGTCTTCGTTAGCGTTGACGATACCGTTATCCCCAAAACAAAGCCGCTGTCCAAAGCGAAACGGCCCACGGAAGGGACTTGCTCCGGTCTGGAAGAGAAGTTGGTCTACGGTTATCAAGTCAACGCTACCATCGTCAGTACCGGAGAGACTTCCCTGTGTTATTTTCTCAAACGCTACGCCAAAGAACAGGCCACAAAGGTCGAGATGGCCAAAGCTATCGTACAGCAGCGGCACCAAAATGACCCACCTAACATTTTTCTAAAGTCGCGAGTAATCGTATGGTTACTCGCGGCTTTCTTTTTTTTCGACAATATTCCCTATAAATCGACGCCATTTGATAAGTTCGGTAGCTATGCACGCCCATTTTCTGCCCGTGGTCCACCCTCCGGCAATCTGAAAAACCAACCAATTTTCAGATTGCCGGAGGTAACAGTATGCAGAAATCTCTGTTTTTTAGATTTTTATTAAAAAATTTTGAGGAATGGGACATGACCCGTCCTATTCGATATTTATCATTCACCCAGGAGCAGCAAAAGGAGGTGAGCGCATGAGCCCCATTGAGCGTCGTCAGCAGTTGTTGGAGGTGCTCAACCTCAGACGGCAAGATACATACGACAACTTAGCAAGCGAGTTTGACGTTTCCAGAAGGACGATATGCCGTGATATTGCGGTGCTTATGTGCTCATACCCAATTGAGACCGCCCGTGGTTATGCTGGAGGTGTCAAAATCGCTGAGTGGTTTCATCTTAACACAAAAACCTTCACCCCCAAGCAGGCCGCTCTTCTCAGAAAACTGAGAGAACAGCTTGCCGGTGATGACATCGATACGCTCAACGGTATCCTCCGCGAGTTTGCTCCCTGACAAATCCCGCACCTTGAAAAACAACGAGACACGCTCCCGTTCATAATCAGTATGCAAGTAGCACATCCTGCACCAACCATCCAATCGCCAAGACTACCTGCGGGCCGGGAACGGATAGAAAGGGGGTGAACCCCCGTCCCCTGCCCGTCAAAGCGATCACATCAAAGGTACGAGCGACACCTGGGCGGCTGTCCGGCGCTGGCCGCGCCGAAGAAGCGGGATGTGCCGCAATGACCCGTATCGCAGGGTAAAAGGGAGTTACTGGGGGAACGGCCTGGGCAGCTTAGTCACCTGCCGCCA
>OFHA01001454.1_pt1 | contig 16235 bp, 17 predicted proteins | sample 1521891 | NCBI WGS metagenome assembly OFHA01 (sample SAMEA3504089, study PRJEB24116) | mouse gut metagenome | biome: mouse gut; feature: mouse-associated habitat; material: faeces | place: Denmark | collected 2011
CCAGGACGCCTACCAGGGGATGCCCCTGGAGGGCTATACCCCCATGTTTGAGCGGATGCTGGATCACCCCAACATCACCGTGGAGCTGGAGACGGACGCTTTGAATCGGCTGGAGCTGGCGGACGGCGTGATCAAGCTGGACGGCGAAGCGTTTGACGGCCCCGTGATCTACACCGGGCAGGCGGACGAGCTGTTCGGGTTCCGGTTCGGCCCGCTGCCCTACCGCACCCTGGACTTCGGGTTCCAGACCCTGCCGCAGGACGCATTCCAGACCCACGGCACGGTGAACTACACCGTGGATCAGCCCTACACCCGCATCACCGAGTTCAAGCACCTCACCGGACAGGAGCTGCCCGGTGTCACCACCATCATGAAGGAATACTCCCGGGCCTACACCGGGGCGGACGGCGAGATCCCCTATTACGCCGTCATCAACCCGGAAAACAACGCCCTGTACGCCAAGTACAAGGCGGAGGCGGACAAATTCCCCGGCCTGCGCCTGCTGGGCCGTCTGGCGGAGTACAAATACTATAACATGGACGCCATCGCCGCAAGGGCATTGACCCTCGCAGACGGTATGCTTTGAAAACCCAGCCGAAGCCCGGCGAAGCGGGTTCGGCTGGGAGAGGAAGCGCAGCGGAACGGGCGGACATCCGGCGCAGCCGGATGGAGCTGAGTGGAGCTTGTGCCGACGAGGACGCCATCCCCGCAAAGGCCCTGGCCCTCACCGGCGAGCTGCTCTCCCGGGTGTAGGGCCGCGCATTGCGCGCCCCCGCGTCCCCCTGCACCGCGGGACGGGCGGACAATGTCCGCCCCTACAGATGCTCCCCTATCACATATACAAGACTGGAGCGAGATAGAAATGGACAAACTGATCACCTTCGCTGTCCCCTGCTACAATTCGGCGGACTATATGGATCACTGCATCGAAACCCTGCTGTCCGCCGGGGAGGATGCGGAGATCATCCTGGTGGACGACGGCTCCACCAGGGACGACACCCCCGCCAAATGCGACGAATGGGCGGCAAAGCACCCGGACATCATCCGGGCCATCCACCAGGAGAACGGCGGCCACGGCGAGGGGGTCAACCAGGGCATCCGCAACGCCCGGGGCATCTACTACAAGGTGGTGGACTCCGACGACTGGGTGGATGTGGACGCCCTCCACCAGGTGCTGGACAAGCTGCGCCAGTTTACCCGGGACGGCAAGCCCATTGACCTGATGATTGCCAACTACGTCTATGAGCATGTGGAGGACAACACCCAGCGGGCGGTGAACTACCGAAATGTGTTCCCGGTGGGCCGGGTGTTCAACTGGAAGCACATCGGCCGCTTCAAGCCGGGGCAGTACCTGCTGATGCACAGCGTCATTTACCGCACCCAGATTCTGCGGGACTGCCAGCTGGAGCTGCCCAAGCACACCTTCTATGTGGACAACATCTTCGTCTACCAGCCCCTGCCCTTCGTCAAGACCCTGTACTACATGGACCTGGACCTGTACCGCTACTTCATCGGGCGGGCGGACCAGAGCGTGAACGAGTCCGTGATGGCGGGGCGCATCGACCAGCAGGTCCGGGTGACCAAGCAGATGATCGCCGCCCACGACGTGATGGCCATCAAGGCCACCCAGCCCCGGCTGGGCCGCTATATGCTGAACTACCTGTCCATGATGATGTCCATCTCGTCCATTTTCTCGGTGATCGCCAACACCCCCCAGTCCCTGGGCCTGCGCACCGAGCTTTGGGAGTACCTGCGGCAGAAGAACGCCGCCCTCTACCGCCGCTGCCGCTACAAGGCCACCAACGTGGGCACCAACATACCGGGCTACCAGGGGCGGAAGCTGTCGGTGGGGCTGTACCGCCTGGCCCGGAAAATCTACAAATTCAACTGACAAAAGGAGAAATGCAGCCATGTCTGTACAGAACATTACCAACGAGAATTTTGATGAGATCGTCCTGCGCTCCGACAAGCCCGTGCTGGTGGACTTCTGGGCCGAGTGGTGCGGCCCCTGCCGCATGGTGTCCCCCATCGTGGACGAGATCGCCGGGGAGCGGGACGACATCGTAGTGGGCAAGGTGAACGTGGACGAGCAGAACGAGCTGGCCGCCCGGTTCGGCGTGATGAGCATTCCCACGCTGCTGGTGTTCAAGGGCGGGGAGATCGTCAGCAAGGCGGTGGGCGCGCGGCCCAAGGCGGAGCTGCTGAAGCTGCTGGGTTAAAGCACGGCGAAGCCGTGACGGATGAGGGGACTGGAGGGGGACGCTTTCGGCTTCCTACCGCCGCCCCCTCACCCGCCCCCTTCGGCACTGGACGGTTCCCACCGGGAATCAGCGTCCCTCCCCCCTGTGGGGGGAGGGCTTTTTTGTACCCTTGCCCCGCCCCCTTCCACGAAAGGATTGCTTTTTCCCAAAAAGCTGATATACTGTAATCCGTTAGGGTCTGCGCCGCATAGAATAGGGCGGCAAATCAAACAGACCGCTGTTTTAGTAGGAGGTTATCCATCTTGCCCGACGACCCGTTATTACCGAAGCTGATCATCCTGATCGTCCTGATTCTGATCAACGCCTTCTTCGCCGCCGCCGAGATCGCCGTCATCTCCCTGTCCGAGTCCAAGCTCCGCAAGCAGGCCGAGGAGGGGGACAAAAAAGCGGCCCGGCTCCTGTCCCTCACCCAGGCCCCCGACCACTTCCTGTCCGCCATTCAGATCGCCATCACCCTGGCCGGGTTCCTGTCCTCCGCCTTCGCCGCCGACAGCTTCTCCGACCCGCTGGTGAAGTGGCTGGCGGAGGATCTGGGGGTCACCGCCCTCTCCCCCGCCGCGCTGAACAACCTGATGGTGGTGCTCATCACCCTCGCGCTGTCCTATTTCAGCCTGGTTCTGGGGGAGCTGGTGCCCAAGCGCATCGCCATGAAAAAGACGGAGGGGGTGGCCCGGTTCACCCTGGGCGCGGTATCCGCGGTGGCGGCGGTGTTCCGGCCGGTGATCTGGCTGCTGTCCAAGTCCACCAACGGGGTGCTGCGGCTGCTGGGCATCGACCCCAGGGCGGACAACCAGGACGTGAGCGAGGACGAGATCCGCATGATGGTGGACCTGGGCGAGGAGCGGGGAGCCATCGAGTCCTCCGAGAAGGAGCTTATCGAGAACATCTTCGAGTTCAACAACACCACCGCCGAGGACGTGATGATCCACCGCACCGACATGGTGATGGTGTGGGTGGAGGACACCGGCGAGGACGTGCTCAACGCCATCCTCGCCTCCGGGCGGTCCCGGTTCCCGGTGTACCGGGAGGACGCGGACGACATCGTGGGCATACTCAACACCCGGGACTTCCTGCTCAACGCCCAGGAGGACGCCCCCAAGCCCCTCACGCAGCTGATCCGGCCCGCCTACTTCGTGCCGGAGTCGGTGCGCACCGACGTGCTGTTCCGGGATATGCAGAGCAAAAAGGTACATATGGCCATTGTGGTGGACGAGTACGGCGGCACCTCCGGCCTTGTGACCATGGAGGATCTGCTGGAGGAGATCGTGGGCAATATCTACGACGAGTTCGACACTCCGGAGGAAAAGGAGATCGAGCAGGTGGAGCCGGGCCTGTGGCGGGTGTCCGGCGGCTGCCCCCTGGAGCAGGTGGCGGAGGCCCTGGGGGTGGAGTTCCCCGAGGAGGAGGAGTCGGACACCCTGGGCGGGCTGGTGTTCGCCCAGCTGTCCGTTATCCCGGAGGACGGGGCGCAGATCGAGGTGGACGCCCACGGCCTGCGCATCCAGGTGCTGGGCTTCGCCGACCGGCGGGTGGAGCGCGCCCTGGTGTCCAAGCTGGACCCGGCCCCGGAGGAGAGCCAGGAAGCATAAGAGCTTGTATTCACAGGGCCCGGAGGACCCTCCGGGCCCGCCGCGAAAGGTTGTGTCACTCCCTTGAACATTTTCGATATCATGGGCCCCGTCATGGTGGGCCCGTCCTCGTCCCACACCGCCGGGGCCGTCCGCATGGGCTATGTGGGCCGGAAGCTGCTGGGCTTCCAGCCCGCCCGGGCCAACATCGCCCTCCACGGCTCCTTCGCCGCCACCGGCGCGGGCCACGGCACCGATAAGGCCATCGTGGCCGGACTGCTGGCCATGAAGCCCGATGATCCCGGCATACCCCGCAGCCTCCAGCTGGCCCGGGAGGCCCGGATGGACGTGCGCATCCAGACCGTGGACCTGCGGGACGCCCACCCCAACACCGCCGTCATGACCCTCATTGGAGAGCGGGGCCGCACGGTGGTGGTGAACGCCTCCTCCCTGGGGGGCGGGCGGATCCGGGTGAACTCCATCGACGGCATGGCCGCCGCTTTCTCCGGCGACCTGCCCACCCTGGTGGTCCGCAACCAGGACAAGCCCGGGATCGTCTCGGAGGTGGCCTCCTGCCTGGCCTACCACGACGTGAACATCGCCGCCATGCAGCTCTACCGGGACCACCGGGAGGGCCTGTCCGTCATGGTGCTGGAGTGCGACCAGCCCCTCACCCCGGAGATCATCGGAAATATCCAGCTGCTGGGCGGCGTGGTGCGCTGCATCTATTTAAATCTTTCGGAGGATTGATATGTTCGGTTCAGTGGAAGCGATGCTGTCCGCGTCGGCGGACAAGCCCCTGTGGAGGGCTGTGTTAGAGGACGACTGCCAGGACCGGGACGCGGACCCCGCCGCCAGCCTGGCCCGCATGGGCAGGCTGTGGCAGGGCATGAAGGAGGCCTTGGAGGAGTACGACCCCGCCCGCCGCTCCGCCAGCGGCCTGTCCGGGGGGCAGGGGGCCAGGATGGCCGATTTAGCCGACCCCATCTGCGGATCGTTCGTCCAGGAGGTGGCCTCCGTGGCCCTGAAGCTGGGGGAGCACAACGCCTGTATGGGCCGGATCGTGGCCGCCCCCACCGCCGGGGCCTGCGGCGTCCTGCCCGCGGTGCTTATCCCCCTCCAGCGGCGGGAGGGCCTGTCCGACGAGACCATGGTGGAGTGCCTGTACGTGTCCGCCGGGTTTGGGCAGGTCATCGCCCAGCGGGCCTCCATCTCCGGGGCGGAGTGCGGCTGTCAGGCGGAAATCGGCAGCGCCAGCGCAATGGCGGCAGGCGGCCTTGCTTACTTAATGGGGGGCGGGGCGGAGGAAATCACCCATGCCAGCGCCATTGCCTTAAAAAGCCTGTTGGGCCTGGTCTGCGACCCTGTGGCGGGCTTGGTGGAAGTGCCCTGCGTCAAGCGGAACGTAATTGGGGCGGTCAATGCCGTTACCAGCGCAGACATGGCAATGGCAGGGATTACCAGCCGCATCCCCCCGGATGAGGTCATTGACGCTATGCGCACGGTGGGGATGGCCCTGCCCTGCTCCCTGCGGGAAACCGGGGAAGGCGGTCTGGCAGCTACGGCTACAGGGGTAGAAATCAGCAAGAAGCTGATTTCCAGCTTTTAGCACGTATTGAAACATCCATTCCCGCAGGCCATCCGCCAAAAGCTGTGTCTGCACATGCATTTGGCGGATGTTCCGCCGGGAACTGCCCAGCTCAAATCGTGCGCCCATCCCAAACCTTTCATTCACTGTAAGTGTTTTATAGAGTTGCCTTGTGTTATGATAAAGAAAAAACGAGGAGGCAATGAGATGAAACCTATTCTTGAAATTGAATCCCTGAAAAAATATTATGGCAAATCCAAAAATAAAACAAAAGCATTGGATGGAATTACCTTTCAGGTAATGCCCGGGGAGTTTTTGGGCATTATGGGGAGCAGTGGGTCAGGAAAATCCACGCTGCTAAACTGCATTGCAGCCGTGATACAGCCCAGCGGCGGCACAATTTCCATGAACGGCAGGCAGATACAGTCCCTTAAGGGAGCGGAATTGGCCGGTTACCGGGGAAAGGAAATCGGATACCTGTTCCAGAATTTTGAACTTTTGGATAACCTGACTGGGCGGGAAAATATCCTCCTTCCCCTGTCCCTCCATGGCATTGCAGAGCAGGAAAGCAGGAAACGGCTGGAACAGCTGGCTTCTTATCTGGAGGTGCAGGAGGTTTTGGGGAAATTCCCTGCCCAGATGTCGGGAGGGCAGAAGCAGCGGGTTGCGGCTGCAAGGGCGCTGATTTTAAACCCGGGCATTATCCTTGCAGATGAGCCAACCGGGGCTTTGGACTCTAAAAATGCAAAGGCATTGATGGAAAAGCTTTTGGGGCTGAACCAGAATACAGACGCTACCATCCTGATGGTGACGCATGATTCCAATGCAGCCAGTTACTGCAGGCGCATCCTGTTTATTCAGGATGGCATAATCTTCCATGAGCTCCGGAGGGAGGTCCCTTTTGAGTCCCAGCAGGAATTTTATGGGCGTATCTTAAAGGTAATGGCGCAGTTAGGGGGTGGCAGTGCAAATGTTCTTTAAATTGGTTTCCCAAAACAGCAAAAGGAGCCGGAAAGAAAACGGCCTGTTTTTCAGTTCCTTATTGATTTCCATCCTGGCATTTTATTTGGTCCTTTCCCTGTCCCAGCAGGACGTTATGGTGTTCCTGTCCAAGATGGAAAGCGATGCGGTAAATAAGCTGCTGGCATTGATACCTGCTTTTTACGCCATGGCGCTTATTATTTTGTTTTTCCTGATTTACTATGCCAGCAAGTTCCAGTTGGAACGGCGCAGGCACGAGTTTGGCGTTTACCTGATGCTGGGGATGCGCCGCACAAGGCTGTTTGCCATGCTGCTGGCAGAGGATTTCCGGGGCAGCGTAATTTCCTTGCTTCTTGGGCTGCCGGCGGCGGCGCTGCTGGCGGAGCTGGTAAGCCTGGTTACAGCCCGGCTGGTAGGCCTTGGGATTGTGGGGCACCGGCTGTCATTTTCACTGGATGCCGCCCTGTGGACGGCAGTTGGGTTCCTTTTGGTAAAACTTGCAGCGTTCCTTATCCTTAGCGGGAAGATCAGCAGGCAGGAAATTGGTTCCCTCCTTACCGAAACCCCGGAAGGGGCAAGAAAACAGATGCACCCGGCGGCATATGGGGGCGCGGTTTTGGTTGGCGCAGCCTGCCTTGCCGCAGCTTACGCCATGGCAATCCGCGGGGATGCATGGGACGGCATAAAAAGAATGGGACTGGCCCTGATCCTTGGGGTTTTTGGGACCTTCCTGTTTTTCTGGGGCCTGCGGCTTCCCCTTGGCCTTGCCGCAAGGCTTGGGAACAGTAACCGGAGGCTCCATGTATTTAATTTCCGCCAGATACAGGAAAACGTGATCCGCCGCTCCGGCGCCCTTGCGTCCTGTTCCCTGCTGATGTTAGCTGCCCTGTGCTGCTTTGGGGCAGGGGTGTCAATTTCCAGGCACTATGGGGACAGCGGGCAGCATGTGCTGGATTATACCTTTCATGGGACAGAGGATGAAGGGCCCGCCGGGCAGCCGCTTGGGGAACGTGAAGATGCGGGAGCGAAAGGGCAGGGATCTGGGGAAAATGACAAGACGGCAGCCATCCGGCAGACGCTGGCAGAACACGGGCTGGAAGGATATTTTTCCAATTTATTTGAGATGAAAATAGGGCATATCGGCACGTCGGAGGATACGGGAAATGCGTTCCAAATGGAATCTGCCATGTCTGCCCTGCGGGAGATGGAACCTTCCAGGGCCCGGGATATGCTTTTGAATAACCTTTCCTACACCACCTATCCATATGTGGTTTCCCTGGGCAGCTATAACCAGCTTTTGGAGGCCGCAGGCTTGGAAAAGCTGGAATTAGGGGCAGGGGAAGCCGCCGTTTACATGGACCGGGAGTACGCTTCGGTTGGCGGGGCGGAAGAACTTTTGGGCCGTGTCCTAGAGGCAAGGCCCAAAGCCCTGCTGGGCGGGGAAGAACTGTACCTGACAGGGCCGGTGCAGACGGTCAATTTGGTTACAGACCGTTCCATTACCCTGAATTTTGCGCTGATTCTCCCAGAGGAATTGTTCGGTTCCTGCACACAGGGAGAATATGGGAGCTACCTGAATGGGGTGCTGGACAAAAGCACAGTGGAACATGCCAGCCTTATGGCTCTGTTCTCAGACATGAACCAAAAGCTGGACAGCACAGGCCTGCCCTATGAAAGCTACCTGCAGAATATGGGACGGCAATTGTTTTATATGGTAGCTTCCAGCTATATTACAATTTATCTGGCAATTATTTTCCTGATTGTAGCGAATACCATTATCGGCGTGCAGTTTTTAATCAGCCAGCAGAAATCAGGCCGCCGCTACCGGGCATTGATCCATCTGGGGGCTGCGTATGCAGGCCTGCGCAAGTCTGCCAGGGCACAGATAAATTGGTATTTTGGGATTCCTGCCGGGATGGCAGCCTTTGGCAGCCTGTTTGGGGTGCGGGCGCTGTTTACGGGAATCCTGCCTTCCGGCGCAAAAACGGATTTGCCTGGGATGATGGCTGTTTCTGCCGCCATGGTTTTGGCGCTGTGCGTGGCAGAGTTCTGTTATATTACAGCAGTAAAACGATCCAGCGACCGTTACCTTCTGGCATTGATGGTACCGGAGCGGGAAGAATAGGAGAAGGGGAGAGCCCATGAAACGGATTGCAGTAGTGGAAGATGAAATTTTTATGCGGGAAGAATTATTGGACCTGTTGCATAAGGCTGGCTATCAGGCGGATGGGATCAGCGATTTTGAGGATGTGGCAGGGCAGGTGCTGGGGCTTTCCCCTGATTTGGCCCTGCTGGACTTAAACCTGCCGGGAGCCAGCGGGTTTCAGGTTTGCCGGGAATTAAAGCAAAAAAGCGCAGTCCCGGTCCTTGTCCTTACCTCCCGGGACCAGTTACGGGACGAACTCCATGCATTGGACTTGGGGGCGGATGAATACCTGACAAAGCCATGCAGGAAGGAGCGGCTGTTAGCCCGTGTGGCAAACGTGCTGAAACGGTATGAAGGGCGGCAGAATTTGATGGAAGGGCCGGGGTTCCTGCTGGACCGGCAGACCTATACGCTGTATATCCATGGCAATTCCGCCATTCTCCCAAAAAACCAGGGGAAAATCCTGGAGGTATTTTTAACCCATGGGGAGGAGGCCGTCCCCAAGGAAGAACTGTACATGGCGATTTGGGGCACTATGGAATATATTGATGAAAATGCCCTCCAAGTCAACCTGACAAGGCTGAAAAAAACAATGGCGAACCTTAACATGCGCCTGCAGGTTGTCCCGGTCCGCGGGGTGGGTTACCGGCTGGTCCCGGAACCAGGGCAGGGCTAAGGGATATCTGCGTGGCAAAGGGCTGTTTAAATGAAAGGGATGGATTATTTTTATGGAATACGGCATAAAGAATTTTGTGAAGCATACCATGCAGTATGCCCCATGGCTCCTGCTCCTGTTTGGGGTGGATGCATTTGGGGCATTACTCCTGTGGCTGGCCGACGTGCAGGCCTTTTATGCGCTGCTGGCGGCAGCCCTGCTTGCTACGGCCCTCCTGTTCCTGATGGTGTGCCTTGGGCTGTCCCGTCTGGAAGGGAAGCGGGAGCAGGCTTTTTTGGAATTCCTTTCTGACCCGGATGAATACCACGAAGAAGCCTTGCTGAAAACCCTTGGCATGGCGCAGCGGGAATATATTTCCCTCCTGGGCAGGAAGCTGCGGGACAATCAGGCTGCGTATGCAAGGCTGCAGGTGCAGCTAAGCGACTATGAGGAATATGTGGAATCCTGGGCCCATGAAACAAAAACGCCCCTTTCTTTATTGACGCTGCTCCTTGACAACCGCAGGGAGGAGCTGCCCCAGGCCGTGGCCTTTAAGCTGGATTATGCCCGGAACCGCATACAGGAATCCATAGGGCAGATGCTGTTTTACGCGCGGCTAAAGGGTACGCGGAAGGATTACCTGTTTGAGCCAGTCCATCTCTGCCTGTGCATGGAGGAGGTACTGGAGGATTATAAGCCCCTGCTGGAAGAAAAGCGGTTCCAGGTCCATCTTCATGGGCTGGAAGGCACCGTGTATTCTGACCGGAGGGGCCTTTCCTTTCTGTTTGGGCAAATCGTCAGCAATTCCATAAAATATTGCGGGAAGGATCCGGAGCTTTGGGCAGAATCCTTCCAAAAAGAAGGCCGGACAGTCGTAAGCATACGGGATAACGGCATTGGGGCGGCAGGCTGCGACCTGCCCTATATTTTTGAAAAAGGCTTTACTGGAAGCTCCGGGGAAGGGCGGAAAAAGGCCACCGGGATGGGGCTGTACCTTGCAAAAGGAATTGCAAAGGAATTAAACATAACTTTGGATGCAGATTCTAAGAAGGGGCAGGGGTTTGAAATGCAGGTTTCATTCCCTGTGGTAAATTTAAAGGATGGCGGGAAAAATTTTTGAAAAAATTGAAGATACTTCCCCTATCCCTTCGTTATAGTAAATGACAGACAGTGGAGAAAGGGAAGGAGGCGGATAAAATCGATAAAGAAGCATATTTCGGTTATCTGTTGGATACATATGGAAGATTGGTATATTCCATATGCTTTAAAATGACAGGCAACCAGTTTGACGCAGAAGATTTAGCACAGGAAACTTTTTTATCTGTTTACAAGAATCTTGCCACTTTCCAAAAGGATTATGAAAAGGCATGGATTTGCAAGATTGCAACGAACAAAGGGCTGGATTTCCTGAAAAGCGCCAAGCGGCGCACCGAGCCGAAGGAGGACGCGTACTTTGCGGACCTAAAGGATGAAAAGGGAAGCCCGGAAGAAGCATACATCAGGCAGGAATCCAAAGAATATGTCTACACTGTCTGCCAAAGCCTGAAAAGCCCTTATAAAGAAGTTGCCACAGAGCACTTTTTCCAGGAGAAAACGGCGAAAGAAATTGCTGAAGAAACCAACAAGGGGATCAAGACAGTCCAGACCCAGATTTACCGGGCAAAGGCAATGATCCGGAAAATAATGGAAGGGAGGGCGGCCGGATGATAAAGATTAGAGAAAAAAAAGAACAGGCGGAAGGGAACATCCAAATGGAAGCACAGAAACCTGCGCATATCAGCAGGGACTTATTCTGCGACTGGCAGGAAGGGAAGTTGGGAACGCCGGAAGAAACAGATTTTTTTACCCATATCGGCGCCTGCACTTTCTGCGCAGGGCAGTTTGCCAACTGGATGGAAGAAGGGTTCCTGGATGAGGAAGGGCTTGCTTTAGGGCAGGCTCCCAACGGTAGTTTGGGGAAGGGGACGCCATTGATGGAACCGCCCAAGTACCTAAAGGAAGAAATCATAAGCAGGACCCGGCAACTGGACGTCCAGGCCGCCGTAAAGATAAAGGAAACCTCCAAGCAGGTGCAGCTTATGGTCTACAGCCTCAAGGTAGGGCTGGCGGTGGCGGCTTCTGTTTTCCTGCTGACAGTCACGGCTGACATCCAGAACATGGGATTTGGGCAGCCACAGCAGCCGCAGGCCCCCCCTGGGAACCAGCAGGCAGTACAGGAGGAGCAAAAGGGGCAGGGGGCGGAAGGGAACCTTATCAGCAGGCTGCGTCAGGGGAGCAAAGATATTACAGGGCTCTTAAATGAATTCAGCAACGGCCTGTTCCGCATAGAGATGGACAGTTCTGAAAATTAAAAAACAGGAGGTAACAAGATGACAAAAAAGAAAAATGGATTTTTAACCTTATGCTTTTCCTTTGTGCCAGGGGCAGGGGAAATGTATATGGGGTTTATGAAGCAGGGGGTCAGCATTATGTCGGTATTCTGGATGCTGATTTTCCTGGCTGTGTTTTTAAACTTCGGGGCGGTGCTTTTTATCCTGCCGATTCTGTGGTGCTACAGTTTTTTCAACGTGCATAACTTACGGGGGCTGTCCGACGAGGAATTTTATGAGGTGGAAGATGATTACCTGTTCCATATGGGCAAAATGTTCCCTGAGGGGCAGTGGAACAAAAGGCAGAGCAACCTGCTGGCAGCGGCATTGATTTTAGCCGGGGCAGCCATGCTTTGGAACTATATCATGGACTACTTGCGGTGGCTGCTGCCAGGCCAGGTTTACTGGAACATTGTGGATTCTGTCCCAAGGGTAAGCGTCAGCCTGCTTTTGATTTTGGGCGGCATGTATTTAATCCGGGGTAAGAAGCGGGAACTGGAAGAAAAAGAAGAGCTGGAGGAGCTGGGGAAATGAGAGAGAAAAGAATTGGGAGCGTAACATGCGGAATACTGATGATAATGTTTGGAATCCTGTTTCTGGTGCATATGTTTTACCCGCCCCTGTCCCTGAGGACGATTATGAAGCTGTGGCCCCTTGTCTTAATCGCCCTGGGCAGCGAGATGGTTGCCGCTAACCGGAACCGGGAAGAAGGCAGGGAAGAAATCCTGAAATACGACAAAGGCGCAGTGTTCCTTGTGTTTTTGCTGACTTGCTTTGCAGCAGGGATGGGACTGTTAGAGTACTGTATGAATTTCTATGCCCAGTATGGGGTAGTGTACTATTAAGATTAGGTTATCAAAAGGGGGCGCTGGGCCGCCAGCCGCCCCCTTCCCGGATGGAATATCCTGCGGCAGATCCTGGAACTAAGCGTCTTGCCCCCTTTATCTGGGAATTCTGACAAAATTCATTGTAGAAATCCACTAAAATCAGTAATGGCAAACTGTATATAATCTACAAAATAACAACAAAATTGCAAAACGATATTGCATTTTTGTGGAAATAGGTTTATACTTGCTTCATCAGTTGAAAACGTTACCGGGAAAGATACCGGAACTGTTACCGGAACAGTTTCCAGGCAGAGCCAAAGGGACGTTTTCGAAAGGTAAAATTTTATGTGAAATAGGAGGATGCAACATGAAAAAGAAATTCGTATCATTGATGTTAGCGGCAGCAATGGTGGCAGCAATGGCGGCAGGATGCGGCACGGACAATGGCGGCAGCAATGCGGCAGACAAAGGGGACCAGGCAGAGGATGCAAACACTGGCGAGGAAGAAGGCGCAGATGACAGCAAGGATGGAAGCGCTGATGGGAACCAGGCTGCCAGCGGGGAAGGTTCCGTTTACTACCTGAACTTCAAGCCGGAGCAGGCAGACGACTGGAAAGCATTGGCTGAAACTTATACCGAACAGACCGGCGTGCCTGTAGTGGTAGAAACAGCAGCTTCTGGTACATATGAATCCACCTTGAAATCTGAGATGGCAAAGGAAGAAGCACCCACGTTATTCCAGGTAAACGGCCCGGTTGGCCTTGCTTCCTGGAAAGATTACTGCTATGACTTAAAGGACAGCGCAGTTTACAAGAACTTAAAGAGCGATGATTTCGCCCTTATCGCTGATTCCGGCGAGGTGCAGGGCGTTGCATATGTAATTGAAACATATGGCCTGATTTACAATAAGAAACTCTTATCCGACTACTGCGCATTGGACGGGGCTAAGATTAAGGATGCTTCTGAAATCAACAGCTTTGCAAAATTAAAAGAGGTAGCAGACGACATCCAGGCGAAGAAAGATGACCTTGGGATTGTAGGCGCGTTTACTTCCGCAGGCATGGATTCTTCTTCTGACTGGAGGTTCAAGACACACCTGGCAAACCTTCCGATTTATTATGAATACCAGGCAGACGGCATTGATAGCACCGACGCCATCAAAGGGACTTATTTAGACAATTACAAAAATATGTGGGATTTGTACATCACAGACTCTACGGTTGAGCCTACCATGCTTTCCAGCTCCACCGGCGAAGATGCAGCAGCAGAATTTGCAATGGGCGAAGCAGTATTTTACCAGAACGGCACATGGGCTTACAATGACATCAAAGACAACGAAGTAGCAGACGAAGACCTTGGCATGATGCCGATTTACATTGGGGCAGAAGGGGAAGAAAACCAGGGGCTCTGCACTGGTTCTGAGAACTACTGGTGCGTAAATAAAAACGCTTCCCAGGAAGATATTGATGCGACACTGGCATTTTTGGAATGGGTAATCACTTCTGACGAAGGCCGTACATCCTTCCGTGACGACATGGGATTCGTAACCCCGTTCACAACCTTTACAGATGAATACCAGCCGGCAAACCCATTGGTAGCGGCTTCCCAGGAGGACATCGACGCAGGCCACAAGACCATTGCATGGTGCTTCACCACAATGCCTTCTGAAAACTGGAAGAACGGCGTAGGCAGCGCATTGCTTGAGTATGCACAGGGCACTGGCGAATGGGATGCAGTAAAAACAGCATTTGTTGACGGATGGGCAGCAGAGGTACAGGCAGTCAGTGAATAAATCGGTTCCAAAAGGATGGAACGCGGGGGTGGTTCGCCACCCCCATTTTAAAAATATGGGAGGTAATTTATGCAAAAATCACTAAAAAAATATTTTCCAATTTTTGCCCTTCCGACGTTAGTGGCATTTACAATTGGATTTATTATTCCGTTTTTTATGGGCATTTATTTGTCATTTTGTAAATTTACGACAGTAACCGATGCAAAATTCGTGGGCATCAGCAATTATTTTAAAATCTTCACGGACAAAACATTTGGGCATGCGCTCTGGTATACGGCCATATTTACCGTTGTGTCGGTACTGCTGATTAATGTGCTGGCATTTACCGTGGCAATGCTCCTGACAAAAGGAATCAAGGGAACCAACATTTTCAGGACGGTGTTCTTTATGCCGAACCTGATTGGCGGTATCGTTTTGGGATATATTTGGCAGTTACTTTTAAACGGCATTTTGGCCCATTTCCAGAAAACGCTGACTTACAATTCCGCATATGGGTTCTGGGGGCTGGTTATCCTGATGTGCTGGCAGCAGATTGGGTACATGATGATTATTTACATTTCCGGCATCCAGAATATCCCGGGTGAGCTGATTGAGGCAGCTAAGATTGACGGGGCGACTTCGGGGCAGATTTTAAAGAACGTGACAATCCCTATGGTCATGCCTTCCATCACCATCTGCACGTTCCTGACATTGACCAATGGCTTTAAGCTGTTCGACCAGAACTTAGCGCTGACAAATGGGGAGCCCTCCAACATGTCCGAGCTTTTAGCCCTGAATATTTTCAATACCTTCTATGGGCGGTCCGGGTTTGAAGGCGTTGGGCAGGCGAAGGCTGTGGTATTCTTTATCTTAGTGGCGCTGATTGCCATAGGCCAGAATTATTTGACAAGGAGTAAGGAGGTACAGCAGTAATGGGTGTAAGAAAAGCAAAACACGGTTGGGTATATACAATATTCTTCGGCTTACTTTCTGTTGCATGGGTATTCCCTATTATCCTTGTGCTGATTAATTCTTTTAAAAAGAAAGTTTATATCAGTCGGAAACCTTTTGATATTCCCACAGACAAAATGTTTGTAAAATGGGATAATTATGCCAATGGAATGGAGAAAATCCATTTCTTTGACGCGTTTAAAAACTCATTGTTCATTACGGTATTTTCCGTGGCGGCAATTATTTTGTGCACTTCCATGTGCGCATGGTATATTTCCCGGGTAAAATCAAAGTTTTCTTCCGGGATGTACTACCTGTGCCTGTTTTCCATGATTGTGCCTTTCCAGATGGTAATGTTTACCTTATCAAAATTAGCAAATATGTTGCATTTATCCAGCCCAGTTGGTATTATATTAGTATATTTGGGATTTGGGGCCGGGCTTGCGGTATTTATGTTCTGCGGGTTTGTGCGGAGCATACCGCTGGAAATTGAGGAGGCGGCCATGATTGACGGGTGCACGCCAATCCAGACGTTTTTCCAGATTGTATTCCCGATCTTAAAGCCTACCTGCATTACCGTGGCGATCCTTCAGGCCATGTGGATTTGGAACGACTACCTGCTGCCGTATCTGGTATTGGACGTGAAGCGCTGGAAGACTATCCCCATCGCCATCCAGTATTTAAAGGGCGGGTACGGCTCTGTGGACATGGGCGCCATGATGGCAATGCTGGTGCTGGCAATTATTCCAATTATTGCATTTTACATGGCTTGCCAGAAGCATATCATTGAAGGCGTGGTGGCAGGCGCTGTAAAAGGTTAGATTTCAGGAACAGGGGAAATGATATGTTGACGATTAAAGATATTGCAAAGGAATCCGGTTATTCTGTGAGCACTGTGTCCCGGGTGCTTAACAACCGCAGGGATGTGAGCCCGGAGGCAAAGAAAAGGATTACGGAAATCGTAGCAGCACGTCATTTTGTGCCCAATAACAATGCCAAACATTTAAAGCAGAACAGCAGCAAGAATATCGCAGTACTGGTAAAGGGCACGTCCAACATGCTCTTTGCCAGTATTGTGGAGGCCATACAGAAAAAAGTGGAGGCCACCAGGTATACGG
>OFHA01001458.1_pt1 | contig 16204 bp, 15 predicted proteins | sample 1521891 | NCBI WGS metagenome assembly OFHA01 (sample SAMEA3504089, study PRJEB24116) | mouse gut metagenome | biome: mouse gut; feature: mouse-associated habitat; material: faeces | place: Denmark | collected 2011
GGCTACGGAGAATATTATGATGGATGCGGTGAAGGCAGGCGGAGACCGGCAGGAGCTGCATGAGCGGATTCGCCAGCTTTCCATGGAAGCGGGCGAGAACGTGAAAAAGCGGGGGCTGGATAATAATCTGCTCGAACTGATTGCGGCTGACGAGACGTTCCAGCTGTCTTTGGATGAACTAAAGGCTGGAATGGACCCGGCCAGATATGTGGGACGGGCGCCGCTTCAGGTGGAAAAGTTCTTAAAGGAATCCGTAGAGCCGATATTGGAAAAAAACCGCGGGCTGCTTGGAATGAAAGCGGAAATCAACGTATAGAGCCGTCTGTCAGGAGACACGGTGATCGGCCAAAAAGCATATACGAGAAAAACATGCGGGCTGTTGGAAACAGAAGGTTCCAACAGCCCGCATTTCAAAGTTTTTTTGCTATGCAAGCTCCAGTGCGATTTCCATCATTTTGCCGAAACCAATCTGACGGTCTTCGGCGCTTAATTCTTCGCCGGAATAGATGTGGTCTGAAATAGTCAGCAGACAGAGAGCTTTTTTTCCTGCTTTTGCCGCGTTCATGTACAATGCGGCTGCTTCCATTTCTACAGCGAGTACGCCCATCGATTTCCAAAGATCGTTTGCATTTTTGTCGGCATTGTAAAAAACGTCAGAGGATAATACGTTTCCAACGACTACGTTTGTACCCTGCGCGTTTGCAGCTTCGATGGCACGGCTCATCAGACTGTAATCTGCGGTCGGAGCAAAAGTGCCCGGAAGGCCATATTGGGCGGCATAGTTGGAATTGGTGCAGGCGCCCATCGCGACGACGACATCCATCAGATGCAGATGGTCCTGCAGGCCGCCGGCGGAGCCGATGCGAATAATGTTATCGACATCGTAAAAATGAAACAGTTCGTAGGAATAAATACCGATAGAAGGTATTCCCATACCGGAACCCATTACAGAGATTGGTTTTCCTTTGTATGTACCGGTGTACCCGAACATATTGCGGACAGCATTGACCTGTTTTGGGTTTTCCAGATAGGTTTCTGCGATATATTTTGCACGCAGCGGATCTCCCGGCATCAAAACTGTTTTGGCGAAATCTCCTGCACATGCACCGTTGTGAGGAGTAGGTATTGGTGCGTTGGACATATTGTTATCCTCCTTTTGTAATGTGATTTTTACAGGCCAGCGGTCATAGAGATTATCTGGCCAGAATTTCTAAGATTTCACCTACGTACATGGTGTGCAGATCACCGTCGGCATACCATTGTTCCTGAATCTGCGAATCCAGAAATTGTTCCGGTAATATTGGCGTGGCGGACATTTTCCGGCAGCAGATGACAAAATTTCCCTCGTCGATAAACGGGACTTGTTCATAATAATTGACGTTCATTTTGGCAGTTTTAATCTTATTTTCTTTTCTGCCGGTTACCATACCGAAATATTTCATGGCTGACTTATAGCTGCTATCGAAAAATGTGAGTGAAAAATAATCGCTTTGATCGATGAGTTCTTTTGTATAGCGGCTGTCTCTTACAAAGATGAATGCAGTGTTTTTGCCCCAGAGAACGCCTACGCCTCCCCAGCTGGCAGTCATGGCGTTGACATTGTCTCCGTCTTTTGCTGTAATCAGCATCCATTCTTTTCCAATTTTTGTAAACGGATCAAACTCAATCAGATCGATCGGATAAGGTTGAAATGTATGCATTTTGTTTTTCTCCCTTCAAATAATTTAAACAGCATTCCTGATCTATTATACTCTTTTACTGGAAAAAAGACAATATCAGGATTTTTTTTGTGAAGTATTTTGCGGGAAGGAAGATAACGGTTCAGACAGCAGCCGCCGCTTTTTCAAGGCGACGATTTTTTATGCAAATAGTTGTAAAAATATCTGGAAAAACAGCTGGGAATGCGATAGAATACAATCAGATTATTTTCAAAAAAACAAAAGGAAATGAGTGTGAGCCATGAGTGTAAAAATGAACGATATTGACAATACGAAATTGGAAGAAGCCATGCAGGTATATATCAAAGACCAGGACAAGGAAAATCTGGTCCGGCTTGTGTATGCCATTCAGGAGACGAGGCTGTTTGTTCCGGCAATGGCGGTGCAGAAACAAAAACAGGGAGGCTTTCAGCCGTATATTGTCAAAAATGCGGAAGGCGATATGTATATGCCGGCATTTACTTCGATGAATAAGTTCCCGCAGAACCAGAAGTATCAGGGGATGCTGAAAATACAGTATAAACAGTGCGTGGCCATGCTGCTGGATCACCCGACGCTTGTGCAGGGGATCGTACTGAATCCGTTTTCGGATAATCTGATGTTAAAATCGCAGATGCTGCAGCTAAGCCGGCAGGTAGAGCAGAACGCGAAAGAAGCGCCAAAAGCATATTCGGTAAAAACAGAAGACTTTCGAATGGTGGTACGACATAATACGGAGTTTCACAGTATACCGGAAAAACTGTTTGCACAGAAGCTGGAATTTATTCAGAGCCTGAACGAAGAGAGGCTTTGCGAGCTGTACAAAGAGCCATATACAGAAGTCGGACAGGCGGGACAGTATCCTTATACAAAGGACAGCTTTGAAATGATGGAACTGCGTGTGCGTGACGATTTAAGTATTATACAGATTATCGCGCCGTCAAAATATTTGTATCAGACAAACTGTCGGGAGATTTATATTATATGGAATCCGCTGACAGAGCAGGTGGGGTATTATGTAATTGAAAAGGGGCTGGAAACGGAAGAGACGGCTTTTCATCTGGACGTTGTCAGAGAAGATGGTTCGATTGAAAAACTGGAACAGGCTCCGGCAGACGGCAACGTTATGAATCGTGTAATGGAATTATTTGGAGGAGAACCATGATCACAATAGGAATAGTTATCAGCGACGCATCTGCGGAGTGTTCGGCACATATGATCCGCGGATTGTGCAGACGTGCAAAAGAAAAGGAAAACGTGAATCTTATTTTCTTTCCGGAAGTGTTATGCAAAAATCTGAAGGAAGCAAAGGAAACAGAGGACTTTTATACGGAATCGGTTTCTTTTGTAGACGTTTTGCTAATTTCTGATCAGAAAATGCTGCAGATGTTATTGGAACAGCCGGAAGGAACGTCATTTTCCAATGTGCTGGAGCATGTGCCGTACATGCTGCTGAAAGACGACGCCGGACAGGTGCTGGATCAGGCATGCGCGCTGGCAGAGGGACTGCCGGACGATGTGCAGGAGGATAACGACGAAGACCTGTTCGAAAAACCGGGACAGACAAAGGCACAGAAGCGGGAGCGTTTTGAACGCGCGCTGGAATTTGCTATGAGAGCGCATAAAGGACAGGTGCGGAAAGGTTCGTCTGTGCCATATATTGTGCATCCGATCGAGACGGCTCTGATTACGATGACGCTGACCAGAGACCAGGATATCGTGATAGCGGCATTGTTTCACGATGTCGTAGAAGATACGAGATACAGCGCCAAGGATATCGAAGATGCTTTCGGCAGCCGGGTCGCGCATCTGGTGCAGATGGAAAGCGAGAATAAGCGTAAAGGACAGGATGCAGCCTCTACCTGGAAGATTCGAAAACAGGAATTTATAGACGGACTGGACCGCAAATCCAAAGATGAAAAAATAATCGCTTTGGCAGATAAGCTGTCGAATATGCGCGCCACACATCAGGGATATCTGAAAAATGATGAAAAATTCTGGGAAAGATTTCACCAGAAAGAGAAACGGATGCATGGATGGTATTATCGTACGGTTGCCGATAAACTAAAAGAATTTGAGCATACAGACGCATGGCAGGAGTTAGACCGTCTGATCCGGGATGTTTTTGAAATGTAGTATGAGATACGAAGGAGGCGCATGTTTTGGAACTGCCGCAGGATTTTACCAGACGTATAAGGAGCCAGCTTGGAGACGCCTGTGACGATTTTCTGGCATGTTATGAAAAAGAGCGGGCGTATGGTCTGCGCTGCAATCCATTAAAAATAGAAGAAAAAAAGCTGCGTTCTGTGTTGCTGGAAAAACAGATTGAAACGGAACAGGTTCCCTGGGCAGCAGAAGGATTTTATTATTCTGCAGACGTATATCCGGGAAAACTGCCGCTGCATGAAGCAGGCGCTTATTATATCCAGGAACCGAGCGCCATGATCGCTGTCAGTCTGCTGGATCCGCAGCCGGGAGAGCGGATTCTGGATCTGTGCGCGGCGCCGGGCGGAAAAAGCACGCAGATCGCCGGGCGGATGCTCGGACAGGGACTGCTGGTATCGAACGAGGTAGTCGCGCAGCGGGCCAGAATCTTATCCAGAAATATCGAGCGTATGGGCGTGCGCAACGCGGTAGTATTAAATGAAACGCCAAAGCGTCTTGCTGAAAGGTTTCCATTGTACTTTGACCGGATTCTCGTCGATGCGCCCTGTTCCGGGGAAGGAATGTTTCGCAAGGACATTCAGGCCAGAGGGGAATGGAGTCTGGAACAGGTAGAAATATGCGCCAAAAGACAGCGGGATATTTTAGAAAAAGCCGCGTCGATGTTAAAACCGGGAGGTATTTTGGTATATTCTACCTGTACGTTTGCGCCTCAGGAAAATGAGCAGAACGCAGAATGGTTTGTCCGCCAGTATCCGCAGTTCGAGCTGCAGCGCCAGGAACAGATCTGGCCGCACTTACAAAGAGGAGAAGGACATTTTGCCGCCCGCTTTTATAAGAATCATCTGTCGGAAGAGGAGACAGCGGTATCTCCTGCCTGCGAACGGACAGCGGATACGGCTAAAAAGCAGGCTCGCAAAAAAAATGTACGAAAATCAGATACAGGCAAAGCGGCAGGTTATGAACAGCTGCAGGAGTTTTGTACGACGACGCTTTCCGAAGAAATGTGCAGCCGGATGCGCCTGCAGATAAGCAGCGGACAGCTGGAAGTATTTGGAGATCAGCTGTATTTGCTGCCGGCGGAAATCAGAAGTCTGGACGGGTTAAAAGCAGAGAGAGCGGGCCTGCATCTGGGATGCTGTAAGAAGCGCCGTTTCGAACCGTCGCATGCGCTGGCAATGGCCCTTCGTCCAGAGGATGTAACACAGACGGCAGAGACTGAAGAGCCAGAACGGTTTTTGCGGGGTGAGACGACTGGCTGCGGCGATCAGAAAGGCTGGACCCTGGTAACGACAGACGGCTGTTCGGCTGGATGGGGAAAGGCGTCGCAGGGAGTGTTGAAAAATCATTATCCAAAAGGACTGCGCAGAAATTGAAACTTGTCCTGCGGAGATTTTTATGTTATGATACGTATTGCTGCGGGGAATATAAGCCTGAGTTCCCGCGGCGTTCATAGTGGAACAGGCGGCAGACAGGTATCGATTGCAGGAGAACATGCAGCAAATGCGAAAGAGGCAGGAAAGAATGCAGCAGATTGGTAAAGGCGTATGGGATTGGATTAGCCGGATCGTTTTTTTAGTATTGCATCTGGTATATAAAGTAACTGGAAAACAGCTTACAGAAGAGACGGTTTCTGCTTTTCTGCAGTTTGTAAAATTTGGAATCGTAGGCGTAAGCAATACGATCATTTCGTATCTGATTTATGCCGTGAGTCTTCTTGCATTCCGCAAATATGGAATGTTTACCGGTACCGATTATCTGGTTGCGCAGTTTGTCGGATTTATGCTTAGCGTTTTATGGTCGTTTTACTGGAACAATAAGGCCGTGTTTGTGCTGGAAGAGGGAAAGCAGCGTTCCGTCTGGAAGGCGCTTTTAAAGACGTATGTGTCCTATTCGTTTACCGGCATTTTTTTAAACACGCTGCTTATTTATCTCTGGGTAGATCTGATGCATATTTCAGAGTTTCTGGCGCCGATGTTCAATCTGGTCATTAATGTGCCGATTAACTTTCTGATTAATAAATGCTGGGCATTTAAGGTGAAATAAGCGTTTAAGAAAAAATACTGCTTACAGTTCTTGTTTTGACAAAAAAACTGGCAAAGGATAAAGTCTGAATAAAAAGAAACAGAAAACGCATAGAGAAAAGTATCGAATAAAAAGAACAATCGTAAGGAAGAAGGGGTTTGCAATATGAAAAAGACCGCATTAATTATGGCAGGAGGACGCGGCGAGCGTTTCTGGCCGAAGAGCCGTAAGAGTCTGCCGAAACAGTTTTTGTCACTGACAGACGACGGAAGAACGATGATTCAGCTGACCGTAGAAAGAATCCGTCCGCTGATAGCGATGGAAGATATTTTCATTTCTACAAACAGAGCGTATCGGGATCTTGTGCTGGAACAGCTGCCGGAAATTCCGCCGGAAAATATTTTATGTGAGCCGGTAGGCAGAAATACGGCTCCGTGTATCGGACTTGGAGCCGTGCATATGGCAAAAAAATATGAAGATGCGCTGATGGTGGTGCTTCCGTCGGATCATCTGATTAAATATCATCAGATGTTTCTGAACGCGCTGAAAGATGGGTGCAGTATCGCAGAAAAGGGAAGTAATCTGGTAACGATCGGAATTACGCCGGATTATCCGGAAACAGGCTATGGTTATATAAAATTCCGTCCGGATGAAGCGGAAGGAAACGCTTATGCCGTCGATCGGTTTGTCGAAAAACCAGACATTGAGACGGCAAAAGAATATCTGGAGACAGAGGAATATTTGTGGAACAGCGGAATGTTTATCTGGAAAGTTTCGACGGTTCTGGATAATCTCAGACAGCTGCTGCCGGATATGTATGACAATCTTGAGAAGATCGGCGATGCGATTGGAACGGAGAAGCAGGAAATGATTCTGGAAAAGACGTTTCCGGAGCTGGAATCGGTTTCCATCGATTATGGCATTATGGAAAAAGCGAAAAACATATATATGCTGCCGGGCGTGTTTGGATGGGACGACGTCGGATCCTGGCTGGCAGTGGAAAGAATTCAAAAGTCAAATGAAAGCGGTAATGTGGTAACTGGGAATATTATAACGATTCATTGTAAAAACAATATTATTCAGGGCGGAAAAAAGCTGATCGCAGCCGTGGGGCTGGAAGATCTGATCATTGTGGATACGGAAGACGCCACGCTCATTTGCGATAAGGGAAGCGCGTCGGATATTAAAATGGTACTGGAAAATCTGAAAATCTGTAATCGGGAAGAATATTTGTAACACTATTTTTTATTAAAATGGTGCTGAAAATACTGGAATCGGACAAATATTTCCAACATCGCTGTTCTTAAAATCTTCGCGCCTGGCAGGAGTGTCCTGTCAGACGCGAAGTCTGTTGGTCAAAGGTTTTGTCAGCAGATCTCCTGAATCCAGCCTTTTGGCGCTTCGATATGTCCCATCTGAATGCCCGTAAGCGTATCGTACAGCTTCTGTGTTACAGGCCCCATCTGGTTCATGCCGCTTGGCAGGCAGATTTCTTTTCCATGATCGACGATTTTGCCAACCGGAGAGATTACGGCGGCTGTTCCGCACAGTCCGCATTCTGCGAAATCTTTTATTTCTTCCAGCGTTACTTTTCGCTCTTCCACTTTCATATTTAAGTACTTTTCTGCAACAACCATCAGGGACCGTCTTGTAATCGATGGCAGAATACTGTCTGACTGAGGCGTTACAATGGTGTTGTCTTTTGTGACAAACAGGAAGTTGGCTCCGCCGGTTTCTTCCACGTAAGTTCTTGTGCCAGCGTCCAGATACATATTTTCGTCATAGCCTGCTTCATGAGCCCTGACAATCGGATACAGGCTCATTGCATAGTTTAATCCGGCTTTAATATTACCAGTTCCATGCGGCGCAGCGCGGTCAAAATCGCTGACACAGATGGTCAGAGGCTTTATGCCTCCCTGAAAATACGGTCCTACCGGCGTGGTAAAAATACGGAACTGATATTCGTCCGCCGGCTTTACGCCAATTACTGCATTGCTGCCAAACATGTAAGGACGAATATATAAAGTCGCTCCGGAACCATACGGAGGGACATACGCTGCGTTGGCTTTTACAGTCATGGCTACGGCTTCGACGAACTTATCCTGCGGAAATACCGGCATGATCAGACGCTTGCAGGAATCTTCCATACGCGCCGCATTCAGATCCGGACGAAATGTAACGATTCTGCCATCCTGCGTCGTATATGCCTTTAATCCTTCAAAACAGGTCTGTGCATACTGCAGGACACCTGCGCATTCGCTGATCGTAATCATAGCATCCTCTGTCAGCCGTCCTTCTTCCCATACTCCGTTTTTAAAGTCTGCCACGTATCGTTTATCTGTTTTCTGATAATTAAATCCAATATTTGCCCAGTCAATGTTTTTTTTCTCCATCTTTACCATAACCTTCCTTATTAATGTGTCAATCCTCTGTGTTTTTCTCGTTTTAGTTTACCTCCATGGGAGAATGCTGTCAAGAAGTGAGCACGACTTTTTTAAAAAATAAGGCGGCCGACAGATTTTAAAAGAAACAGTTGCATAATTTTGAATTTTATGGCAAATTATTGTATAGGAATACTACTAAACAAGGCGAAGTGATGCAATGAACGACAGGAATCAATCAGAAAATCAAAAAAACCAGCCGGACCGGAAAGGAAAGCGAAAAGCGTCCAGACGTGCCCGTGAACCCAAATGGGACAAGCTGGATAATACGGCTCATTTATTTCCAGTAATCGCCGGAGACGATATGACAAACGTCTATCGAATCAGTGTGGTGCTCAAAGAGCCTGTGATAGGATCCACGCTGCAGAGGGCGCTTGATATGGTGCTGCCGAAGTTTGACGGATTCAACGTCCGCCTGCGGCAGGGCTTTTTTTGGTATTACTTTGAAGAAAATGGGAAACCGGCTCCGGAGGTTATGGAAGAATATACATATCCATGCCGTTATATTTTGCAGAACCGGAATAACAGCTATCTGTTCCGTGTAACGTATTATATGTGCAGGATTAATCTGGAAGTCTTTCACGTACTGACCGACGGGATGGGCGGCATTAATTTTTTAAAAGAGCTGACCTATCAGTATCTGCGGCTGTCACATCCAAAGTTGCGCGAACAGGAAGGCGACCGTCTGAGCGTGGAAACTTCTCTGAACCGGGAAGACAGTTTTTTACAAAACTATAAAAAAAGTCGTCCCAGAAATTATCGTTCCGGACGGGCATACATTATGAAAGCGCCAAGGCTGCGGGCGCAGGAGTTTGGCGTGATGCATGGATATCTGAATATCCCGCAGCTAAAAGAAGTGTGCAAACGTCATGAGATGAGCATTAACGAATATCTCGTGGCGCTCGTAGTATGGAGCATTTATCAGGGATATCTGCATGGCGCGCAGGCTGGCAGGCCGATTCGCGCGGCTGTTCCGGTGAATCTGCGTCCGTATTTTAATTCTGTCACAACGAAAAATTTTTTTGTAATGGTCTCTGCGGAGTTTTTACCGGAAAAGGAGAATTATACGTTTGAAGAAGTGCTGCAGATCGTCAAAGACAGTCTGCGCAGCCAGATTCAAAAAGATCATCTGGAAGATATTTTTTCTTATAACGTGTCGAATGAGAAAAACCTGGCGATGCGCGCCGTACCGCTCATTTTTAAAAATCTGGCGATTCGGTCTGTCTACACAAAAACGGCGCTTGCAAATTCAACGACAGTGACGAATATTGGAAACATCAAAGTACAGGAAGCCTATGAACCTTATATAGAAATGTTTCATTCTTTTCTGGCGATGAGCAAAGGGCAGTTCTTAAAAGGAACGATCTGTTCTTATAAGGATACGCTTGCATTTACCTTTAGCTCCATATTTGAAAAGCCTGTCGTACAAAAAATTTTTTTCAGGACGCTGACAGCAGAGGGACTGGATGTAACGATAGAAAGCAACGGGGTGTATTATGAATAAATGTCTGCATTGCGGTGTGAGAATTATGGATCAGACAGATGTATGTCCGCTTTGCCAGTGCGTCGTCGAGCAGGGAGACGACGACACGGCAAGGGAACGGTATCCGGACATCCGTCTGAAAGGGCGCAGGCTGGAACTGGTTTCCCGCATTGCACTGTTTCTGGCGATTGTGCTGGGAGCGCTGGCGGTGACATTGAATTATATGCTGGACAGTGAGATGTGGTGGAGCGTGATTGTCATTGGCGCGCTGGCATATCTGATGCTGTTTTTGTTTTATATTATTGCGAATGAACATGCGGGTTATCGCAGCAAGGTAATCATTGGCGTGGTATGCGGAGCGGCGGATCTGGTTGTGATCGACTATGTGCTTGGATTTGGGCACTGGTCGCTGGACTATGTCATTCCGCTCGTACTGCTTGTAATGGATATTATGATTATTGTGGCGATGTTTATTAATATTCGAAACTGGCAGAGCTATCTGCTGTTTCAGATTGTGATGATTTTGTGCAGCGGCGTCTGTGTCGTGCTGAGTCTGTTCGATGTGATTCGTCATCCGGTGATGAGTTATGTGGCGCTTGGACTTTCCAGCATCATGTTTCTGACCACTTTTATCATTGGAGGAAGACGGGCAAGGAACGAGTTAAAAAGGAGGTTTCATGTGATGTGACAGGTCTGGCGCCGTAGTAAAATGAGAGTTGTGTGATGTTAGAAAGGATAGAGAATGACCGAAGGCAATACGAAGCAGGAACTGACAAAACAGGAATTGCAAAAAGAGGAGAAGAAAAGCAGCGTGTTTGCGGCGTTTGTACGCGATATGATCGCGCGTATGACGGCAGACCGGCTGATCGGGCCAAAGATTCAAAATGGTGAAATCCGTAAAAATCTGGTAGAGCCGCCATGGAAATGTCCGGCTTGTTTTCATCTGACGCAGATCGATCTTCCGCAGTGTAAGGCGGAGCTGTTAAGTCTTGCACAGAATCCGAGTCTGTCCCGCGTGGTGCTGCAGCTGCATGGAGGCGGTTATATCGGTGCCATGCGTAATAAGTATCGTTCTTTTGCAGGCTTGTATAATGAAATCGGAGGCGGGATTAACGTATTTACTCCGGACTATCGGGTAGCGCCTGAAAATCCGTATCCCGCGGCGCTGGAAGACGCGCTGGATGCATGGCAGTGGCTGCTGCAGTCGGGATGTCAGCCGGGAAAGATCGTAGTTGCCGGAGATTCGGCCGGCGGCGGTCTGGCGCTGGCGCTTTGCCTGTATTTAAAAGATCACGGAATGGAGCTGCCGGAGGGGCTGATTTTAATGTCGCCATGGACAGATCTGACGGCAAGCGGGGAGTCCTATGAGACGAATTATACGCTGGATCCTTTGTTTGGAAATACAAAGGAAAGCATGATTTACAATCGGGATTACGTCGGAGAAGAAGATCCGCGGCATCCGTATATTTCTCCATTGTTCGGCACATACGAAGGATTTCCGCCAATGCTGATTCAGGTAGGTTCGATCGAAATGCTGCTGAGCGATTCGACCATGCTTGCCAAAAAAGCGAAAGAAGCCGGCGTAAAAGTCCGGCTGAGTATTTATGAGGGGATGTTTCATGTATTTCAGATGGGAGAGCTGATGCTTATGGAGTCCAAAAAGGCATGGGAAGAAGCCGGAAAGTTTTTGCGTGTGCTTGATCGCAGACGCGAGGAGACGTTAAGCGTCGCAGAAGAAGAAAATATGTATTTGCCATAACGGGTCAGCCGTTTGTACGGAGTGCACTTTCAGTTATAAATTTATTATTAAATTTTCCTGTATTGGTTGCCAAATGCAAGGGTTTTTTTTATAATAACATAGTCTGGCTTTTTGAACTGGAAGAAATAACCGGCAGTTTTTGTTTCTGAAAATGAAAAAAGCGGACGGAAAAATGGATTGGAGTTGGATAGATAATGTCAGAACATGATTTTAGAGAAGTGGACCTGAATGCGTCCAAAGATGAGAAACATGACGATTATGAAGAAGTCTGCTATATCTGCCATCGTCCGGAGAGTGCAGCAGGCAAAATGATCAAAATACCGAATAATATCTGCATTTGTCAGGATTGTATGCAGCGTACGTTTGACGGTATGAATCAATCGGGGTTCCGGCTGGATGATATTTTGGGGCCGATGCAGAATCTGAATGGAAAAATGCCGAATATCAGCATGATCAATCTCGCAGATCTGCAGAATCTGATGCCGAATGCGCAGAAGATTAAAAAGAAAAAGCCGAAGGAGAAAAAAGCGCCTCCGGTATTTGATATTCAGGCGATCCCGGCGCCTCATAAAATCAAGGCGAAGCTGGACGATTATGTAGTCGGGCAGGAACACGCAAAAAAAGTAATGTCCGTAGCGGTGTATAACCATTATAAGAGAATCAGCAGCGACCGGAAGGATGAGATTGAAATTGAAAAATCCAATATGCTTATGGTTGGGCCGACCGGTTCTGGCAAAACATATCTGGTAAAGACGCTTGCGAGGCTTTTGGACGTACCGCTGGCCATTACGGACGCGACGTCGCTGACGGAAGCGGGGTATATCGGAGACGATATCGAGAGCGTTGTATCCAAGCTGCTTGCGGCAGCCGATAACGATGTGGATCGTGCAGAGCATGGGATTATTTTTATAGACGAAATCGACAAGATTGCAAAAAAAAGAAATACGCATCAGCGGGACGTAAGCGGCGAATCCGTACAGCAGGGGATGTTAAAGCTGCTGGAAGGCGCAGAGGTGGAAGTTCCGGTAGGAGCAAGCAGCAAAAACGCCATGGTGCCGATGACGACCGTAAATACAAAAGATATTTTATTTATTTGCGGCGGCGCGTTTCCGGATCTGGATGAAATTATTAAAGAACGTCTGAACAAAGCGTCGTCCATCGGATTTAAGGCGGATTTGAAAGACAAATACGATAAAGAAGAAAATCTGCTGTCAAAGGTTACGGTAGAGGATATTCGTAAATTTGGCATGATTCCGGAATTTATCGGAAGGCTGCCGATCTTATTTTCTCTCGAAGCGCTGACAGAAGAGATGCTTGTAAGAATTCTGGCGGAACCGAAAAACGCGATTATCAAACAGTATCAGAAGCTGCTCGATTATGACGAGGTAAAGCTGGAATTTGCAGATGACGCTCTGCATGCGATCGCAAAAAAAGCAAAAGAAAAAAAAGTAGGCGCCAGAGCGCTGCGGGCGATTTTAGAGGAATTTATGCTGGACATCATGTATGAAATTCCAAAAGATGATAACATCGGAATCGTAACGATTACCGGAGACTATGTAGAAGGCAAAGGCGGGCCTGTGATTACGATGAGAGGCGTTCACGGACTGCCCGAACACGCCGTCGGAACGCTTGGCGCAGGCTGATCGTTCGGGCTGACGCTGATGATAAGGAGGAATATATGTCAGAATCATATGCAGAGGTTATTGTCCATGATGAGAAGGATGTAAGCGGGAAAAAGCTGAGAAACTGTCTGATTTTACTTACGCTGATCTTACTGTTATATGGGGCCATGTTTCAGGCACTGTTTTTTATGATTGGAATTATTATGATTCCTGTCAGCTTTTCAACGCTGAGAAACCGTTATCGGGAGTTTGAGTATCTGCTTGTATCCGATGAACTGGACATATCGGTTGTAAAAAACAAAAGCAAACGAAAAAAAATCGCTTCCTATGCGCTGAGCGAGCTTCAGTGTATGGCTCCGGTCCATTCGCATAAACTGGACGGATACCATTCAAATCCGCAGTTAAAAGTGCGTGATTATTCTTCAGGAAACGAAGAGCATCAGATTTACAGTATGATTTTTGCAAGTCAGGGGATGCTGCAGGAAGTGAAAGTGGAGCCGTCAGAGGCGATGTTAAATGAAGTACGGATGCATCATGCGAGCATTGTATTTGCGGAATAGCGTAAGATGTGTCTGAACGGCTGTCAGATATTTAAAAAAGATTTAAAAGGGACAGGTACCTTTTAAATCTTTTTTTAGTTTCTGTCTGATCGGCAAAGAATCAGACAGATCATACGGTTAATTCAATCTGATTGCCTTCTGCATCGACAAAACAGCTTTCGTAGTATCCGTCTCCCGTGGTTCGCGGTCCGCTGGTAATCTGGTAGCCGTCATTTTTTAACTGTTCTGTGAAAGCGTCGACTTTTTCTTTGGATCCGACGGAAAGAGCGATATGTGCGTATCCGGTATGAACGAGCGCTGGATCCATATCGGTCATTTCCGGCTTGCGCATGATTTCCAGGCGGCATCCGTCTTCAAAAGTAAGAAAATAAGACTCAAATCCGGTCTTTGCGTTATAGTATTTATCTCCAGCTGACGCATGGAAATAGTGTGTAAAAAAATCTTTTGTCTGTTCCAGATGATGTACATACATGGCAACGTGTTCTATTTTCATGATTCGATGTCCTCCTTTTGAACAATGCTGAGAAAGTGTTTCTGTTCGTGCCGAACGGGAAGAAATACTGTCCTGTGCCTATTATAATAGATGAGGACAGAGGTTTCAAACAAAATGTTTGCTTTTGGAAGGAACCTTTCGCATTTTTGTTACTGTTCACAGGTAAACCTGCAAACAGTAACGAAATCCAGCCAGTAGAAGTTTGCCCTTCGGCAAATGCCGGATTTCCTCCTGGCATATTTTACGCATTTTTACGGACTTTGCAGTGAGTGCAAAGTCCTGGTGTGAACAGTAACGCATTTTTATCATATGATGAAACAGAAGGAAAAGTGGCAGGAGTTGTGTATGACGGATTGTGAAGAAGCGGTTTATTCTAACGATTATTTTGATTTTCTTGCAACAAAAGAGTTTATGGAAGATGTGCCTCCCGGAGATTACTGTGTGCAGCAGCTGGATGAAGACTATGTGGCGGTCTATGATCACAAGCGGGGAAGGGAACTGAAAACGGAAGTCTTTTCTTATGGAGTCATTCCAAAATGCTTTGGGTTACTGAATAATGTCGCGTTAGGAGAGAGCGGTATTTTAAAAGTGCGGGATCAGCCGAACCTTGCGCTGACGGGCCGGGGTGTGCTGATGGGGTTTATCGATACAGATTTTGACTATACCAATCCGTTATTTTGCAATACAGACGGCACGACCAGAGTAGAACGGATCTGGAACCAGAAGGAACGAAGCGGGATGCCGCCGAAAGGCTTTTTTTATGGGACAGAATATACGAGAGAACAGATCAATGAAGAGCTGATGGCCAATCATGATTCCATGACGGCCAAAATACCGTATGCAGATGGACACGGTACATTTCTGGCAGCGCTGGCAGCAGGTTCGGAGGATTTTAACAATCAGTTCAGCGGCGCGGCTCCGGAATGTGATATCGCATTTGTACAGCTAAAGCCGGCGAAACAATATCTGAAAGATTTTTACTATATTCCGGATGAAACGCCGGTCTTTCAGGAAAATGACATTATGGCCGGCATCCGTTATCTGAATATGCTGGCTGCGGAGCTTCGCAAGCCATTGTCTATCTGTGTCGCACTGGGGACCAATATGGGAAACCGCGGCGGGGCAAGTCCGCTTGCCAATTCTCTGAATGAAGTATCCAATCGCAGACAGCGCTGTGTGTCAGTGGCCTGTGGAAACGAAGCAGACAAGAGACATCATTTTTTAGGCGGCATCAGCGGACAGAATGCGCAGGAACGTGTGGAGATCAGCGTATCAGAAGGTGTGGAAGGATTTATCGCCGAAATGTGGGCGGAAGCCCCGGAATTATATGAAGTTACGGTCGTATCTCCGACCGGAGAGCGTTTCAATGCTCTTCCGACGGCTCCGGGCAGCCATACGGAGTACCGATTTCTGTTTGAAGGGACAATTGTGACGGTCGATTACCTGCTGACGGGCGCGGCAAACAGAAATGAGCTGATATATGTAAGATTCCATAAGCCGATTTCGGGAGTCTGGGTTCTGAATGTATCGGTGCGCAATTTTGCAGACGGCATTTATCATATGTGGGTGCCAATGGAGGATATGATATCCGGGGAAGTATTTTTTATCCGTTCTGATCCGGATACGACAATTACCGTGCCGTCGGACGCAGAGGCGCCGATTACCGTTGCCGGATACAACGGACTGGACGGAAGCATTTATTTTGAATCCGGGCGCGGCTATACGGCAACGAGAGAAATTAAACCTGACATTGCGGCGCCTGCAGTGGACGTATATGGTCCGATTGGAGAAGGAAAGTTTGAAACACGCAGCGGAACAAGCGTGGCGGCCGCGATAACGGCAGGCGCCGGCGCGCTGATGCTGGAATGGACCGGCGTCAGACGAAACGACATATCAGTGACGACAGCGAATATTAAAAATTATTTTATACGCGGAGCGACCAGAGAGGAGTCCAGAGAGTA
>OFHA01001460.1_pt1 | contig 16173 bp, 11 predicted proteins | sample 1521891 | NCBI WGS metagenome assembly OFHA01 (sample SAMEA3504089, study PRJEB24116) | mouse gut metagenome | biome: mouse gut; feature: mouse-associated habitat; material: faeces | place: Denmark | collected 2011
AAGAAAACCCCCCGGTCCTCCCGGCGGCCCCGACACTTCCGCCATATCTTCCGCCAAAGCCGACTGGCAGGCAAAAAAAGCGGCACAGGCGAAACAACGGAAACTGGAAAATGATCTGAAAAAAGCGGAAACCCGAATTGCGGAACTGGAACAAAAAATCGCTGACATCGATACTCTGATGTCTTCTGACGAAGTCTGCCGCAATTCCGCAAAGCTCGGAGAATTGTCTGCAGAACAGGAAAAAATAAGGGAAGAACTGGATGCCTTATATGAAGAATGGGAACGGCTCTCGGAGATGGCTTAACTTCATGCTATCCTGCCCGCTTCCCCGCCGCCTTTCTGAGTCATAGGGGAAGCGGTACAGCACAATGCTATTTCGTCATGCCTCCTCCAGTCTCTCCCGGATCGCTCTGATGAACTCCTGAGAATTTAACACGGTAACATCTTTCAGGCTTGTAATCAGCGCCAGATCTTTTGTCATCTTTCCTGACTCTATGGTCTCCACAGTTGCCTTCTCCAGTCTGTCCGCAAAAGCCGCCAGTTCCTTATTTCCATCCAGTTCGCCTCTCTTTCTGAGAGCGCCTGTCCATGCAAAAATCGTTGCCACGGAGTTTGTGGAGGTCTCCTCGCCCGCCAGATGTTTGTAATAATGCCTCTGCACCGTCCCGTGCGCCGCCTCATACTCATAGACGCCGTCCGGCGATACCAGCACGGAAGTCATCATAGCCAGCGAGCCAAAGGCGGAAGATACCATATCGCTCATGACATCTCCGTCATAATTCTTGCAGGCCCAGATAAAGCCTCCTTTCGACTTCATCACCCTTGCCACCGCGTCATCGATCAGGGTATAGAAATACTCAATGCCCGCCTTCTCAAAAGCCTCCTGATATTCCTTCTCATAAATCTCCTGGAAAATATCTTTAAACGTATGGTCATACTTTTTGGAGATCGTATCTTTTGTTGCAAACCAGATATCCTGTTTCATATCAAGCGCATAGCCAAGGCACGCCTTCGCAAAACTCTCGATGGAGGCATTGGTATTATGCATTCCCTGCAGAATGCCCGCACCCTGAAACTCATGGATCGTTTCTCTGATCTTGGTACCGTCCTCCCCGGTAAATACCAGCTCAGCCTTACCGGCCCCCGGCGCCTTAATCTCCACATTCTTATAAACATCACCGTAGGCATGTCTTGCCAGCGTAATAGGCTTTTCCCAGTTTTTCACACAGGGCTCAATCCCTTTCACCACAATAGGCGTCCTGAAAACCGTACCGTCGAGCAGCGCCCTGATCGTACCATTAGGGCTCTTCCACATTTCCTTCAAATGATATTCTTCCACCCGCGCCGCATTCGGTGTGATCGTCGCACACTTTACCGCAACGCCGTATTTCTTCGTTGCCATGGCGGAATCCACCGTCACCTGATCATCCGTCTCATTTCGATGCTCCAGCCCCAGATCATAATACTCCGTCTTCAAATCAACAAACGGCAGTAACAGTTCCTCCTTGATAAGCTGCCAGAGAATCCTCGTCATCTCATCCCCATCCATTTCAACAAGCGGGGTAGTCATCCTGATTTTTTCCATACTCATCTCTCCTTATATTTGATATAGTTTATTTACATATTGATTGCATATTTATTACACATACTTATTTTTGAAATAAGCATATTCTCTATCCCATTATCTTCTGCATCATTTCACTTTTCACATATTGTTTTCTATCGCGGCAGCACCTTCAATAATCCTGATAAATCCCGCTCTCCACCATGTTTTCAAAGGCCTTTACCATATGCGCGTTGGCAAGTTCCTCCGCCCTGTCCGCATCTTTATCCCGGATTGCCTCCATAATCAGCCTGTGCTCATTGTTGGAGATACTTGCCCTGTCGGTGGCAAGGCTCTTCTTTCTCACCCTCAGCACATAATTGTGGTAATCCTTCAAAAGATGTTCCAGCATCTTGGAATCGCAGGCTTCATACAGTATATCATGAAATCGGTTATCCAGTTCGGCAATCTGATCCATATGTCCCTTTTTTGTATGAAACTCCGTCAGATAGACGTTCTCCTCCATCTCCTCCATCTGTTCTTTTGTGATATGCTCCGTCGCCCACCTTGCGCAAAGCCCTTCGAGTTTGGAACGTATCATATAAATGTCTTTGACGTCTTTAACCGTGATGCCGGTCACAAAAGCCCCTTTGTTCGGGATGATCTGGATCAGCCCTTCCAGCTCAAGCTGCCGGAACGCCTCTCTGACGGGTGTCCTCGACACCCCCAGCTCTTCCCCGATGGCAACTTCCTTTAACTCCTCGTGCTCCTTATACTTCCCGCTCAGGATATCATCCCGCAGCTTATGAAATACTCTTCCCCTGAGGGAATATTTATCTGTCACTTCATTTTTTACATCATACTTGCTCATTTCGACCTCTACCGCACTTCTTTATAATTCCATGTATTCCTCACTTTGTTCTATCGGCTCGCAAATGTTCCGCTCTTTACCCGTATCACTTATTTCATCTGACCTGCTTGCAAACTCTATGCTTTTGCCCGTATCACTTATTTCATCCGGTCAGTTCACAAACGCTCCGCTTTTTGCTTATATCGCTCATCTCATTTTCTCGATGCCAAGCTTTGCACACTCTTTGTCGATCACATCCACCAACTCATGATCAGTCAGGACAGTCACACGCCCTTCCGCGTACTGCTCATCCACCCAAAGCTTCACATTTTTTACAAGCTCACTCGTCTTGTCCACCTGCCTTTCCTCTTTCAGCCTGTAATAAGTGTTGATCCAGTGAGCGATTCCCGCAAGCCCGGAAGTATTGGAAACCGCACAGAGAACCGGTCTGTGCAAAAATTTTTCCGTATCGAAAATATTATAAATCTCCTCGTTTTTCAACAGCCCGTCCGCGTGAATGCCTGCTCTTGTCACATTAAAATTCTTCCCCACAAAAGGCGTTCTCGGCGGTATCTCGTAACCGATTTCCCGCTCGTAATACTCCGCCAGCTCCGTAATCACTGTCGTATCCATACCGTCCAGGGAACCTTTCAATTGGGCATACTCAAATACCATTGCCTCCAGAGGCGTATTGCCGGTCCGCTCTCCGATTCCAAACAAAGAAGTATTTACACCGCAGCAGCCATAGAGCCATGCCGTTGTGGAATTGGTGACCGCCTTGTAAAAATCATTGTGCCCGTGCCACTCGATCAATTCGCAGGGTACGCCGGCATGCTTGTGAATCGCATAGATAATTCCCTGCACCGAACGCGGTATCACAGCCCCGGGAAAGTTCACACCATACCCCATTGTATCACATGCACGCACCTTAATCGGTATCTTATACTCTTCCATCAGATTCATCAGTTCCAGACAAAAAGGTACTACATAGCCATAAATATCCGCCCTCGTAATATCCTCCAAATGACATCTCGGGCTGATGCCCTCCTCCAGACAATCCCGTATTACGTTCAGATAATGCTCCATCGCCTGCCGTCTGGTCATCTTCAGCTTCATAAAAATATGATAGTCGGAACAGCTCACCAGAATTCCTGTCTCTTTCATTCCGATTTCTTTCACCAGCCTGAAATCCTCTTTTGACGCACGAATCCAGCTTGTCACTTCCGGGAACTCATACCCGCGTTCCATACATTTGCAGGCCGCATCCCTGTCCTTTTTGCTGTACAGGAAAAATTCACTGGCGCGGATCAGCCCTTTTTCCCCGCCAAGCCTGTGCAGATAATCATAGATTGTAACAATCTGATCCGTCGTATAAGGTGCCCTGGACTGCTGGCCATCCCGAAACGTAGTATCGGTAATCCAGATCTCCTCCGGCATATTATGCGGTACGATCCTGTCATTAAACGGAATCTTCGGCACCTCGGAATAAGGAAACATATTGCGGAATACATTGGGCTTTTCCACATCGTCCAATATGTACATATGCTCCTCAATCTCCAACAGATGATTGCTTTCGTTCATCGTGATCGGCCTGTTTGTAAATATATCCCTGTTATAAAAATCCGCCATTCAGATACCCCGCCTTCCTGAAAACTGTAAACCGACGCCTCTTTTACAGCTTTCAATGTTTCTGTTTTCTCTTTTGTATTTCACTGAATCGTTTATACTGTATCATTGTATACAACAGTACACTTTTATGTCAATCCCTTTTTTTACTAAAAAACAGGAAAGCACCGAACCGTTCTTTGGGATAAATACGGATTTCTCCTAACAAAAAAGTGTGCCGTCCCTTTATCATTCCATAGACTTCACACTCTTTTATGGTATTTCATGTTAACATGGGATCAAATGATTCATTTTCAGAATTGCTTCCACCGTATCCATTCCATCCTGTAATCTGATAAATCTCTTCTCACTGATATACTCTAAATTTCTCACGGAAAGATCCAGTTCTTTCAACCTTCTCGTATTTCTGCTTACCCTTACATTCAACATATCTACGCTGCCTTTCAGGGTATTGATGTCATCTTTCATATTCCGGATGTCTCCTTTTATTCCTTGGATATCACCCTTCATATTCCGGATATCACCCTTCATATTCCGGATATCGCCCTTCATATTCTGGATATCACCCTTCATACCTTGGATTTCACCCTTCATACCTTGGATTTCACCCTTCATGATTCTTATATCCTCTTTTATCGGACCAAGCTCCTTTTTAAATTTTTCATCAAGCTTTTTATCCAGCTTTTCATCAAGCTTTTTATCCAGCTTTTCATCCAGCTTTTCATCCAGTTTCTCATCAAGCCTCTCATCAAATATATCTGAAATAGCCCGCAGATCTTCTTTTGTTAAAATCATATTCAAAATACCTCCTTTTGTGCAAACCGAAATTTATTAATCCGCTATATTTAATAAATATACCATATTCAGAGTGTAAAGTCTATGCAATTATCAAGGAACAGCAAAAAACAAATTTTACGCAGGCATAAAATATACCTGTACAAACTCAAAACAAGAAGCTTCTGATTATGATAGAAAAAAGACTTTTTTACAGCATATGAACAGAGTCAGAAATCAGCTTGAATTAAATAAAATAGAAATGATATATGAAAATAATGAAAACACACCCGTCACCGTTGCCGTACTGGACAGCGGAATTGACAGAAAACATCCTGATCTGGAAGGAAAAGTTCTTGCCTTTCAGGATTTTGTTGCGGGAAGGGCTATTCCCTATGATGATTATGGCCACGGGACACATGTCTGCGGCTGTATTGCCGGAAGCGGAAAAGCCTCAGATGGTATCTATGCCGGTATCGTACCGAATGCCCGCCTTGTTATCGGGAAGATACTGGACAGACGCGGAGACGGCAGAGTGGAAAAAATGGCGGAAGCGATGCGGTGGATCATGGAGCTGAAAGATACCTACAATATCCGTGTGCTGAATATTTCTATCGGTACGGGAAAGGGGTATAAAGATCAGGAATATGATGAAATTTTAGAGCTGCTGAATGAAGCCTGGTATCACGGCATTATGATCGTCTGTGCGGCAGGAAACAGCGGACCTGCCGGAGGAAGTATCTCCATGCTTGGCATGAACCGCAATATTATCACCGTAGGCTGTCATGAAGGAGGGGAAACATATCGTTTCGGACATCCCTGCCAGCTCTATTCAGGCAGAGGAGAAATTTCAGATCTATACAGAAAACCCGATATCGTTGCTCCCGGCACAGAGATTATCTCCTGCAAAGCCGCACCATACCGGGGGAAAACAATATTTGACAAATATTATTGCAAAAAAAGCGGAACCTCTATGGCTACAGCCATTGTCTCCGGATGCTGTGCGCTCTTTTTTGAAAAGAACCCTGAAGAATCCAACGAATATTGTAAGAGAAGACTGCTGCAGACCGCCCGCAACCTGGGGGAAGCATGGAATAAACAGGGGTACGGTATGGTCAATCCGGCGGCTATGTAGCCGCGCTTTTCTGTCCCATACCCATCCCCCACAATACCGGAAATAATAGAAATGAAAAATATTTATTGCCCTCCGAGTATCCCGGGAACAACACTCTTAACCTCTGCCGGAAGTTCCGGCTCTTCCTCATTGCCGCGATAAGCAAGCAAAATACCGTCTCCCACGATCAGAAAATCATCCGCATCCGACTTTTCTGACATCTCTGTCACTTCTACACTTTCTGCCGTTTCACCATCTGCCTGTGCCTCTTCCTCACCTTCTGCCCCGCTTCCGCCAGCCAGCCAGCTTTTCAGCCAGGGGGTATGAGAAAATGCATTCTCTTCAATCGTGGTAACACTGCCCGGTATCGTAACATCCGTAAGCGCATCACAGTGATAGAAGGCACCACAGCCAATGCTCGTCACACCTTCCGGAATTACTACACGCTGCAGGCCGCTCCGCGCAAAAGCAAACTTATCAATGGCAGACACACCCTCCGGAAATGTAAAATCTGTCATCATAGGCTCCCTGTAGAAAGCCCATGCCCCAATTTTTCCCTCCGACACGGCCAGTGATGATACCTCTTCTACCTTCCTGCCAAAAGCACTCTGCTCCTGTGGTGAATAATCTCCCTGATAGGTAGTCGCACTGCCGCCATCCATCAAAACCACCGCATTTCCGTTCACAATCGGTACCATACCGATATTACTCCCGGAAGACGTACTGATACTGTACAGAACATTTCCCTCCGATGCGGGCTCCTCTGCCGCCAAAGATACGGCTTCTGCCTGATCACTTTCGGATGCTTCCAATGCCTGAGATGCCGTATCCTCCTGATTGCTTTCAGTCTCTCTCGCTTTTACCGTTCCGGAAGAAGCCGCCTGCTTTTTCGCACCATCGGCACTTTCCGCATTATCTTCCTCCGAATCTTCCGATGGGGAAGTCCGCTTTACCTGATCTGTCTCTTCCGCATCGTCCGATGCATCTTTTTTCACTTTTGTATCTACCGCATATTGTTTTGTCTTTTCTCCCGCAGATACATCTGTCTCAGCCGTAGCACTTAAATTTTTTGCTCCAACCCAGATCAATGCGAGCAAAACAGCCATACCGCCGCCAATCATCAACTTTTTTTTCATATCCGGCTCCAATCAACGTATTTCATATCATACGCAAAGAACGGATGCCACGCTCCGCGAGTCATCCTTAGATGATACAATCGTGAAAGCCGAACACAAAAGTATTCAACTTTCACGATAAACTTCCTTACGCCGTCTCAGGGCGCATTTTTTTGTCCCTCTTCAGGAACAGCACTGCTGAAAACAGTCCAAGTCCTATTGCCAGGAACCACTTCGGATGGATAGCATCCCCCGTCTTAGGCGTTGTATCAAAAGCCCCCTCCGAAAGGTTTGCCGTATCCACATATACCGTGTACGGCGAGAAGTGCGTTGCCGTAAATGTCACACAGGGTACTCCGTTTACCGTCGTAAATCTCGGATTCAGTTTATCCAGATTATTTCCGCCGGTTACCGCCGCAACCTTATTGTTTCCTGCGTACTGGCGCAGTTCATCGGGTATCGGCAGAGTAATTGTCACGGAAAGTCCGCTGGTATCTGTAATCTTTGTTGTTCCTGTCTCATCGTACAAGGAGATATCCATTGCGAAATAGTGGATATTCGACAGATCACCATATTCATTTCTGAGTGCCTCTGCCACCGCTGCTGTCGCCTGACCATCCTCCGTTATCTTTATCACAAAGTTATCCGTAGAACCGTTAACCGTTGCAGAAGCTACATTGCCGTCAGAAATACCAGGCCTGCTTATCTGTACGGAACTTCCGCTGTTACTATTGTTATCCTTATCACTCCCATCACCCTTGCTTACGGAACCCGTATTGGAAGATGGAGATGAAGTCACTGTTCCCGGTTTTCTGAGTGAAGTAATACCATTGTTTGTCTCGCTCTTAGTCCTATAGTTTGCTGTTACGGTCAGATTCTTCTTAGGCATCGTAAAGGATGTCGAAGACAGCGTCTTACTTGTAAAGTTCGTATCACTTTCCGAAGAAGTCCAGTTGTAGAACTCATAACCCGTATTGGGCGTAAACGCTGATACGGTTACTGTGGTACCTTCCTCATAAGTACCTGAACCGGAACCATTTACAACGGTAAGCGTGTATTTTGCTTTATTGGAGTTACTGTTATTGTCTCCGTTGCCATTTCCGTTTCCGTTATTATTTCCATTTCCGTTGTCATTACCGTTGCCATTGCCATTATTATTTCCTGGGTTATTTGGATCATCGGGATTTCCCGGATTATTTGGATCATCGGGATTTCCCGGATTGTTTGGATCATCCGGATCTACCGGATCATTTCCGCTTACCTGTCCTCCCGCATAATTATAGTTGGCAAAAAACGTCCTGTTACTCGTAACCGGTTCATAAATACTATACCCATCCGTATTAGACCAGCCTGTAAATCTGAATCTTCCTTTCGTTGATACCGGAGTAGGCTGAGGCGGTGCATAACTTCCATGTTGGATCATTACCTTCTGAATAACCGAATAATCGTCATTCATAAAAGTAACTTCATACATTTCCGGCTTTTCATCTGAATAAACTGCTGCTACATCCATATCCTTCCAAGCCGGCGAGAAATTGCTCGGAGCCCAGCCATTAAAATATTTTCCCGGATGATTCGCATCAAACGGTGCTCTTTCTTCCTCAGTAGGTTCAGGTACAGTTGTCTGTTCATCTACCTTCACTTCTTTAATCAGTTCACCGGTTCCCTCTTCCGTACGACTGTCATAAAATCTGATCGTATACTGCCATACTACTGCTTCATCCGAAATCACCCACTTATAAGGCTCATGTTCCAATACCCAATCCGCAACTTCACTGTCCTTAACACAACTTACTCTTAAACCATTAACAATATATCCATTCGTTTCGTCCGAATCGTAAAGTGAATCTTCCTGGAATCTTGTAGCAGGATGATTTACCGTCAAACGCCTTATTCCTGTATCTTTTATAGCATAATGCCCTACGGATGCACATGTATTCGGAAGAGTTAAATAAGTCAGATTTTTCGCATTATTAAAACAGAACTCCGGAATAGACTTCACATTGGATGCCGCCAGATTTATATTAGTCAATTCATCACAGTTCATAAACGCTTCCGGATAAATACTGCTTATCCCTGTCAGTTCGCTTGCGCCGAGTTCTATATCGCCCACAAGTTTTCCCCGGGCTTCAAGACATTCTAAGACAGCCTTTTTACTCTCATTTGTACCCTCATAGATAATCCCCTTATCACACAGGAAATTATCTCCTGCCGTTACCGGAGCTGTCTCAACACCCGATATTGTCGGTGATTCTCCTACAAATTGTATTCCTGTCAGAAGCTTATCGCCTGCAAAAGGTCTGACGCCCATCGTTTTCGTAGTCGTGGGCAGGGATACATACCCATTATCCCCCAGCTTCTCACACTGTCCGAACGCATAATCGCCAATTTCCTCACCATTCTCCACGCCGGAAGAATACATCTGTACGGTTTTTAAATTCCCGCATCCATAAAAAGCATATGGATCAAGTTTCTCAATATCATGCAGAATAATCTGCTGAATATCATCGTTTGCATCAAAATTCTTGGTAGGATTATCAGGATCTGTATCATTCGGTGTATACTTACCTATCATTGCATTTTCAAAAAAGTCAACTTTATTATTTTCATTGGTACCCTTTAATTTTGTTTTCTCAGCGTCCTTATCAGCCGCTGTGGAAAACAGATTCTTCGCAATGCTTTTTACACCGGAAGGTACTTCGATCTTAAAAGCCGCTCCGACTGAGTCGCGCACGGCATCCGACCTCCCTGCTATTGTACCGTTTTCTCTGAATTCCTTTACGAGATTTGTTATCTCTGCCTGAATGTCAGCTTCTGCAGCATTAGGCTTTTCTTCCTTTAACACTTTTGTAATCGTATCATAATACTCTTTACTGTCTTTATCATCCCCCCAGTCCTTATTCGTTTCCGTAACCGGTATCTTCCATAAAGTACTGTTCCCTCTCTCCGGATCATAATGTACATGGAGATTCGTAGGAGCTCCTGAACAAAAATCAATATAAACATCTTTTTGATTACCATCATTGATCTTATTCACAGGATTCATGGCATAATCAAATGGAACGGATCCTTCTCTGATCTCACCAAAAAATGTCAGACTTGCATCTGCACCCGCCGGGGCACCTGCCTGAGTTTGAAATGCATTTGCCCCAATCGTTTGAATATTATTAGTTTCCTCAAAATGAACCTCGCGCAGGGAATTACATCCCTTAAACGCATCAGCACCAATCTCTGTGATCGTCTTTGGAATAGTTATGGACTCCAATTTCGTTGTAGAACTGTTATTGAACTGATTCCCTAGTTTATTGATCTCATAGGGACCAATCACACCCTCAATTACAACTTCATCCGGTTCTCCTTTTACATCCAGCTTTATCAGTTCATTATCTTTATTTACCTGATATGTAATTTTAACTTCATCTCCATCTTTATTTTCTGATATTATTATCTTCTCATATATTTCAGTCTTTCGATACATAAATGCAATGGCATTATTTTCTGTTATTTTATGTATTGCGCTGTTTTCATTTTCTCCTATAAAATAAAATTTTTCACTGACTTCTTCTTTAAATTTCTCCGCATTATACTCCAAATCCGCCGTATCATCAAATGTCGTGGCGTTTCCCGTTACATCAATACACTCCAAATTGCTGCAGCCCGCAAAATTATTATAGCGGATTGCAGTGGCATCTGTTGTCCCCACACCAGGTCCCAGCACCACCTTGCTCAAGCCGCTACAATTTTCAAAGTTGAACCATCCCATTTCTTCCAGATCCGTTGGCAGTGTCACTTCCTGCAAAGCCGTACAATCTTTGAATACATAACTGCCGATTTCCTTTAAAATTCCCGCACCCGAGAAATCTATGTTTGAAAGCATACGGCAACCTGCGAACGCCGAATCCGCTATTAAAGTCACGGCATACGGCACCCTGAAATTTGTCAGTTTCTGACAATTTTCCAACATATGATCGGAAATCACCTTCACCGCCGAATTATAATCCAGTGAAAATGTTGTCATATTGGTACAACTTGCAAATGCATAGCTGCCAATATCGGACAGATTAGCCCCACTTCCCATATTAACCTGCTCAAGGGAAGTACATTCAAAAAAAGAATAATCCGCCACAGCAATCAGCGTATCCGGCATCGTCAATGTTTTAACCGTTGCCCCCCTGCTCAGAAATGGCTTTGTGCCTCTCGAAGCTCCAACCTTCCATGTTCCGCTAGACGAATCCACCGTCTGATCGGAAATATAGCCGACATTCGCATTCTGAAGCCAGTCTTCCCTCGTTCCTACAGGACCGTTAAACCACCCGTTTCCTTCCTGATTATTATCATTCAGATGTTTATCCAACGCTGACGTAATCGGATTGGTGTCTATATTCCACTGTGTAAATTCACTGCTTTGCGGCATACGGTAAAACTGTAATGCATCTGCGTCTCCTGTTGCGTTAGTCTCATCAAATGTATAACGGTTAATGTCATCACCGCCCCATATGGAAAGATCCCCCTCCACGCAAGGTTCATAGTAATAAGTATATAAGCTAACCCGCTGTATCCAGGTATTTCTGGTACTATCCCACTGAGGGGCAGCCACTGTAACAGAAGGCAGATCCTGCCCTTTTTTTACAATAGAATATGTACCATCGGATACCTTGGATAATCCGGACCAACTGGTATTATCACCTACCTGAGGGCGGTTATCCGAAGTTGCACCACTCACCACCGTACGTTCATAAACCACCGGTCTGACCTTCTTATAAAACAACGCCTGCCCATTCTGGTTTGCCGCAACATATCCATTTTGGGTACCCTGGCTGGTCGTATACTGAATATAGGCACGCAATGTTTCCGGTATATCAAAATTTACGGCGCTGCCTGTATATTCCAACAATATAGCCTGATAATCTTCCCCCGGTACTTCAAAATATGCAAATTTAAACTCGCCGCTGTCAGAAGTATAAATGGTATCCGTGGCTGTCACCCACGGAATCTTTCCTCCTCTTCCGTCTGCTTCTACTGCTTTTACGGAATTCGTTACTACAGGTGCATTTCCGGTTTCCGTTACCGCATACGGTGTAACCCCATCCGCCGCAGCAGCCTCCGGCACTGGAATCGCCGCCACGGTAATAGCAGAGATCAGCAGCATCACCGCCGATGTCTTTCTGATCCGCCTCCTCATCCTTCTATCGAGTTTTTTTCTTACTTTTCCAAACATAAAAATCCACCTTCTTCTGTCATGTTATGATATCGGGGCTACGGACTTTGCCCCTGAATGTTTTCAATTACCATACATTTTGCACTTATGTAACCCGGCTCCCACGCCAACCCAATTGCCGTACATCCGCACAGCGCTCGCCGGATATCCTTACACAACCATCAAACCATAACCAACTCTCCGCGAAAATAACTCTTTCACATTATCTTATGCAATCCTCACGCCAACTACCACAAACCGCCCTTCCGATCCCTGAGACCGGTCGCAGGTCGAGAGCGTCACCAGTTCATCCCCGTATACCGGTGTAATCCCCGTATCATACAGCGACATCTCCGCCATCGCCATCATATTGGAGTTGAACTCATCCTCCGAATTGGCGTCGATAAACTGATAATACTTAAACGCGATCTCATCCTCCGCCAGCACTTTTGCCGGAAAAGCATAAGCAACCTGATAAGTCCCTTTTTCATAAATCGTATCAAACTGGAACGTCTGATGCTCCTGATAAAAGGACTCATCGGTATATTTGTCAAGATGCCCGAACATCGCGCCGGACTTCATATGATGCCCGTATACGATCAGATTCGTGGAACGGTCAATCACATCACAGTCTTTATCCATGAAAATGCATCCGTTCTTATCATAATTCTGTCCGAAATCATGATCCAGATAATATTCATTATCCACCGTCTGCATAACAGGGTAATCAATATCTGTATCGGCTATTTTTATCCATCCGATTAGCCTTTTGTTAATTTTATATAAATCTTCGTACTCGGGGAGGACATCCGGCACCTCTGTCTTGCCTGTCTTATGTATCACCGGTTCTTTCTTTTTCTCCGGTTCTTTCTTTTTACTCTCCTCTTTCCGCTTCGCCCATTCCGCACTTTCATTCTGGGTTTTACGATTCATATAAGTATATACGGAGAAATATCCGATACAGCAGCTTGCCACAACCACACACAACGCGATCAGTCTTTTTCGCCTTTTCTCCCGCCTCTCAAGCTCCCTTATTACGGCTGCCTTCAGCTTTTCATCCTCTATATCCTGCAGTCTGCTCATTCCTGCCCCTGCTCATCTCCTTTTTTTCATAAATCTGCTATGATTTCTATTTTACTATATCTGGACTAAAATGCAAGCATTTTTACCGTATCTGGTACATAATGGGTAACAATTCAGCATAGGAGTTTGCACTTACTGCAAACTCCGTAAAAATGTGTGACGGGAAAATAGAATCCGCCCTTTCACCGTAGGTGAACTTAAAATAGGGCGGATTCAGTAACAGTGCCGTCGAAAGGCTGAACTGTTACCATAATGGTTTACACGGTATTTTGCCCGCACAACAATTCTCCACCCCCTTCTCCCTCTCCCCTCTCCAAATTTTTTTCAAAAAGCGAACCCTTTTCTTTTGCCCGCATATGATAAACCATAAAAAACAAACGGAGGCAATTATCATGAGTGATTTAACAGCTACAAACTGCGGTTGCGGTAACGTAGGCGGAAACGGATGTGGATGCGGATGCGGTAATTTCATCTGGATTCTCCTTCTGTTGTTCTGCTGCGGCAACAACGGCAACGATGACTGCGGATGCGGCAGTGGATTCGGTTTTGGCGGCGGCAATGGCTGCGAAAGCATCATCTGGATCTTACTCCTGCTCTGCTGCTGCGGCGGCGGCAACGGATTCTGCTAAGATCCGGCAAAGGGGCGGCTTTATGCTGCCTCTTTCCCATAAGCCGATATCCGCTATGCAAGTTTTTTCCTCCCGCATCCCCTGCGCCATCAAGGGGCTCTCAGACTTTTCGGTTATGAAGCATGTTTCCGGCGCATACATAATATAAAAGAACTTATCAGACAGGACCGGAGCATTGTGTGATTCTATGGAAATGATTAAAAACGAACAAATATATGCCTTTGACAGTTTATATACTACCAACCATATTCAGATGCTGAAAATATTGTTACCCTGTTTAAACCCTCCCCTTCAAAAAAATCTGGCATTATATATCAAATTTTTAGAGCTTCGTTATACGATTTCCTTCCTGAGCACACACCCTTATGTCATCAGCGGATGCGGTTTTGATAGAGAACGCAGGGGGCAGGACATTCCTCTGAATGAACTGCTCCCCTACCTCACCCCGCAGGAAGCCGAAAATTTCCGCCAGCTTCAAAAAAGTATGGACATGATGAAGCAGTTTTCCGGTATACAGAAAAATATGGAAGCACTGAAAGGCATCCTGCCGGAGGGTATGGACTTTGATGCATTGTTCCGGGGAATGATGGGAGGCTTCGGGGACACCCCGGAAGGATCCGCTCCTTTTGCCGCAGATGCCGCAGGCAGTACCTCCGGCACCGATGCGGAAGCTTCTCCCGATGCCCAAAACAGTCCTTTTCCCGCAAACGGCATCTTACGGAATATGATGAAAGGCTCTCCGGGCGGAGATGTCCTGAAAAATATGATGTCTGACTCCCAAAAAGAACTGTATGAAAAGTTTAACGAACGTTTTCAGAATATCTGAAACAGAAAGGATCTCTATGGCAGCAAAAACAGAACCCCAAAACGAATACCTCTCCTCCGGCGAATGGATGCGCGACAAGGCTCTCGCCCACATCCCGCACTCCAAGCTGGAATTTCTCCAGATCATGCTCTTTGAGAGCCGTAAGCTGAAACAGGAAGAAATGCTCCCTTTTTTTATGTCCGTCATCAAAGTAAGCCGGGAAAAAAACATCACCTTTACGGAAAAAGAAATGGATTCCATCCTGGAAGTGTTGAAAGAACATTCATCTGCCGACGAACTTACCCGCATGAACCAGATTATGCAGATGCGGAAGTCCATGGGATGAACGCCCAAAGCGGCGCGGCAGCAGAAAACCAAACCGCGAAAATGCAGCCAGGGATTTGCGGAAACCACATTGCCGCTTCGGAATCATACCAAAGCAAAGAAGCACAGCGAGCCAAAAATACCGCCGGACTTCCATAACCCGTCCGGCGGCATATTCACCATAACATATGTTTTATTTCTGAAAATCAGAAAAATGCACGATGCGGCAAAACTTCTGACTTCTCTACTTCTGCACAATATTCACCAGCCGTCCCGGCACATAAATCTCCTTCACAATCGTCCCGGTCAGCTTCTCTGCCATCATTTCCTTTGCCCTTTTGATGATTTCTTCTTTCGGATCATCCTTTCCGATGTTCATCGTTCCTCTGACTTTTCCGTTGATCTGCACGGCGATCTCTATCGTTGCTTCAACGGTCTTTTCCTCCTCAAAGGCAGGCCAGTCATGGACATACAGACGTCCCTTTTCTCCGATCGTCTGCCAGATTTCCTCCGTCATATGGGGCGCCACGGGATTCAGCAGCATCAGCAGTGTCTTATACTCCCCTTTTGTCACGGCATTCTTGCGGTAAAATTCATTGATCAGCGCCATCATCGCCGCAATCGCCGTGTTAAACTTCAGATTTTCGTAATCGCTGCTGACCTTCTTGATCGTCTGATGCATCTTTGTCTCCAAATCCGCACCGTAGCCTTCCTCATCGGTCATGATATCCTGCAGTTTCCATACACGCTCCAAAAATCTCCGACAGCCCTTTACGCCGTCCTCACTCCAGCCTGCACTCAGATCAAAGGCGCCGATAAACATTTCATAGGTACGCAGCGTATCCGCGCCGTAATCTCTGACAATATCGTCGGGATTTACCACATTCCCCAGAGATTTTGACATCTTTACAACCGGATGCTCCGCCATCTCGCCGTATTTTTCCTTCAGCGCGCCCCTTGCCGCCTCCTCACTGCCATACTCCTTGAGCAGCGCTTTCTGTTCCCGGGCAGGCAGATTGCAGAAGCTGTGGGGATTCAGTCCCAGGATCATACCGTGGGATGTCCGCTTCTGATAGGGTTCCTTACAGGGCACCACACCCTCGTCATAGAGGA
>OFHA01001461.1_pt1 | contig 16168 bp, 14 predicted proteins | sample 1521891 | NCBI WGS metagenome assembly OFHA01 (sample SAMEA3504089, study PRJEB24116) | mouse gut metagenome | biome: mouse gut; feature: mouse-associated habitat; material: faeces | place: Denmark | collected 2011
CGACACCCATTTTGCCAACAGCTGCGGCCTGGAAGCAGACGGGCACGTAACAAGCGCCTATGATATCGCCTTGATGTCCAGGGAGCTGATTACAAAGCACCCGCAGATCCATGATTACTGCACGATCTGGATGGAAAATATCATACATAACACAAGGCGCGGCGCGATCGAATTCGGCCTCGCAAATACAAATAAGCTGCTCAAGCAGTACCCTTATGCAACCGGATTAAAGACCGGTTATACTTCCGCCGCAAAATTCTGCATTTCCGCAACCGCAGAAAAAGACGGCCTCAAGCTGATTGCCGCCATTATGGCTGCTCCGGATAAAGACAAACGTACCGCGGACGCCCAGACGCTGCTGAACTACGGCTTTTCTGCCTGCCGTGTATACAAAGATAAAAATCCGCCGAAGCTGCCGCTTATGCCTATACGGCAGGGCAGCGCAGAACATGCGGCGCTTGCATATGAAACACAGATGAGCTATGTCAGCACAAGCGGAGAAGACCTTGGCCAGGTGACAAAAAAAATCAAGCTCCCTGCATCGGCACCCGCTCCTGTCAAAAAAGGAGACGTTGCCGGACAGGTCACTTATTATCTTGGTGAAAAAGAGCTTGTGCATGTCAATATACTTTATGCACAAGACGTGGAGCATGCTGCCTTTGCCGACTATTTTACGGGCCTTGTGAAAAAGCTGTTCTTCCTAAAAGACACAGAGGCAGCCGGCTCCAAACAATAGAAAATACACTGCGCGAACTTTGTATTGTCATAAATAAGCCTTATGTCAGTCAGCGCTCAAGCAGCTTTCTGACATCCAGCGTTCCCCAGCAGGAGGCCTGCGGATTCGCAGCCAGCTTTTCATAAAAACGCAGCTTCAGCCCGGCAGCAGACAGCTGCGGGGATCGGTCGTACGCGAGTGCACAGGCACCCGCGTTAGCCATAGATGTGCCGCTCTTTACTGCATAGCCGTTGTTTTCGAAATGGCAGCTTCTGATCTCCGTACCCGGTGCCAGAATCTCAGGCTTGCATATGCAGCAGTCTGTAGGGCCGATTCCACTGTATCCAGGAAAAAGCCCTCTTCTGCGCACAAGCAGGTCCCTGTCATCGCTGCTGCCGACCGTAAGCACGGTACTGCTTGCCCCGGGAATTGTCACGCTGCTGCTTGCCGGGCCGCCGTTCCCGGCTGCCGCCACGGTAAATACGCCGCTGTCCCACATGCGGTCTACCCATTCCAGCATCTGGTCCCGTTCCCGGTGCTTCGACTGCGGCAGCATCCCGACTGAAATATTTGCAATGCGGATGCGGAACCGTTCCCGGTTTTCTACAATCCATTTCATCGCTTCAACCACATCCCTGGTACTGCCATTTCCAGTCCGGTCCAGCACCTTTAAAATAATCAGTCCCGCTGCGGGAGCCACGCCGCGGTAACGTCCCCTGCTCATGCGCCCATTGCCTGCAATAATGCCCGCAATGTGCGTTCCATGGCCGTTATCATCGTATGGCTGCCTTTTGCGGCCGCAGAAATCCTGGAAGGCCCAGATACGGTCAGCATAATCAGGGTGCAGGGAAATTCCCTCTTGTGTGCCGCAGATGCAGAAAACAGCTTTTCTGTTTTTCCGTCAAAACAGCAAGCGTGCCCGGAGAATCTGCCTGAGACAGTTTCCTGACACGCTTTCTGATTGCCTTAAAGGCTGCTGGTTCCTTTAGCTGGAATGCTTTTCAATGCAGCTTACAATTTCTTCCTGCACAGGAAGCACCTTTTGAAGCAGTGCTTTTGCTTCTTCCGGCTGTCCGGCACGCAGAAGGTTCATAATCTCCGTGTATGCCTCAAAAACCGGAGTAATCGACAGATTCCCGGATGTGCCTTTAATGGCATGTGCTTTTTCCTTGACATCTTCATAATCGGACGTATCAAAGTCCGGGTCTATGCCCTGGCCCCTGATAGCTTTTACAAAAGTGCCAAGCAGTCTTGTATAAAGCGCTTCATTGCCACCAAGACGTTTTAATCCGCCGTCGATATCGACGCCCAGTGCTTTTAAATCCTCAAATAATCCCATTGATGCCACCTCTCTTTCTGTTTTGCTTATGTATCTGTATTCTTAATATTTCCCGAAGTCGGAATCCAGGTCATCCAGTTCAATATGCGCCGACTGGCTGGCTGCCGGCTCGCGGTAAGCCGGCTCCATTTCCATGGAACCGCGGATGTATTCTTCGCGAAGCATAAATTTGGCCACAAGGTTTTTTAATACCTCTGCCTGGCTGGACAGCTCCTCGCTGGCTGCCGCACTCTGTACTGCGGTGGAAGAATTGGTCTGTACGACACTGGAAATCTGGTCTACGCCTACCGATACCTGTTCCACAGCTCCGGCTTCTACCTCGGCTGCATTTGCAATCTTATCCACAGTGCCGGATGTTGCGCGTACCTCGTCTACAACCTGAAGCAGTGATTTTGCAGTTGCATTGGTAATCTTCGTGCCCTGTGAAACAGCCCCGATAACACTTTCAATCAAATCAGAGGTATCTTTGGATGCTTCTGCACTCTTGCTTGCAAGGTTGCGGACTTCGTCTGCAACGACAGCAAAGCCTTTTCCGGCCGTGCCTGCACGCGATGCCTCTACCGCGGCATTCAGTGCCAGGATATTAGTCTGGAAAGCAATATCTTCAATGGTCTTGATAATTTTGCCGATTTCATTGGAGGTACGTGTGATTTCTTCCATTGCCATCGTCATATCCTTCATCTGGCGGTTGCAGTCTTCTACCTTGTCACCGGCAGAGCTGGACTGGTTCCTTGCCTGGACTGCATTTTCCGCGGTTTCTTTTACCTGCTGGGAAATGCCGGATATTGTGGCGGCAAGCTCCTCTACCGAAGCAGCCTGCTCGGTTGCACCCTGTGAAAGCGCCTGTGCACCATAGGACACCTGGTTTGCACCGGATGATACCTGGTCTGCGCTTGAATTAATCTGTGCAAGCGTAATGCTCAGGTCGCGGTTCAGCTTGCGGATGGAAGATAACAGTCCCTGGAAATCCCCGACATAACGTTCTTCCGCTTTCGTGCGGACGTCAAAATTACCGTCTGCCATTTCACTGAGCAGCCTGGAAGCATCGGATATAATATCGCCGAGTATGGAAGTCATATCCCGGAACGCATCTGCAAGGCATCCCAGCTCATCCCTGGATTTGTATGCAATATCAAAATTAAAGTCGCCGGCTACAATTTTTCCTGCGGAAACCTCCAGTTCATGGATAGGACGGGTAATCATCCTTGTCAGGTACAGGCAGAGCACAATCGTAATAAACAGTGCCGCAGCAGCCAGTCCGAGCAGGGAAATCGTCAGCGATTTTTCCAGCTTGACGGTTTCATCCCGGTTATTAAGCGCTGCTTTTTCAACTTCGTCGCTGATTATGACCAGTGCATCGACAGCTTCGGCTACAAGCGGCTGGTATTCTTCTACCAGGCGCTGCTGTGCCTTGGCCATATCCGTATCGGATAATTCAATAATTTCCTGCTGGAGCTTATAAGCCTGCTCCAGGGAAGCTGCAAAGCGTTCAAACGCTTCGGAGCTTCCTTTCAGGTAATCATTCAGTTCCGTGGCGTCTTCTTCCAATGACTTCAGCTCCAGCTGCATGTCATTCAGGTATTCCTGATACCGCTGTTCATTGCTGTCAATCGTAATAAACGCAAGGTCCTTGACAACAATCTGCAAGCCGCGGCGCATGCTCATGACATCTCTTGTCAGCTGGTATTCCGTATCAAAGAAGTCCGAATACTGGTTTCCGCTCTTTTTCAGGCCTGACCTGGCTGCGATAACGGTCACACAGAACAGTATAATAATTATCATAAAGGTTATCAGCAGCTTCGTTCCTATTTTCAGATTTTTCATATATACCTCCTAGTATTTTCCAAAATCATCTTCCAGTGAGATGACCGGTTCATTTCGGTCAGGAGTATCGTCAAAATCCATATTCCGGTGCTCGAATGTCTGGCCTGATGGCTGTCTTCCGGATCCGAGGTTATAAATCGAAAGCATGTCGCGCATCTTGGAAGCCTGGTTGGAAAGCTCCTCGCTGGCTGCCGCGCATTGCTGGCTTGTAGCGGAATTTGTCTGTACTACCTGTGATACCTGTGAAATTGCCTGTTCAATCTGTGCAACCGCAGTTGCCTGATAATTGGAAGATTCAGCGATTCCGTTAATAATTCCTTCGCTTTTTTGTACAACATTTGTAATAGTGCCGAGTGCACTGGCTGTTTCTTCTGCTATCTGGGAGCCTGTGCTGACCTTTGTAATGGAATCCTCAATCAGCTCTGCTGTCTCCGCAGCCGCAGCCGCACTCTTTGCAGCAAGGCTTCTTACTTCTTCTGCAACAACGGCAAATCCTTTGCCTGCTTCTCCTGCCCTCGCGGCTTCTACCGCTGCATTTAATGCCAGGATATTGGTCTGGAAAGCGATATCATCAATGGTCTTGATGATTTTGGAAATGCTTTCAGAAGAACTGTTGATTGCCTGCATGGCATCCATCATGCCCTGCATCTGCTCATTGCCCATTTTTACGTCCTTGATTGCCTGTTCAATCAGGTTTGCAGCGGAATTTGCCTGTTCTGCATTTTCTCTTGTTTTTTCTGCAATTTCATCAATCGAAGCCGTAATCTGTTCAATAGCACTTGCCTGCTGTGTGGAGCCCTGTGCAAGTGCCTGGCTTGCACTTGCAACCTGGGATGAACTGATAGTTACCTGCGTGCCTGAATCGCTGATATTGGACAGTGCATGCAGGTTGTCGTCCACAAGCTTTTTTAAGGAATTTCCTAAAAGGTCGTCTGGTGACGAAGGGTTTACCGTAAGCGTCAGGTTGCCATTTGATACTTCTTCGGCAATGTGTGCCTGGTATTTTGTGTTTTCAACTAATTTTGCAAATTCATCCATCAGCTGGCCAAATTCGTCATTGTTGTGCTTCACAAGCTTGATGTCCACATTGCCCTTTGCAATTTCCTTAGCCGCATGGGACAGTTCTTCAATCGATATGCGTATCTGGCGGATCAGTGCAGTTGATACAAACACAATAATTATAATGGAAACGATTCCAAGGGAATAAGTAAAAATGGATGCATTTCTTGTATATTTTTCTAATTCCTCTCCTGAATAGCCAGATGCCATTCTTGTTGTAAGTTCGCTGAATACGATGTTCAGAATCATCATTACACCGGCAACTAAAAATCCCAGTATCAGTTTAGCCCTTATCGTCATGTTTTTCATTTTCACGCTACCTCTCATTCTTCTTCACTTAACTTATTCTCAACAGCCGCTTTATCCTGGTCACTGAGCAGCTTATCAGGGTCTAAAAGCAGTTTGACATGGTCACCGACTTTGCCAATGCCATAGATATATTTGCGGTTGCCCTGGTCAGCACGCGATGATATGGTAGGCGGCGGAAGAATATCACTGTCTTTGATTTCTACTACATCCGCAATCTTTTCTACAATCAGGCCGACCATCATGTCATTTACCTGAATGACAATAATACACGTCCGGTCATTGTACTCAAATGCTTCCTGGCCGAAGCGCAGGCGCACATCTATGACAGGAACGATTTTCCCCCTTAAATTAATAAGGCCTTTGATGTATTCCTCGGTCTCAGGAACCATTGTGATAGCCTGAATCTGAATGATTTCATTTACATACTGGATTTTCAGCCCAAAATACTCATTGCCGGACTTAAACGTCATATATTTGCTTTTGTGCTCCTCAACCTCGCTATAACCTAAATCCAGCAGGTCTGCCGGCGTACTCAAATTTGCTGCTTCACTCATAGGTCTTGCCATTCCTTTCTTTTTCTATTACCCGATTAATCCGCCTGGATCCAAAATCAGTGCAATGCTGCCATCGCCAAGCTGTGTACAGCCTGTCAGCCCTTTCACCTTTTTAATATAAGAAGGAATCGGTTTTACAACAATTTCCTGCTTGCCGACCAGCGTGTCGACAAACAGCGCAATCCGCTTATCATCCGCCTCAATAATGACCATCATGCCGTCTTCCACGGCTTCCTGGTAACCGCTTAAGCCATACCAGCGGCCCAGCCGGATGACAGAAAAGCATTCGCCGCGAATCATAATATATTCGTCCCCGTTTGGTTCATGAATCATCATATCTTCCCTGACACGGACAAATTCCTTGATTACGCCAGACTCCATGACAAAGGAAGAACCGGCTGTTTCCATAACGATGCCGTCTATAATCGCGAGCGTTAACGGTATTTTCAGGCTCATAATGCTGCCTTCGCCAGGCGTGCTTTCAATATCCAGCATGCCGCCGATTTCCTGAATGTTCCGTACAACTACGTCCATGCCGACGCCGCGCCCGGAATATTCGGTTACCTGCTCATTGGTAGAAAATCCCGGAAGCGTGATAAACTGGTATACTTCTTTGTCTGTATAAGAAGTATCCGGCCTTCCGGCATCTAAAATGCCTTGTTTTTTCGCTTTGGCAAGTATTTTCTCGCGGTCCAGCCCGCCGCCGTTATCTTCTACGGTAATCCATACCTTGCCGGCTTCTGTTTTTGCAGAGAGCGTAACCTTTCCTTTGTCAGACTTGCCGCTTGCCGCACGTTCTTCATTCGACTCAATGCCATGGTCAACAGCATTTCTTACCAGATGCATCAGAGGGTCTGAAATATGCTCAATAATGTTTTTATCTACTTCCGTCGTGTCCCCGACCATTTCAAACTCAATGTCCTTGCCGAGCTTTCTGGAAACGTCAAACACAATGCGGTTCATTTTCTGGAACGTATTGGTCAGCGGAACCATTCGCATCGACATAATGACATTCTGAAGGTCCGTCGAAATTTTCGAAAGCTGTGCAGCTGCCTTGTTAAAATTATCCAGGTTTAACCCCGGCACCTTCAGGTCTGAGCTTTGCAGTACAACCGATTCGGAAATAACAAGCTCTCCAATCAGTTCCATTAGCTGGTTCATTTTGCTGACATTAACGCTGATAAACGCAGCTTTTTCAGCCTTCGGCTTATCCTTTGCCAGCTTTCTCTGCTTGCCTGGTTCCTTGGATTTGATAACGAAATCACCCGGTGCAATCTTTGCCTTTTCAGCGGCATCTGGCGCACCCTGTCCCTGTGCGCGGGCTTCAATGGCTTCCACGCTGGAATCTAAGTCTATCTGGACATCCCCCGAAGCTGCAAAGCCGTGCTGGTATTCCTGCGGCGTGCATTCCGTAACGTCTACCTTTTCCACGGAATAGCCTTCGGAAACGATGGAACGGATTTCTGCCGGGTCGGCCTGTGTCTGCAGGAGCATGCGGAAGCCTTCTTTTATAATAACTTCCGAGCTGCTTTCATCCGAGATAATATTTTCGGGCGTATACAATAAATCCTCGGCAATTTCTTTTAATGCATATACGGTCTTGTACGCATGGATATTTGCCATTTCTGTATCAGAATAAAAGTTAATGAATATGCGGTAAAAATGGCTGTCACTTGTAGCAACCGGAGCAATATAAAACTGTTTCGGCTCCTCGCTCTTATTGACCGGCTGCGGAGCTGCTGCCTTGTCAGCCGTGTCTTCTATGCCTTTGATTTTATTTAAAAATACATCCAGCTCTGCAATAATATCGCTTGCATCCCCGTCTGCCTGGTCTCCGTTTCGGATTTTTTCCATTTCATTGGAAATAAAATCTTCTACGTGCAGGACATGTTCTACCAGCTCCAGATGCGGCACATTGTCAGGATGGGATTCTCTCAGATAAAAGAAGACATCCTCCAGCTTATGCGACACAGCCGTGATATTATCAAACATCATAATGCCCGACGAGCCTTTAATGGTATGCATCGTCCGGAAGATTTCATTAATGCTGTCTTCATCAAAGCATTCCGCATCCTTCTGGTCCAGAACGGTGTCCTGAAGCTGCTCCAAAAGCTGCCCGTTCTCGAACAGATACATGTCCAGCATGTCTTCTGTATTAAATCCTTCAGCCATATTCTTCTCCTTTCCTGTAGCTTTTTATCAGATCAGGTCCAGTTTCTTTAATGCCTGCTCAAACCGGTCCTGATTAATCGGCTTTCCAGAATATATCGTGCAGCCCAGTTCAAATGCCATTTTGACATTTCGTTCTTCATTTAAGGCAGTTGTCATAATGACTTTGACTGCCTTTTCCTCTGGAACGTTCTTTTCCTTTTCCAGCTTGCGGATGGCAACCAGTGCCTGATACCCGTCCATTACCGGCATCATGATATCAAGGCAGACAAGGTCATACGGCTCATCGTCTTCCAGTGCCATCATAAACGCATCGACTGCTTCCATGCCGTCTACCGTAACGTCGCACTCTCCATACTTCGAAAGAAAATTCACCATAAACTTCCTTGTTACAAAATCATCCTCTGCCAACAGAATCTTCATAATCTTTTCTCCTTTTACATTTTATTAAGCATTGCATAAGTCCTTGCAGCAATGTCCGGCAGCTTTGCCTGGCATTCGACCGCTCCAATGTCATATGCAACTTTTGGCATTCCATATACAATACAGGTCGATTCATCCTGACCGATTGTCCTGGCACCGGCTTCCCGCATGGCAAGAAGCCCCTTGGCGCCATCCCCGCCCATTCCGGTCAGGATAATCCCGACCGCATCGCGTTTTGCTGTCTTTGCGACAGATTCAAACAAAACGTCTACAGACGGACAGTGCCCGTTGACCCGGGGCCCGTTGCGGCACTCCACCTGGTAAACGCCGTTGACCTTTACCACGCGCATATGCTGGTCTCCCCCGGGTGCAATCAGTACATGGCCCGGCTTTACCGCATCCCCGGTCTGCGCTTCCTTGACGCGCACCCGGCACTGGTCATTTAACCGCTTGGCATACATAGCCGTAAAGCCGGGCGGCATGTGCTGTACAATGACTACGCCCGGAATATCCGGCCCGAAGCCTTTGACCACTTCAAAAATCGCTTCCGTGCCGCCGGTGGAAGCGCCGATTGCAACAAGCAGGTTGTTTTTGCGCACGGCAGGGCCTTCGTAGTTTTTCTGGTGCACCTTCTTTTTGATATTTCCGATTTTTGCCGTTGAAGCAATTTTAATCTTTACAAGCAGCTCATTGCGGATAAAATCTTCCAGCTGCATCCGGTTTGATATCGCCGGCTTTCCTACAAAATCCACAGCCCCTGCATCGAGTGCGTCAAACACCTTGTCGCTCAGTGCGCTGATTACAACGACCGGAAGCGGGTACTGCGGCATCAGCTTGCGCAGAAACTCAATGCCGTTCATGCGCGGAAGCTCTACGTCTAAAGTCATGACATCCGGCTTATACCGGATAATGGCGTCCCTTGCTTCGTAGGGGTCCCTTGCAGCTGCCACGACGGTAATGGAAGGGTCCCTGCTTAAATTTTGGACTAATAGTTCCCGAAACACAATAGAATCATCTACGATTAAAACCTTTATTGTGCGCATAACGCTAATCATCCTTCCTTTTTCCGGAATATCGACGGCTGTACAATATCAAACGGCACTGCACTCCTGTCAATCGTTTCCGTCGTGCCAATGAGCAGATACCCTCCCGGTTCCAGGAGGTCATATACTTTTTGAACTAATTCCTTTTTTGTCAGATCATCAAAATATATCATCACATTGCGTAAAAAAACGGCATGCATTTTCCGTTTAAACGGGAACGGGGACATCAGGTTAAACTGGCGGAAAATCACGCTTTTTTTCAGCTCCTCCGTTGCTGCGTACCGGTCTTTCGCGCCAGGGAGCGGATGGAAAAACTGCCGCTTCCAGGCCGCGGGGACGTTCTGCAGCTGTTCGGCTGTATAAATGCCTGCTATCGCCTGGCGGAGTATCTTGGTAGACACATCGGTTGCCAGAATGCGCATATCCCACTGGCTGCGTTCCATGCCGAAAAAATCCGACAGCACCATGGCTATCATGTAAGGCTCCTCTCCCGAGGAAGAAGCGCCGCACCAGATACGCACATCCTTTGTATGCATCTCTTTGTTTTTAATCCATGGCAGGATTTCCCTGCGCAGAAAATCAAACTGTTCAAACTCGCGCATAAAATATGTGTGGTTTGTTGTCAAAAGGTTTACGAGCATTTTTTCCTGGCTGCCGGATCTGTCTTTTTCCACTGCGTTCATAAATTCGTTGAAAGACGCAAATCCGCCGGATTTTATGTAATTTTCCAGACGCCCGTTGATAATGACCTTTTTCTGGCTCAGGTCAATGCCGTAATGCCTTTTCATATAAGATGAAATTCTCGTAAATTCTTCGTCTGTTATCAACTTTTATCACCCCATATCCTGCGCTGCCAAAATCCCGGTATCAGCACAGCTGGCGGGATATTCTGCAGCATATATCATAAATGGCCGGATTATACTTGACACCGGAATCTTTTTCCATGGCAGCAAGCGCATCCTCCCGGCTTTGTTTTTTCTCTCCTGTCAGTATGCAGTATCTTCCCATAATGGAAACAATCTGTGCTGCTACCGGAATCTGGTCACCTTTCAGTCCTTCCGGATAGCCGCTGCCGTCCCAGTTTTCATGATGATAATGGGAAATATCGATGGATATGCTCAGATAATCATTATAATCATTGTTTACATGCAGGTCGCTTAACAGCTTTGCCCCGATTTGCGTATGGCAGTGCAGGATATCCTTTTCTTCCTGCGTAAAGCCGTCCTCCTTGCGCAGCAGGTCCGTTGAAATTCCGATATTTCCAATATCGCAAAGCGTTGCCGCTACTTCTATCGTGTCAATATAATCATCTGAAATCTGGTCTTCAAATTTCGGGGAAAGCTGCATTCCCTGCGCCAGAATCCGGCAGTTGCGGCTTAAGCGGCGCATATGCCCTTCTTCATAGCCGGAATTCTGCGCCGCGATATCGGCAAGCGCATACAAAATATTTTTCTTTTCGTCCTCCATCTGCTTTAACTGCGCACTGACCGATGCCTGCAGCCTTCGGTTCATTTCAATCAGCTCATTTTTTACAGCGTTCAGATGCAGGTGCACCGCTACGCGCGCCTGCACGACTTCCATAATAAACGGCTTTGTAATATAATCCTCCCCGCCAAGCTTAAGCCCGTCTACAATGTCTTCCGGTTCGTCAAAGGCCGATATGAATATAACCGGAATCTTTTTTGTAATTTTATCTGCCTTTAAGTTCTTGCACAGCTCGAATCCGCTCATCCCCGGCATGGAAATATCGCTTAATATCAAATCCGGTTTCGACTGCCTTGCCATTTCAAACGCTTCCTGGCCGCTTTCTGCAAGCAGCGGGCTGCATCCCATGTTCTTTATGATGTTTTCCAGGATAAGCCTGTTCATCTCTACATCATCTACAATTAATACTTTTGCTCCGGCCGTATCTTTTTCATTGTATATCAAAATAACACCTGCTTTCCTGCCTGCAATCCAAACGGACGTTTCCCATAGTTAAGAGGATTCCCTGTTATCTTCAAGCATTGCTTCCAGTTCTTTATGCATGGCTGAAATTTTTTCATAATTCTCCTTCTGGACTGCCATTTTAAGCCGCAGTACAATCCGGCTGACTTCACGCGGGGCGCCTTCGGAAAGCTGGCGGACTGATTCCATAAACATTTCTGCCTTTTCCCAGTTTTCCATTTCCACGCAGAGGATTAATTTTGACAGGTTCCGTTTCAGATTTTCAAGATTTTCCGGTGTTCCAAATTCCCTGGCATTTTCAAATGCATCGTCATCTTCGGCGGCATCCTGCGGCGCAAATCCGGCATAAGCCGCGTTTTTTTCCTCTGGCGGAAGCTGCTTTTCGTCTTCCCCGCTTACTCCAAGCCAGATGGAAAACGAAAACGTGCTGCCCTTGTTTTTCTCGCCTTCTACTTCGATGCGCCCGCCCATCAGCTCTGCAAGCTGCTTGCAGATATTCAGACCGAGCCCTGTGCCGCCGTATTTTCTGGAAATTGATGCATCTGCCTGGGAAAAGCTCTGGAACAGTTTTTCTTTATCGTTTTTATCAATGCCGATTCCCGTATCTTTTACAATAAAAAACAGTTCAATTTTATCATTGACCCGCGCTGTCCTTACAACCCCGACCGTAATTTTCCCAATGGAGGTAAATTTCAGTGCATTGGACAAAAGATTATTTAAAATCTGCCCGACCCGCAGCTCGTCGCCAATCAGGTATTCCGGTACCTGGGGCGAAACAGTCATAAAAAACCCAAGTCCTTTTTCCGTAATTTTAGCCTGGTGCTGGGACTTGATATAGTTTAACATATTCCGGAAATGAAACCGCCTTGGCTCAAGCGTAAATTTTCCGGCTTCCAGTTTCGAAAAATCCAGGATATTATTTATTATTTTATTCATATCCCCGCAGCAGCGTTCAATCAGCCGCAGGGATTTTAATATTTTTTCATCCGTTACAAAATCCAGCAGCTCCCTGGCATTTCCGAGAATGCCGTTGACCGGGGTACGCAGTTCGTGCGTGACATTTGCCACAAACTCAGACTTCACTTTCATGGCTTGCTGCGCTTCCTGGCGTACCTGCTCGACTTCCCTTCCCAGAAATTCTTTTTCCAGGATATCATTTGCCATGCAAAGATACAGCCTGGGATTGTCGTCACGCTCCATGATTCTTGCTTCCACAGGAAAACAGGTCAGGTTTTTCCGGTAGGCTATCAGGTTCTGCGGCTCATCCCCGAACACAAAACCAGTTGCAAATCCGCCGCCGGAATCCTGAAACGTATTGGGAAACACATCGCTGATGTGCCTGCCGCACAGGCCGCCTTCCTCATATCCCAGTTTTTTTCTCCCTGAATTATTTACATATGTAATCTTTCCGGACGAATCAAACGCCAGCACAATCTCCAGCGCTTTTTCCATCAGGAAAAGAGATATTCGCTCCATATTCTACAGCCTCCCCAGACAAACGAACAAAAGGCAGCAAACAGATTCCATCTTTGCCGCCTGGATGTCATGCAAATTTTAACATTTTTATCACTTCGCAGTTAAAGATATCTTCTTTTGCAAGCGCAAAGCATTTTAATATATCCGGTGAAAACTGGCCGCATTCACCATTCATAATCATTTCAAAGGCTTCATCTTTCGCAAAAGGCTTCTTATAAACGCGCGGACTTACAAGCGCGTCGTATACATCTGCAACGGAAACAGCCTGCACGCCAATCGAAATCTCATTTCCCTTCAAATGGTCAGGATATCCATTTCCATCCCACCGTTCGTGGTGATGCCTACAGATATCATAACTGTAGCGGTAAAAATCACTGTCCTTTCTGCGGTAGGTCCGTTCGAGCACATTGCATCCGATTGTCGTATGTGTCTTCATAATTTCAAATTCTTCCTTTGTCAGCCGTCCCGGCTTTAAAAGAATCGTGTCCGAGATAGCGATTTTTCCGATATCATGAAGGACAGACGCATGCACAATCTGGTCTACCTGGTAATTATCAAGCCCGTAATCCGGAAAGAATTCCTGGACGTATTCTAACAGGATTTTTGTAAAATACTTGATGCGCTGTGTATGCTCGCCTGTCTCCACGCTGCGGAATTCCACAAGGGAACTGAGCGTGTCAAGCATGACATCGTTGTTTTCCCTGATTTCCTTTTCCTGTGCCTTGATTTCTATTTCCTGCTGTTTTAAACGGCGTTCCATTTCCAGCTTATGCTGGTACAGCTCAATAATATTCTGGCTTCTTTTTTTTACGATATGCGGATAAAAAGGCTTATGTATGACATCCGCGGCACCATATGTATACGCCCTGTCTTCGCTGTCAATGACAGTTTCCCCCGTAATCAGGATAACCGGTATTTTATCCATCAGCCCGCGTTCATGCATGAATTCCAGTACTCCGAACCCTGACATCACAGGCATGGAAACATCCAGAAGAATCAAAACCAGATTCCGGCTTGCGGCAATTTTTTCTACGGCCTGTTTTCCGTTTTCTGCTTCCAGCCGCTCATACTCGCCGAACATGGACTTTAAAATCTCCCGGTTAATTGCTTCATCATCCACAATCAGTATCTGCTGCTTTTCCATAAAAATCTGCCTCGCAATTTCTGTAACCATGCAGCTCATCCGCCTGCATGGCTGCCAATTTCTTTCTGGCCCAACGTAAATCCTTTGTAGTCAATGGTAACCTTTTTTCGAAACGTTGTCAACCAATTTCTGGAACGGTCTCCCCTTCCCTCTTAAATCGCTGTTACTGTTCACTCCGTGAACAGCAATACCTAAATTCTATTATAATGAAAATGCAGGGTTTTGTCTACTGAAAATTATTCTCCCATTCAATTTCTATCTTCTGCTCATTCCACACCACAATCCGGTGTATCTGGTATCTGGCTGCATTTCGCAGCATCTCCTGCAAGCCCGGGCCTGTGCATGTACCAGATATTTCCTTATTATATATATGGAATAAAACATAATGCTCCAGATACATGGCATTGATATCCCCGGTGCAGTGATTCCGGTAACAGTAAAAACAGGGATTTTTGCATCTGCGGTATCTGAGGCCGTACCCGCAGTGTCCGCAGGCCAGCTTTCCCGCAAGCGGATGGCGGGTGCGTGCAGCAGCCTGTGCGGCAGGTGTTTTTTCCTGTGCTGCGCGCCTGGCACGCTTTTGGTTTATCCGCTCAAACTGTTCCCGCTGAATCAGCGGCTCATGGCAGTTATAATGCAGCTTCCATTCCCCGCGCGGCTTTAAGCGGACTTTCCCGCTCTGTGCATCTTTTTCATATTTGCCATACACAATATTCCCGGCATATACAGGGTTGGAAAGCACCTGGCAGATATAGGAAGGGCTCCATGCAAAGCAGCTCCCTTTCGGCTGTCTGTCCAGCTTTCCCTTTTTTATCCGAAACTGTGCAGGCGTCGGGACATGTTCCTCCTGCAGCAGCTGCGCTGTCTGCGCAGGCGTCAGGCCACGGTCCGCCAGCTCAAAGATTCTTTTTACAACGGCCGCTTCATCTTCTTCCACACACAGCCTGTGGCGGTCATCCGCCGCCTTTGCATATCCAAACGGACAGTTCGCACTGATATATCCGCCCTTTTCCTTTCTGGCTGCAAGCGAAGCACGGACCTTCTGCGAAAGGTCCCTGCTGTACAGGTCGTATAACAGGTTTTGGAACTGGACTGCAAGCCCCGGCGTCTGTCCCGGTGCGTCAGCGCTGTCATAATGGTCATTAATGGAAATAAACCGGATTCCCAGAAGCGGGAATGTGTGTTCGAGATAGGAACCAAGCGTAATGTAGTCCCTCGCAAAGCGGGAAAAATCTTTTACAATAATGCAGGAAATAAAACCGCTTCCCGCCCGGGCCAGCATGCGCTGCAGGGCGGGGCGGGCCAGGGTTGTGCCGGTGAAGCCGTCGTCTATGTAAACGCTGTCTTTGATACAATTCGATTTTGCCTTTGTACTTTTTGATTTTGCCCTATACTTTTTGATTTTGCTTACACTTTTTGATTTTGCCCCATAGGAAAATCAAAAGGTTTGGAAATGTCATAGATTTATCAGTATCTTCATGGTATAATTATTTAAAAATGTTTGATAACTTCCTAACTATTTATAAAAAGGAAGGATTATGTTTATTATATTTCAAATATTAATAGCTTTATTTCCAATTATTCCATTAGTTTATATTGCAAAAAGGGCTTATCAATTTGATATTACACTAAACAAAAGAAGAAATATAAGAGAGAAACAAATATCTTTTAATAAAATACAAGATTTCTTTCCAAACGCACTAAAACAAAAATTAGAAAATGATCATACCATTATAAAAAGATTTGCTAATGAAGTAATACAATCCTATCGAAAATTCTTTTTTTCATTATGCATATATATTATATGTTGGATTATTTATTTTGCCATTTTAATCACAAGAATAATTTTAGTTTTAAGCAATTATTATAAATTTTTAGAACCCCGAAAATATGGATGTGTTATCGGTTCGATTTTAATGAGTATTTTGATATTATATTGGTTTTTATTAACACCAATTTTTGAATTTTTTCATTGGTATAAATTTGCTAATTTAGGATATCATGTATGGACTTTTCTACAATACGCTACAAAAAAAATCGAAACACTTTTTGTGCTTATCACAAAATATTTATGTGAGATTGTTTTTTCATTCTTTCCACTGTTAGCATATACCTGAATCCGTGAAATTGGTTGTTTTATGAAGCCAATCCTAAATCTGATTGGCT
>OFHA01001463.1_pt1 | contig 16144 bp, 15 predicted proteins | sample 1521891 | NCBI WGS metagenome assembly OFHA01 (sample SAMEA3504089, study PRJEB24116) | mouse gut metagenome | biome: mouse gut; feature: mouse-associated habitat; material: faeces | place: Denmark | collected 2011
GGAGACGGTAGCCATACCATCTCCCGGTGGTTTGCTTATTTATGGACAGGGGATTACATAGTCTGGAACGATGCGAGCTCCCATTTCAATCCTCATCTTCTTTTATGTGTTCAACGATATCTGACACCTCGCAGTCCAAGATATAGCACAATGTATCAATAGTCTTAGTAGAAATATTTGCGCCATGTTTCATTCTGTGCAGAATATTGGCAGAAAATCCCTCTTTGTAAATAAGATGATACTCAGTTATACCTCGTTTGAACAGAGTTTGATAGAATGGACGATAGCTAATCATTTCTCTCACCCAGCTACAATTTTAGCATAATCAACATATTGACTATGCCCAATAGATTGAGTATAATGAGTGAAAGAAAAATAATTCACCTGATTTCAGAGGAGGCGATCTGAGGTGTCTGATTTCAAAGAACTGCCTGATTTGGAAGATGAGCTTGGATCGATTGTTGAGAAGGAGGACCTATGCCCTGGCGTCTACCTCTTATCTGCCAGAAATGATGACGAACTACTGCCCAGAGATTATTACGCCGTTATGGAAGAATCCATAATATCTCAGACAGCAAAATCTTACGGACGCAAGGTATCCGGCCTTTTTCTCTATTCTCTGGCGGACGATGCCAGCGGCCAGTGGATCGTCAAATATGAGATTGCCAGATACCGGGTCAGGAACCATCTGCCGCTGGATGAACCTCTCCGGACTACGGCACTCTTTGCGGCACAAATCCATCCGGAGTATTTCGGTGCGTTTCCAGTCCCGATCTATACACCGCAGGGCTGTACAGTGCGCTATTGGATTTTGGATAACGGGATATACTGGATCGAAACTGATCGGTGTGAGAATGTACTCGCAGTCTGTTATCCGATTTGGTCCACTGAACTGTCAGAATGGACAGAGAAACTGGGGGAAGAAACCGTTTATGACAAGGGCCATGGTATCGAAACCACTTTGGGCTACATATTTTTCCCAGAACAAATAAGTTGTATTCCGATTTATGAGTTGATGCGGACACGCTCCGAGTGGAACGGGACGCTAATTGACAGGTCGGCGCTGATGAATGCAATCTGGAAGGGCCTCCCAGAGTATGCGCTTTTGACGAACCAGCAGGAGCAGGCAGGGCAAAACGATTTTGTTTTCCTGTTGCTGCGGGAGCTGGGTGTGGATGCTGAACCTAATATTTCCCCAGATCATATGATCTTGATATCTCCGGATGCCAACAAGGATTTTTTACTCTTCAAACGTGAAGATATAAAGATTGGAGTGGAGTAAAAAGTCCTATGAAGAACAAATTTTTAGAACAGAAAGAACGTGGAGAAACCATCCTGTTCACTGAACTACTCAAGGAGATTCCTGACGATGATATTTTGCTCGAATTGCTTCCCGATCAGACCCGGTCTGGGCATCAGCTAGTGTCGCGGAGAGAACTGGAAGTCCTAAAGTTACATTTGGATACGGTTTCCTACAAAGATATTGCTGAAAAAATGGGCTTGACTATTGGGCAAGTGGCAAAAGATCTCCGGAAGGCTAAACGAATTTTGGAGAATGGCATCTCCCCCTGCGTCAGTGTCAATATGCCGTTACTGAATCCACGTCATTATGCAGAAAACTTGGATCCTTGGCTTATATCCGCTGGGGCATGAGCAGGATGTGAGAAATATTGCGGATATCTTGTCTGATATGCTCTAAAATAACGACAACAGAGGAGCCCGTTTCTGCCGAAACAGGCTCCTCTGTCTGCTGGGAAAACCACAAAAGAAAGACACTAAAGGAGGCAGCGGCGGCAATCCCTCAAACCGCCGCAAGCCGGTAACCTTTCCAGTAGGGTCCCTGACCGGTCCGCTTTCCCTCAAAAGCGGATGATCCGGGGGCATGAACACCTGCTATGTTCACCGCTCCGTTGGGCCGTGCCGTCATCCCTGCGCGAAGAATGAGGCAAAAGCCGAACGGAAGGGCTGCCCTGTCAGCGGCTGCCGCTCACTGACAGTTTTATTATATGAAAAACGAAAAATTTTATTACGACATGTCTAAAACAGGAGGAAAGCCCCCGACCGCAATGATCGAGGGCTCCAGCTCAGGCGATTTTGAGGGTTTTATCCTTGCGGGCATAGAAATACACGTTGTCCGACAAGACATCCTCCGGTTTGATGATGCCGTCCGTCCGGTTGCCCTCGTAGACAAGCTCTTTGAGCATCTTGGCGGTAACCAGCCCATCATCCCTTGCGACCAGAAGCTCGTGGATGCTGGAGGGAATGAGAAAGTAATCCATTCCGGCCTTCGCTCCAACTTGCTCCAGAATGTCGGGGAGCAGGATCAGGGCCGCTCCATTGATTCGGATGCCGGTAGTCAGGGTATAGAGACCGGATTCTGACATGGTCATCGTCTCAAACGATTCCGGTACAAAGGGCCGTCTCAGCAGTGAGCAGAGCGCCATTCTCTGCGAATTTTGAAATTCAACACCAAACTTTCGGACGGTATTCCGTCGGGCTGCCTCTGCCAGCTCATCTACGGTCAGTTCCAGCTTCTCCGCGATCTGATTCGTAATGAGGGCGGTGGTCAGAGAATTTCTCTTAAAGGGTCCCACAGGGACACGAAAAATACCAGCCAGATCCAGGAAGGTGATGTGCGGGTGGGCCTTGAGCAGCTGGCGGTTGCGTTTGCGGCTCAACACCTGCAGGACAACGTTCTCCAGGACATTCTCACGGCTCATTTCCGGCAAGACTGGGAGTGCCTTGAAATTACGAAGAGCCTCCTGAAAGATGGCCGCAACGGTGTTGGCCGCGTCCGCAGCGGAAATATCATCCGGCATATCGCTCAGGCACACCACGGGAACATTGGCGCAGCCCGGCAGCTTGAGGGTGATGCCCGTCAGCGTCTCATTGCTTTGATAGTATTCGGTGCAGTTAAAATCAATGCCTTCTCCGAACATGTTTTGAAGCATGGGGATGACTTCCTCCGCCAGCTTTTCCGCGTTCACTTTGATCATGATAATCCTCCTCGTTGAGTCATTTCTTTCGTGTTAGGTTGTGATTATGTATCGGGCGGTGATCCTTGGCTGATGCCGCTTTCCGATTCATCGCCCTCGTCCGCGTCCTCGCCTGAAGGTGTTCCACCGGCTTCATCTTCCAGGGAGCCACCGGCTTCATCGCCGTCATCCCCACCGAAGATTCTTTTCAGCAGTGGATCGTGGGGCGAATACCTGGCAAAGCGTTCCCGTTTCAAGATCTCCTGAGCTACGCAGTGCAGGGTCGGAGCGGGGTAGGCATAGGTACCCTTACAAATATCTGTCAACGGGACAGAGCCTTTGAGGTCCAGATATGTCCGTGCCGCAGCCTGCTCCCGGATGCCGTCTGTCTCAAGCTGGAGGGAGACCTCAGGGAGTGCCTCCATAGCCAACTCCATGGTGGGAATTCCAAAGTAATTGGCGATCACATCCAGCAAGGACATGACATTCTCCGCCAGACTGACAGCGATCTTGCGGTTTTCCGCCAGCAGATCCGGGACATTTTCTGCTGGCTTGAGACTGTTTCCAAGAAAGTAGTCTTTTGTTTTGACAAACGCCTCCTGAGGTGCCTTGATCCCTGTGTTATTATTCATAGTATGTCCTCCTTGTAATTGTGAAGTCTTTTTGTTTATCCTGTTTGCTGGGTTGGATAATGGTATGCAAAAACGCCAAAATGTATAAATAGACGCAATTGTTGTCGAATTTTACTAATTTATGCATAATAAAGCCGGAAATTTTAGAGTAGACACGACAGGAGATGAAAAGACAAGCATGGGGATTCGGATTCGATGGCATCGCTGAAAATTGAAGCTTCTCCATATGTTATTTATGGAACAAAATCAATGTAAATCGATTTGTATTTTGGAGTAGTCCAAAAAAGTGAGAAGAAATTTCGCAAAATTTGGAGGAATAAAATCAGCATTTTTGTGAGGGTAATTTCCGCTGATAAATACATATAGATAATGCCCTGGACATAGCATATTTGAGCCGAAACCGGAGATTTCTACCGCACACTCTTTGCAGAAGATCGTTTTTCTTTGCCGGCAGAAGGAAGCTGCTCCTGCAAGTAACTGCCAGTTTTCTGGCGGCAGGGACCGTTTACTTCGCAGGATAGAACAAGTCAGTCTACAAAATCACACTTCGACATACATTTCCTTTCCGACAGGATGATGATTGACACAGGCGGCGGAAGCTCTTTTCTGCCGGCAGAAAACAGCGGCTCGACATTGCGCCTCATCCTGCATGATGCAAAAAGTCCAAGCTGTTTTTCAATCACGAAGGTGGAAGCACCTATATATTTAGGGATTGCATACAAAAACCTTGCAACTTACAGCACCTGACTTTGCGGTTATTTCATTCAAGGCGCATGAATATCAGAAGAAATTCGCTTCAATTTTATGGAGACTTTGCAGTGATACCATGGTTTTTGCAGCTATGCTATGGTTTTAGGCTTCTCATATTCTGGATTACACCGGGCTAAAATTGCTGTGGAAATTACTTGCGGGGTGTGCTATAATAAAAGCAGAAGCAAGGTTTTCCGGAAGGAGATGACCAAATGGGACTGTTACCGATGGACGCGGACATTCTGCCGCCGTCTGATGACCGGGTGTTCAAATTGATATTGACGTCGCCGGAGTCCAAGGCGGGATTGATGAAGCTGATCTCAGCGGTGATAGGCCGTAAGGTGGTGGATGTGGCGCTGTTTCCCAATGAATTGGGACCTGGCGATACAAAGGAAAAGGCTGAACGGCTTGATGTCAACTGCAAAATTGACGATAAATCTCAGATCAATTTAGAGATGCAATCGAGTCATATCATTGAGGCTTTAGATGGCAGACATAGAAACCTGAAGGGAAAGAGCATCTACTATCTGACGGATCTTCACTCATCGCAGCCGGCAAAGGGGTTGCAGAGGTATGACGAGTTGGCCCGAACCTATCAGATCACGTTCTGCTCCTATACTGTTTTCCCGGAAAGTCCGGACTATGTGAATTCATTTTCATTGCGTCACGACAAAACCGGCGAGCAGCTATCCGACGCGATCAGCGTGACGTTTGTAGAGTTATCCAAGCTGGGTGAAATCGTGAAGAAGCCCGTCGGTGAGATGACGGACTTGGAGAAGTGGTCGGTATTCTTCCGATATGCACCCGACCCGAAGTACCGTGAAACTGTGAATAAAGTCATTGCATCGGAGGAGGTGTTGACCATGGCAGGAGAGTTGCTTATGAGCATCAGCCAGAACGAGGCAGAGCGCGCCATCTTCCGCAGCCGCAGAAAGTTTCAGACGGATTACGGCTCGGATATGGCTACGGCAAGAGACAATGGGCGAGCCGAACGAAGCCTCGAAATTGCTCGAATAATGTTATCAGCCGGTGAGCCCATGGAGAAGATTATGAGTTATACCGGTTTGACGAAGCAGGAGATTACCCAACTATAACCCTCCACAATCATATATCCCATAAACGCACAAGCAGGTACTCTCTTCCCAGATAGCGGAAGAATAGTACCTGCTTCCTTTTTGGTCCAAGTATGACGAAGAGGGGAAATGCGCCTCAAAATACCTGAATTGTTGAATGTCCCGATGGACATTTATGGTTTTGGCCCTTTAGAATAAGGTTTTTGCAAAATATTGCAGATTTTCCTTGACGAGTCTGCAGAGGTGTGCTATAGTGCAAAGGCAGTGATTTTTCCTGAGATACTATGATAACGTCTTTTTTAAGACGAACATGATGTCTCACGAATAATAGCACCCGAAAGAGGGCTCGCAGTAAATCGCTGCGGGTCCTTTTTTGTACCCATTTTGCCCCCGGCCTCCTCCCTTTCTCTCCCCTTTCAGGGTGATCCTTCGGTGGAAAATCCCCTAAAATTCTCCCCAGTCTTACCCCCAAAACCTCCCCAAGTGAGGCAGATTCTTCGAGCCAAAATACTCAAATTGCATCCTGGTTTCTCCCTGTTTCCACCCTAAAATCCCCCTGAAAAGCCCCTCTCTCCTGCCCTGCGCAGGTGATGATTCCCCCCGGAAAGGCTTCAATTTTGAACGGAACCGCCTGGTTTTCGGTATGAATTCTGCCTCTCGGACGCTCTGAAAGAGGAAGAAAACAGGGGAGAAGGCAGGGGAATTGCAGGGGGGAACGTGGTTACGAAGGGTGCCGCTAATGCTTAAAAACGTCCTATTTTTACCCCATTTCTCCCCTAAACCGCCCCCAAACGTTCCCCAATTTTCTCCCTTTCAGAGGGATGCTTCGGAGGAAAAGTCCCTAAATTTCTCCCCGACCCCTCCCCGAAAATCCCCCCGCTCTCACGCCAGGACAAGCTGAAATTTGCAGTAAAAAGTATGGGATTTTTGCAAAAAGCACAATGTTTTGACTGAAACTCTCCCCGTAGGTTTTGCTTGGGAATTTGCCTGCGAAGGTTGCCCCCTGAAAGGGAAGATAAATGGAGGAAATGCAAGTGATTTTGATGGGGGATGTCGTGTGCGAAGGATACCCTCTGAAAGGGAAAAAGAACGGGGAGATGCGTGGGGAGAGAAATGAGCGGAAAAAGTTGCAAAAATTGATTTTTTCGAAGTTAGAATCCATGCGAAAAATGGACATCTCTCGGCAGACAAAGTGTTCATCTTAAAAAAGATGTTCACATAGTAGCTCCGAGGAATTCCCTTTTTGGGGAGATTATGCGGGTAGATTTTGATATTTTCGGAGATTATGCCGGTCAGAAACGGCAATATCTCAGAGAAATTTCCCTTCGGTCACAAAATCGCAGGAAAATTAGGGGGAATTCAAACGAGATTTTGATATTGATAATAGGAGGCTTAAAGAAATGGAACGAGCAGGGCGGAAAACCAGGGACATCCAATTTTTTAGCGAAAAGAATGGAGGGATGGTTTGCCTACACTCGCCGGCAGCAAGAGATTACGCTAAATGGCTGGAAAAGCAACCCTGGGTGGAAAGTTATGAGGCGGGAGCGCCTCTGTCAGAAGAACTTTATTGCCATGTCAGTCCCGTGGGAATCCGAGGCTTATATTTCAAAACCAGCTGGGAGTCAGATTTCCTGCTGCACTTCGTGGACGGGCGGCGTGGTATCAGAGAGCTGGTCAGAGAAGACTCCCTGCAAAAAGCGAGTACCGCAGAGCGCCTGGAGTTTTCCAGACGATATTGGGCCGCTACGGATATTGATGAGTGGAAAGTTGTCCTGGTGCAAGGAGGTGCCCCATGAAAAAGCGAAAATATACATTCCCGGAGCCGCGCTGCAGAAGCTGCCCGCACTATCAGGAGTTCGGCACGGTTTTCAGTCCGACCCGCTACTGCGGCGGATTCAAGCACAGAAAGCCAAAGCGATTCCGAAGTTCCGATCCAGCATTCAAAATTCCCAGATGGTGTCCGAGGAGGTTGTCACCTATGATCTGCCGGGTCTACGGCTTCGCTGATGAACGTTCGGAATACATGGAGAAGCTGTCGATTGCCAATTTTGATCCCAACGAGCCATACATTTATCCGATGGAGAGCCATTACACATTGCGCCGGGAACTAACCGTCAGCATGAACGCACGGCAATTTTTCCAGGCGGCACAGAGCGAACCGTTAGAGGAGCTGCTATCTGATTTTGACATGGCCTTTGGCGAAGTGATTGAGATCGATGACGGACTTTGCCCCTACTACTTTTACTATTTCGGGTTTCTCAGAATCATCCCAATTCCGATTTTTCACCCGCCTGGAAAAGACATCAAGACGAAGGAGGAACACTGATGGACATTCGCAAATTAGCGGCAGAGGGCCGCACAGAAGAAATCGAGCAACAGTTGATGGACCTGGACAGTGAATTTCGGTTCAAATGCCGGAAATGCGGCAAGTGCTGCAAGCACCAGGATACGATCCTATTCAATCCCGGGGATATCTTTAACATTGCCCGGAAGCTTCATATGACGCCGGAGGCGGTTATCAAGGAGTATGCCGAAACCTACATCGGCAGCGCATCCAGGATCCCAGTTGTCCACATGGTACCTCACGGACAGAATGCAGCCTGCCCTTTCCTGAAGGACGGTCTCTGCTCCATTCACGACTGCAAGCCTACGGTCTGCGCATTGTTCCCGTTGGGTAGGGTAGTCCTCAACGCAGAGGCTTTGGAAAAAGGACTGGAAGATGGTCAAGTCGAAGTAAAGTACATACTCAATGATATCGACTGCGGCTCCAGGAAGCGGGTTAACACTGTGCGGGAATGGCTTGCGAGGTTCGGGATTCCGGAGCATGACGACTTCTTTTTGCTGTGGAGCAGGTTGACTGCCATGCTCCGCAGGATGATCCGTGAGTTGGAAGAGCATCATGTGTCCAACGAGACATTGGATCTGTTTTGGAGCGCGATCTTCTCCACGCTGTACCTGGATTATGACACCTCCGCAGAATTTCTTCCTCAATTTCGACAGGCAGCAGAGAAGTTGAGTTCGCTATGCAAGGGGGTTCTTGAGATAGGAACGCTCATTCCGGGCAGTGAGACTACCTGAAGGAGACTGAAGGAACATCTATTCTCCCAGGGATACTGACCACTACAAACATTGACGGCTGGAAAGTTGCGTTCTTGCCAGAACCTTAACAGCACTATACAGCATAGCTAGGGGGAATAAAATTCGGTTGTAGGGCTGAAAAATCCCAATCTTGCGGCAAAACTGGCAGGTCCTTTCCTCCTATAAAATTAAAGATATTCCTTGAACGGAAAATTCTCTAAGCAATAAATCCAGGTGGGACAGTTTCTCCGTCGGCAAAAAGAAGCTGATACTCACATATGTGCATCAACCTTCTGCCGGCAAAAAGAGCTCACTCCGGTATCTGCCAGAATCTTGACAGCGCTATACAGCATAGCCAGGGGGAATAAAATTCGGTCACAGGGCTGAAAAATCCCAATTTTATGGCAAAATTAACTGGCCTTTTTCTCCTATAAAATTAAGGATATTGCTTGAACGGAAAATTCTGAGAGTTCCAACTTCGTGGTTGAAAAGCAACTTCGACTATTTGCATCATGCAGGATGAGGCGTAACGTCGAGCCGCTGTTTTCTGCCGGCAGAAAACAACTCTTTGCTAGGTGATTCTCCGCTGTTTCAAACTGCGAAATTAAGAAAAGTAGATGAGCAACCAACCTCAAAGTCGGAAGAACCAAAACTCTCCACCAAGCAGTCCTGATGGGATAGTTTCTCCGCCGGCAGAAAGAAGCTGACACTCACATCTGTGTATCTACCTTCTGCCGGCAAAAGAAACTTACTCCGGTAGCTGCCAACTTAAAACTGCACATATAAATTTAGAGATTTCCGATATAAAATTTGCAACTTATAAATCTTATTTTGTGAGTATTTCGAGCAATTAAATCAAATTCGCGAAGAAATTCAACTCAATTTTTGAGAGCTTTGCAACGATACCATGGTTTTTGCAACTATACTATGGTTTTTCAAGCATGTTGCTGATTACAAAATAGTCTGCAAATAAAAAGTCAAGCAGAAAATGAAAGGAGTTGAAAAACGCAACAGATAGAAATGAAGGCATGAGAAAAAGGCCACCGCAAAACGCCGGCCTAAAGAATGAGAACTACAGATTACGGTTCTTCGGTCTCCTCGGAAGGAGAAAGGAAAGCGTTTACGCGACCGTAGTAGATGCGCAAGAACTTGTTCGCCCCGGCGGTCATGTAGACATGATAGGGCTTTCCCTGTGCTCGCTTCTTGTCCATGAAGGCATAAACTGGGTCGTCCACGGGAGAACGCTTAATCAGCCCGTCCATGATCTGAAAGAGGGTCTTCCGTAAGTAAGGCGAGCCCTTCTTGGTGGTGGGATTGCTCTGCCGCTTGTAGTCGCCGGATTCGTTCGGGCGAGGATCTACACCGGCATAGGCTGTGAGAGATCCCCTGTGCGCGAAGCGGGTAACGTCGCCAATCTCGGCAATGAGCTGTGGGCCGAGCGTGGAACCGACGCCGTTCATCTCCATGACGGCCGGGTATTCCGGAAGCTGAGACGCCGTCTCGTTCATCTTGATCCGAAGGGTCTCAACCGTTTCGGAAGCGGTGTTCAGCATGGCAACGGCCTGCCGAATCAGCAGCTTGGTGTTGTCGTCCTTGGGAAATACGGCGATGAGGTCGGACGCGCTGCGGTAGATTTTCTCCGCTTTCTCCACACTGAAGTTGTACTTCTTCCGCTTGCACCAGTTCCTGTAATGCTCCGTGAAGGCGCCAAGAGACTTATCTCGGACACAGTCCACATGCCAGTAGGTGTAGACAAAGTCCACCCACTTCTGGCTGCCGTCACTGCGAGCGGGGCTGTCGAAGAAGTCGTTGGCTCCCGGAAAGGTCTGATCAAGAAGCGCAATGAGGTTATTCTTCATGGCGGTCTTCTGCTCCATGTAGAAGCCGAATTGCCGGTTCATGGTTTTCAGTTGGTTTCGTAATTCGTCCATACGACTATACTGCCGCAGTTTTGTCCAGCGGTCAAGAGCAAAACGAGCGATCTTCTTCGCATCGGACTTGTCCGTCTTGGGAGCTCGGAGCGATTCGTCGCCAAAGGACTTGATGAGGCATGGGTTGACCGCGCTGACGAAAATACCAGCGGCGGAGAGCCAGGAGGCTACCGGCTCATAGTATCTGCCGGTATGCTCCATGCAGACCTTTGTCTCGCCGTCCAGTTCCTTGATTGTGGCGATGAGGTCATTGATGGACGACTGCGTGTGACGGTAATCCCGCGGCGGGAGAATGACCACATCTCCTGGCTGGCGAATCGTGACGGTGCTTCTTCCTTTGGAAACATCAATACCAACTGCATTCATGAGACAATCCCCTTTGTACGTTATTGCAACGGTCAACACCGACTTCTCTCATTGCCGATTCAATCTACTGGGTATGTCACACGAACACGCGGTTCAACCTGCGTAAAACGAACGCTGCGAATGAGGATCCGGTTGGCTGACTATTTTACGGACGAGAGTCCTTGAAGGTATTGGCCAGACCGGTTGCATCCTCATTCTAACAGCTTAAGCAACGAGATGGACGATTCCCTGACTGGTGGTCAGGATCATCGACCAAATACATTGTAGTAGAAGGTATGATAAAATAGTTGTAATGATATGTTACTCAAACCACACTTGTTGGGAATACATTATAGTACATATTTCACAAATAAACCGCAAAAGGCTGTGCAATAGGACGAAATCTCTTGTGTAAATAAGTTTTTTTGAAATATGTGTCCACCAGGAAGAAGGTACTGTGGTTATAATATAGTAGAGTGACTTTGCAGTAAAATAAGCAAAGGGGTGAGTATGGTTCGGTTTGTCTATTGTGCCAGCCATGACCAATATGCCAGACACATTCAATTTGATATTTGATATGTACAGTGGGACAATGCTGAAAGTGGCCTGCGGAATTACGAGAGATAAACAGCTTGCCGAAGACGCTGTGCAGGAATCTTTCCTCAGAATATCAAAGAATCTGGAAAGATTAGCAGATATTTATTCTCCAGAAACCCGCGGTTATATCTTAACAATAACAAGGAACGCATCGCTATCTGCGCTAAAGGCAAGGAAGGGTATTACTGATAGAGAATGCCCATTGGATGAAATTGAAAATGTGCAGGAATCCTGCGATATTGAACAGGAGGTTATATCAAAAGCAGGCTTTGAGGAACTTGTTTCGACAATACGGGAACTTCCCAAAATATATGCAGATGTATTATACATGGACTGGGTTATGGAACTTTCCATTCACGAAATATCAGTGCAATTGGGGCTTCAGGAAGACACCGTAAAAAAGCGGATAAATCGAGGAAAGAAAACGCTCCAAAAGCAGCTGATAAAAAAATTGAAGAGGGGTCCGGTATTATGAATCCAGACGAGAAGTTGCGGTCCGCTTTTATTGAAGCATATGCTCGAGAATATGATGAAATTGCTGAAACAAAAGAGACAGGCGGTACGCTTACTGAAGATGAGGTAAAATATCATCAGAAAAAACTCCGAAAAAAAATAGAGCCGGCCATGCGCCATTCCAGCAGACATATCAATTGGATACGGACAGGTTTCGTTGCAGCATGCCTGTCTGTCCTTTTGTGTGGATTTATAGGAAATCCGGCAATCAGGGGAGAAATATTTAACTTCATTCTTGAGAAATACGATGAATACAGCACTGTCCTGTTTGTTTCAAACAGTTCAAATGCACCCGATGAAAAAAGAGAACCCCCAAATCTGCTTATCCCGGAGGGATACACCATTGCAGAAGTATCCAGCGATTTACCAGGTTATTATGAGGCACGTATACTGACCCCCGGCGATTCCCGTTTTCTTTTGATCCAGGTAGCAGCTGGCGGCACCGGGCTGTCCGTCGATACCGGGGGAGGGACAGTCGTTGAACTGAAAATAGAGGGACATGAATGTGTTGGGATAGAAAAGGATGGGGAGTCCACCTTAATTTTTTCCCATGAAGAGTTTGGCTATCTCTTGTCAACACAAGATGGAATGGAGGTTTTAACAGAGTTCGTACACCAGCTCTTCAAATAAAGGAGAGGTGAAATACTTGAAAGAATATAATAAGGGAACGAGTATTGGATGCGTTATTGGAGCAGCAACAGGACTTGTTTTTTCTGTAATTGTTATGCTCATAATTTCACAGGGTCATAGCATCAAGTATCCCATAGAGCAGTGGTATTTTGCTCAGGACTGGCTGGCGGTGGTGTATCCTCTTCTCTGCTCAGTCCCATTCTGCTGGGAAACATTCTATCAGAGGAAATCTGGATATCTGCAGTATGTAGCTAATCGAAAAAGCCCTCCTGGATATTTAATCCAGAGATATTTTTTCTCCCTGGGACAAGTTATCGTGCTGATATTTGTGGTATCGTTTTTCAGTGCGGTCGCTGCACTCCATCTGATTTCACCGGCACACCCCTCTGAGCAGTCCTTCATGCAATATGAAGCGTGGGGAGAAATGATTATAAACGCACCCATCCAGTACGTCCTGCTGCTCTCAGCATGGAGAGTTATTCCTTCCTGCCTGATTTACTCACTGGGATATGTTCTGGCTGTCTTTGGAAAAAATATATTAATCGTTTTAACTGGACCCTTCATTTATTCAATCGTGGAAAACTTTGCGTTTTCTGCCATAAACGCTCCATATTTGAGCCTGATAACATCCTTTTTCCCGGGAAGATTATCGGCAGACAGCATTACGCCTGCACGAATGCTTGCAGGCCCCGCTACACTGCTTGTTATAATCGCTGCAATATTCCTGTCGGAATATGTGCGCCATCGGAAGGGGCCGTCAAGATGCTCAGGTATACAATAAAAGAAATTGCTTCGGTTTTTTTAAATAAATCGACGGCATTCATGCTTATTATATACAGCCTGTACATAATATCATTCTATCCCCCAGGAGAATATCGTTGTCTTTCTTTTGGAGAATATATACTGCTTGCGATATGTGATACGCGCTATTTCACGCTTATTTTCCTTGCACTGCTTACGGTATATTTCGTAAAGCTTGCATCAACGCCCAGTTCAATGGTACTTTCCAGAGCCGAGACATTTCCCCGCTATTTTGTGAAAAGATCAATTGCAATGATTGTGGTTATTTTTTTCCTTATAGCAGCTCATGTCATAGCCGCTTCACTCGTAAGGATGCTGGGAAACGCACAGTTTGCAGAGACACCAGAATTATCAACTGCACTTCCAAAGGATAAATCAGAAGTCCTGAGGGTATATCGCTCACTGTCGTCAAGTTCATTTGCTGCAATTACCGTAACTGTCTTATATCTCACCTCCGGATATACGCTTTATCACACCTTGCTTTCTGCCCTGTTCCTTCTTACAGATACAAAACCTGCGTTAGTCATAGTCCTGGTGAATTTCTTTGTAACACTGTGTAGTGTTCAATACGGAATCGACGCCCGGCATCCTGCGTTGTTCCTGAAAAATTACATCTCTCTGCCGTATGCCCTTATGTTCGGGATCTTCCCATGGTCACAGATAATTGCCCTTTGTGTCTGGGGCCTTATTTCATTGCTGGTGAAAAAAAGATGGTGGTGCAGAAACAGATGCTGAGAATTTGTCACTGTGCAAAATGGTGCATTTCACTGGTGCTAACAAGACAGCGCATATGTGCAGCTGTTATAACAATAGCCCTGTCCGAGCTGCTCTGGTTCACATATGCACCGCAGGAGCGTGTAACAGATGCGATACGGTCATTGTGCTATGGCTATGGATGTGGATACCTGGATATTGTTCCATATTTGTTTTTTCTGATCGTTAACGGTATTCCCGTTTACTTCCTTTCAATTATGCTATGTGATTATATGGAATCCGGACATTCGTTTGCGGCAATACGCATGGAAAATAATTTTAATTTTCTCCGGAGTGCAGAGATTACCGCCGTCGCCTGCGTCCTTCTTTATATGCTTCTATATGTTTCTGCAGGTGCAGTATTGAGCGGAAGCATGAGTATCATATTACAAAGAGGAAGTATTTACGCTCAAAAAGCCCCTTTCAGCAGCATAGGGAACACAGCATTATCCCTTCTCCTTTCGCTGACCGCACGTTTTCTGGAAATTCTTATGCTGCTGTCCCTCGAAACATGTATCGCTGTTATGACAAGGAAATCAGTGGTGGCATTCCTGTTAACAACAGGGCTGTACCTTCCTCTTCTATTTGATTGGTGTGGAAGATTCTATCCAATAGGAATGTCTTCGCTGTTAAGACTGGTGCAGTTGGGAGAGAATATCGAATTTGCAGCATTCATGGTTTGCTGGCTATATGCTGTTGTAATAGCAATATGCCACCGTATCCTGAAAAGATATATATGGCGTATACATGAGGTCGGGAGGTAAAACGATGGACATAATTCAGCTGGATCACATTTCCAAAAGATTTTCCCACAAGATCCTGTTTGATGATGTGATCCTGCGCATAAGCGAAGGGACGATTGTTGGATTTAAGGGCGCAAATGGTTGCGGGAAGTCGGTGCTTTTCAAGATCATCTCCGGATTATATCGACCAGACTCCGGAGATGTCTATGTGCGGGGAAAGAAAATTGGTGATGATTTTGATTATCCTCCGGACATGGGAATATTCATTAACGCACCGGGTTTCATACCCGTATACTCCGGATTCAAAAACCTCAGGTGCCTGGCTGATATCCGGGGGAAAATTGATTCAAAAAAGATATGCGCCACGATGGATAAGGTTGGTTTAAATCCCAATGATAAGACGCCGGTAAAAAATTATTCTCTTGGGATGAAACAGAAGCTTGGTATTGCACAGGCCTTCATGGAGGATCAAAGCATACTGCTTTTGGACGAGCCCTTCAATGCTCTGGACCAGGAGTCGCATCTTCAAATGCTGGACTGTCTGAGGGAACTGCGCAATGCAGGAAAGACCATTTTGATAACAAGTCACAACGCAGCTGACCTTGATACTCTGTGCAATACGACATACCTGATTCAGGACAGCAAGTTACTTCCTGTCAACTAGTTTTCTCAGGTTGAAATATCCATCTTATACCACATGTTACAGTATGCCCATGTAGAATGTGCAGAAGTTCAATTGCAATTCTGCCGAAGCTTTTGTTTTGCTCATTCCTGTATTGGGGGAAGGGAGGCATGTTGTTTACAATTCATTAGTTGTAATCGTTCATCATTGAAAAAGGAGTGAATCATTTATGAGGATGAATTTTGTATACGGTCAAAATATGTTTGGGACGCAGATACAGAATCCATTACAGCGACCGCCGGGCCAGGTACAGAGTTCTGGTCTGCAAAAGGTGATCCAACAGGTAAACGCCAATTATGGCAGCAGGAAAAACTGCGATACAGTTGATCTGAGCAAAAAGGCGCTGGAAGTGTTAGATACACTCAACGCCAGGAAGGAAGAAGGGACCAGAAAGCCGGAAGCTGCTTCCGATTTTCAGAAGTACGCGCCCGGAATGTTTACCAGAGAAGAATGGGCCGAAAACTCGATTTTGGAACAAAGAGACGGGATCAGGACGGTTTCCGATGTGATTGACTACGCAAAATCCAAATTACAGTATACAATGTCAAAAATAGAGGAGCTTGAAAACTATTTGAATGGCACGGGTACACACAGTGACCCCAATATGACAAGAGACTTGGCGGAGACGTATCTGCATAACT
>OFHA01001467.1_pt1 | contig 16140 bp, 15 predicted proteins | sample 1521891 | NCBI WGS metagenome assembly OFHA01 (sample SAMEA3504089, study PRJEB24116) | mouse gut metagenome | biome: mouse gut; feature: mouse-associated habitat; material: faeces | place: Denmark | collected 2011
GTGAGACCGATCCACAGGATGCCGGCGGCACGGTGCTGCGGCAGTCTGACGTTTCCTGTACCCCGGAGGAAGTCCTTTGTGCCATCCGCGGGTTTTTGGGGACGTATGAGCAGGTGCCGCCGATGTATTCTGCCTTAAAGGTCGGCGGCAGGAAGCTGTGCGACCTGGCAAGAAGCGGCATTACCGTAGAGCGCAGGGCCAGGCAGGTACAGATTTATGAAATCGAAATCCAGGAGCTTGCGCTTCCAAGGGTAACCATGCGCGTGCACTGTTCCAAGGGCACGTATATACGCACGCTCTGCCACGATATCGGAAAGGCTTTAGGCTGCGGCGGCTGCATGGAATCGCTTGTGCGCACGAGAGCCGGCATGTTTGGCAGGCAGACAGCGGTAACGCTCTCTTATATCCAGCAGATGGCAGACGGGGGACGGCTGGGAGAAATCCTGCTGCCCGTGGACATGCTGTTTGAAAAATATCCGAAAGCAGCTGTTACCTCTGGTTTTGTTAAAATGCTGAAAAATGGAAACCGTCTTCCGGTGCAGGCACTTGCAGCAGAGACCGGGGCAGAAGGGCAGGAAACAGCTGCAGAAGCTGTAACTGCAGGACATGCACAGGAAGCTGGAAGCATGGAACAGGATGCAGACAGCGGAATATGGCGGGTTTACCTGGACGGGGATTTTTTTGCCCTGTATCAGCTGGATGCAGCAAGACAGGATTATAAGCCGGTGAAAATATTTGGACAGGGGAATTAAAAGCCTATGAGATACGAGAGAGATTTTAAACATCTGCAGCTGCAGGAACAGACCGTTCTTTCCCTCGGAAAATTTGACGGCCTGCACCGCGGCCATGAGCTTTTAATGGACTGTGTGTTTGAGAAAGCAGCCCAGGGCCTGAAAACGGCTGTCTTTACCTTTGATATTCCGCCGAAGCAGGCCTGCGGCAGCATGCAGAAGGTCATTACGACCAATGAGGAAAAACAGCAGCTGTTTTTGGAACGCGGCGTGGATTACCTGATTGAATGTCCATTTACCGAAGAAATCATGCAGATGGAAGCCGAGACGTTTATTGCGCAAATGGTTCAGCGCCTGCGTGTGAAATGGGTGATAGCGGGCACGGATTTCCGGTTCGGACACCAGCGCAGGGGAGATTACCGTATGCTGCAGCAGCATGCAGATGCTTATGGCTATCAGGTACAGGCAGTGCCCAAAATGCAGCATAATGGCCGGGATATCAGCAGCACATATATCCGTGAGGAGCTGGCAGCGGGAAATATTGCCCTTGCAAATGAGCTGTTAGGCTATCCGTATTTTATTCAGGGAACGATTGCCCATGGCAGGCAGGTCGGGCGTACCATCGGGTTTCCGACGGTCAATATCGTGCCGCCGCCGCATAAGCTGCTGCCGCCGTTTGGCGTGTATCTGTCTGCTATTCAGATTGGCACAAAGTCTTACAGGGGCATTACAAATATCGGGAAAAAGCCGACGATACAGGGAGAAAATCCGCCAGGGGCGGAAACCTATATTTATGATTTTCATGGAGATGTATATGGAAAAGAAGCCAGGGTGAATATCCTGCATTTTGTGCGCCCGGAAATGAAATTTGACGGGATAGAAGGGCTGAAAGCCCAGCTTGGGAAAGATATTGCTTTTGGAAGGGAATTTTTCAAAGGCGGTATTACATAAGCAGACATCATATGGGAATAAAACAGGAACGGAACGCTGATTGGGTGATGTTGATGAGCGCTGCCGTTTCTTTTTTTATGCCATTTTTCAGGACGTGTTTTGGTAATATTGCTGTATTTTTGGATTGATATTTGTTTGTTTTTATGCATTTACAACAAGGATAGCGCGTGCCTGCCTGCATTAAAAGGCCTGCTGATTGGCGGGCTGCTCTATCCGGTACTGATGAAAATAACAGGAAAACAGGTTGCGGTATAGGAGGGCGGCTTGTATGAGAAAATATAAAATCGCAGCACTGATTGGAATGGTAATTATGGGAACCGGTTCTTTTATGGCGTGCCTGTGTACGGCTCAGGCCCCGGCTATGATTGGAAATGCACTGCTTGTCATCAGCCTTTTTATTATGGCGTATGCGTTTTCCTCGTGGCAGCCATAGGAAGCCATAAACAGACGGGGCTGTCGCATTAAGAAAAACAATACAAGATATCGTTCGTTCACATGGTTCTTTTAAACGGTATCTTGTATATGTTTTGCTTAGTGCGGCAGTCCTGTTATTTTTTTCTGTTCTGTCCCGTAAAATTGACGAAAATGTAAATAAAGGATGCAAAAGAAAGGGAACGATGCTATAATAAAAAAAGTATTATTCTGGATATGAATCGGGAGAAAAAAAGATATAGAAAAGATATAGAAAAGATATAGAAAAAAGATACAGAAAAAAATATAGAATAAAGAAAGGCGGGGTGCGGTTATGGATTTTTTGAAAAGAACGAAGCTGCTTATGGCAGGCCTGCTGGCTTTTGGGATTGTTTTTGGGACCTCTTTTGCCGGCGGTTATGCTGCGGCTGCTGCCGGCGGGGCTGGCTTTGGGGGAACAGGTGCGGATATTGCCGGCGGATATCTGGATGAGGAAGATGAGGATTATGAGCAGGATGAAAAGGCACTTTATGAGGAATACGCATCCTGCGGCATTACAAGGAAAAACGGGTCTTATTATTATAAGGATAAACGGATAAAGGTGATAAAAGACTGCAGTCCTGGCTATTCGGTTTATCGATTTGACCCAAAGCTAAAAGGAACGGCAGGCATTAAGGTAGCCCGGGACGAAAAAGGCAGCATAAAGCGCGTTTCTTATATGACCAGAAAAGAAGCGGAAAGGCTGATAAAGCGTGCCGGGCTGAAGGCAGATTAAAATACAGATGCGCTTTCGAGCGTGTTTTAAAAGGAGTGTTTTGGCATGCCATACCACAAACAGAATACATTGACGCTTTCAAACCGTGCAAAGCTTGAAATCCGCAAATATATCAGCACTATGAATCTGGAAGAAACCCACAAGCTGCCGCGGGAAGGACGGCTGGCAGAGATGATAGGGGTCAGCCGCATCACCATCCGCCAGGCGTTAAACGACCTGGCTGCAGAAGGCATTGTGTCCCGCAGGCAGGGGAAGGGGACATTTGTAAATAAAGATTCGCTGAATATCAAGGTGCGATTTAATCCGAGCATGGAGTTTTCACAGGCTATCCGCAAAAGCGGGTATAAGCCTTCGGTGATTCTGGGTGATATTAAAAAGATTCCGCGGGATGAAAACATCTGTTCCCTGCTGCATATGGGCACGGAAGATGTGCTTATCCTGGCGGAAAAAATTTTTCTGGCTGACGGCCGGTTCTGCGTATTCTGCCGGGACTATTTCAGTTCTGCGCAGCTGGGGGATGCAGGCTCCTTTCTGGAGTTCAGCAGATACGATGATTCCGTTTTTCAATATATGTATCAGTCATCCGGGAAAAAGTGTGAGTGGGATATCGTGGAAATTGATACAATTCTGTCTTCTGAAATAGAAGGATTATCCGGTTATCTTGATCAAAACAGGCTGCAGGAAATGCCGCTGCTATACTTGAAAGGGGTCAGCTATACATCGGATGACGTCCCGGTTCTGTATGCCAATGAGTATATCAATACACAGATTATCAAGTACAATATGATTCGAAAGAAAAATATTGCATACCTGCCATAGGTGGGGCGAAGGCATGGGAAATGCCGCTGGAATCCGGAATGGAACACGCTGCATGGCTGCTGTAAATAGGAAGGAGACAGTCTGAATGGGAAAATTTATAAACCGGCAGGAGGAGCTTGCCTTTCTGGAACAGGAATATCTGCGTCATGGTTCTTCCCTCGTCATTGTTTATGGACGAAGGAGGGTTGGAAAGACAGCGCTTTTAGCTGAATTTATCAAAAACCGTCCGGCAGTATATTTTTTGGCTACCGAAGAAAATGAAACGCAAAACAGGGCCGCTTTTCAAAAAGCAGTGGCAGAGCAGGCGGGCATAGATTTCCTGTTAAATTCCGCTGCCAAAGGCTGGGATATGATTTTTAAAACATGGCTGGACGCTGCTTGTGGAAAGAAAAAGCTGATAGTGCTGGATGAGTTTCAATATCTTGGAAAAGCAGACCCGGCTTTTCCGTCGGTATTCCAGAAAATCTGGGACACGATATTAAAAGAAAAGGAAGTCATGGCAGTGCTGTGCGGTTCCCTGATTTCCATGATGGAGAGCCAGACGCTTGTTTATTCCAGTCCTCTTTATGGGCGCAGGACAGGGCAGATTCGCTTAAAACAGATTCCGTTCCGGCATTACCATGAATTTTTTCCTGACAGAAGCGAAAAAGAGCTGATTGCATATTATGCTGTGACAGGGGGAGTACCGAAATATATCGAACTGTTTTATGATACCTCAGATATTTATACTGCAATTGAACAGAATATTTTATCAAAGTCCAGCTTTTTATATGATGAGCCGAATTTTTTACTCCATCGCGAGGTCCGTGAAATCGGAAGTTATTTTTCTCTGATTAAGACAATAGCAGCAGGAAACCAGAAGCTGTCGAAAATAGCAGCTGCCCTAAAGCTGCGTCAGGCGGTGCTGGCGGAATATTTAAAAACACTTATAAACCTGGATATTTTAGAACGGGAAGTGCCTGTGATAGAGGAGAATCCGGAGAAAAGCAAAAAGGGGCTGTATAAAATCAAGGACAATTTTATCCTGTTCTGGTTCCGGTTTGTTTTTCCAAACCTGAATTATATTGAATCCGGACATGTGCAGCTTGCCATGCAAAAGATTCGGGTAAATCTGGCAGATGCGCATATTTCCTATGTTTATGAAGACATCTGCATGGAAAAAATGTGGGAATTAAACAGTGCGCATGCATGGGATTTTTATTTTGATAAAATTGGCCGGTGGTGGGACAGCCATACAGAAATTGATATTGTGGCCATGGATTCGGGCGGACAGGATATTATTTTTGGCGAGTGTAAATACTGGTCAGGCAGGACAGGACGCAGCGTGCTGGTCAGCCTGGAGCAGAAAGCCAGGCAGGTGTGCTGGAAAAACGGGATGCGCAGGGAGCATTTTATTTTGTTTGCGTGGAACGGGTTTACCGATGAGCTGACAGCCCTTGCAAAAGAACGCACGGATTTGATACTGATATCAGAGAGGGGATTTGAGAATGGGAAGGTTTTTAAATCCGGGTAACGGTGCGTTTAAGACGGCGCTGAATTCCGAAATTTATGTGGATAAAACAGGGCTGATAACGTATACGAATAAGGTGCTTGATACAAAGCAGGCGCTTATATGCAGCAGCCGTCCGCGCCGTTTTGGAAAATCCATAACGGCGGATATGCTGGCTGCTTATTACGGCAGGGACTGTGATTCCAGCCGGATGTTTTCCGGCCTGTCTGTCAGCAGGGACGACAGCTTCTGGAAGCATCTGAATCAGCATGATGTGATTCAGGTGGATGTGCAGTGGTGCATGGAACCGGCTGGCGGTGCTGAAAATGTAGTATCGTTTATTAAAAAAAGCGTGATTCAGGAACTGCAGGAAGCCTTTGCGGGGATGCTGCCGGAAAAAACCGTGTCGCTGGCAGATGCACTGTCATGCATTCATGCTGCGTCCGGAAAAAAATTTATTATAATCCTGGATGAATGGGATGTGCTCATTCGGGACGAAGCATCGAATGAGGCAGTACAGGAAGCATACATTGCTTTTCTGCGCGGGCTGTTTAAGGGGACGGAGCCGACGAAATACCTGCGTCTTGCATACCTGACAGGCATCCTGCCGATTAAAAAGCTGCGGACGCAGTCAGCGCTGAATAATTTTTACCAGTATACGATGATAAATCCGGGCGTACTGGCTCCTTATATTGGATTTACGGAAGAAGAAGTGAAGGATTTATGCATCAGGCATGGCAGGGATTTTGAGAAAGCAAGGCTTTGGTACGATGGATATCAGCTTGGCAGTTATCATGTATACAATCCGAATGCAGCGGTCTGCCTGATGCTGGAAGGGGATTATCAAAGCTACTGGTCTGATACGGGGACTTATGCATCCATTGTCCCGCTGATAAATATGGATTTTGATGGACTGAAAGCAGCTGTGATTACAATGCTGTCCGGGGAAAGCGTCAAAGTAAAGACAGCATCATACCAGAATGACATGACTGTATTTAAAAAGAAAGATGATGTCCTGACAGCACTGATTCATTTTGGATATCTTGCATACAGCCGCAGTGACCAGGCCGCGTTTATTCCGAACGAGGAAATCCGCAGTGAATTTCTCTCTGTGCTCGAAGATAACCAGTGGAATGAATTTATGCAGTTTCAAAAAGAGTCTGAGGAATTTCTGGATGCCGTGCTGGATATGGATGAGGCTGCGGTGGCAGAAAACATGGAAAAAATCCATATGGAATATGTTTCCGCTATCCAGTACAACAATGAAAACTCCCTCAGCAGCGTGTTGGCGGTTGCTTTTTTAAGCTCTATGCGTTATTACCAGAAGCCTGTGCGGGAAATGCCGGCTGGCAGGGGATTTGCGGATTTTGTGTATCTTCCGAAGCCGGAATATGCCAGGGAATACCCGGCCCTGCTGGCAGAGCTGAAATGGAATCAGAATGCGCAGGCTGCCATCCGCCAGATAAAAGAAAAGAAATATCCGGCTGCGCTGAAACAGCATCCGGGAGAAATTCTGCTGATAGGGATTAATTATGATAAGAAAAGCAAAGAACATGCATGTGTAATTGAAAAACTCGGACATACAGGAAATGAATGAAGATTTTAGAGTTTAAGGAGACAGCTCCTGATGAAAAAAAGAAACAAAATTTACCGCCATATGACGATGGTTTTAACGGTTATCTATATCGGGCTGCTGACAGTCCTGTATCTGTCTGAGCGGGCGGATGGCAGTGCAGCCATTGATTCGTTTGGCGATGCATTCTGGTATTCGCTGGTCACGCTGACTACGGTCGGTTATGGAGACCTGATTCCGGTAACGCCGCTGGGACATGCAGTGGGCGTTGTATTTTTGTTTTTATCTGCCGGTATTATGATGACACTGTTTGGTGCTTCGATTTCTTTTGTGACGAGCGAAGGGCTGCCGCTGTTCCTGCTGGGGTTTCAGCGGAAAAAGGACTGGTATTATTTTGCAGATTACGGGCCGGAAGCTCATACGCTGGCTGCAAATATTTATAAGGAAGACCCCGAAACGGTTATTATTTTCGGGCAGAAAAAAGACGACCAGATGGAATTCCCGGATTATCCGTGCCTGTTTATCAATGTGTCTCCGGCCCGGATTGTGGCGCGCAAGAAAAATACGGGTTCCCGGTGCAGGGTTTTTCTGATGAAAGAAAATGATATCGGCGTCAACAGCCGTGCCATTGATTTACATACGCTGCCGGTGGAAGTCTATGCAAGGACGACAAACGGCCAGGAGCATTTATCGGGAAATATCCGGTTTTTTCACAGCTATGACTGCTGTGCCAGGCAGTACTGGCGCTCAAGGCCGCTGTGCAGCTATGAAAATACGATTGTCATTATCGGGTTTGGGAATTACGGGCGCTGTATTCTGGAACGGGCAGTCCTGACAAACGTTCTTTCAGTCAGCCAGCATGTGGCGTACCATGTGTTTGGGGATGCCAGGGAATTTCTTGCGATGCACAGGCATCTGCATAAGACGTTTTCCATGGGCAGGGAGTCTGAAACATCGGATTCCCTGATTTTTCATGATGAATTCTGGGCGGCACAAAAGGAAGTGCTGGAACGGGCAGACCGGATTATTATCTGCCATGACGACGAGCCGCAGGGATGGAGCACTTTCTGGCAGCTGAACAAATATTATAAAATCCGCGGGCAGGTTCACCTGCATAATAACAGGAAAGCCCCCGGGGTTCATTATTTCGGGACGAACGAAGAAATCTATACGCCGGACCAGATTATGAGGACGGCATTGAACCGGGCAGCCATTAGGATTAATGAAATTTTTTGCAGGTCTGTTTCATACCCGACGCTCAGCTGGGAAGAACTGGACGATTTCCACCGGGAGTCCAAAATATCAGCCGCGGACCACCTTCTGATGAAAATACGGATTCTGTTAAAAGATGATACGATTACGCAGCTTTCACCCAGCATCGTGGAAAAAGCCTATCAGGTATACAGTATTACAAAAAAATCCGCGGCTTTGCAGGAGATGTACCGCAGGATTGACCATATGCGGTGGCTCCGTTTTTATACCTTTTACAACTGGGGCTACGGGGCTGTGCGCAATGATGCACAAAGGCAGCACCCGATGCTCTGTCCTTATGAAGAGCTGACCCAGGAGCAGAAGCGGGAGCGTGACGCCGCATGGGAGCTGCTGGGCAGCATAGCGGCAGAGCTGAAATAGCAGGGGACAGGCTGCGGAAATATTCAGGTACGGAAAAGATAAAGGAGATGTTTGTCATGAATCAAAACAGGAATGCTTTTTGGAACGGGGTCCGGGATGGGATTCCGATTGCACTTGGCTATTTTGCGGTAGCATTTTCGCTTGGAATTGTTGCGAAAAAAGCCGGATTGAATCCGGTGCAGGGATTTTTGTCCAGCTTTTTAAACCATGCTTCGGCAGGAGAATATGCAGAATTTACAGTTATCATGGCAGATGCGCCTTATTTTGAAATGGCATTTGTGATTCTCATTACAAATATGAGGTATCTTTTGATGAGCTGTGCACTGAGCCAGAAGTTTCACCCGGGTACTTCTATTGTACACCGTTTTTTTACAGGCTTTGGCATTACAGATGAAATATTTGGAATCAGCATTGCCAGGGCAGGGGTGCTGAATCCGTATTATAATTATGGCGCTATGGCCATTGCGCTGCCAGGCTGGTCGATGGGCACGGCACTGGGCATTGTAGCAGGAAATGTGCTGCCGGCATCCGCAGTCAGTGCGTTAAGCGTGGCGCTCTACGGCATGTTTATCGCGATTATTGTTCCGGCTTCAAAAAATAAGAAAGCAGTCGGGGGTGTTGTGCTGGCCGGGTTTGCGGCAAGCTTCGCCGTATCGGAAATCAGTCTTTTTGACCGCATGTCGGACAGCATGAAAATCAGCCTTCTGACAGTGGCCATCGCAGGGATTGCAGCGGCGCTGTTTCCGGTGAAGGATAAGGATGAAGAAGAAACAGAAGAATCGCCAGATATCGTCAAATGAGGAGGTTTCGAAAATGGAGCATAATATTTATCTGTATATTTTTGTGGCAGCGGCGGTGTCCTGCCTGATACGCGTCCTGCCGCTGACACTGATTCGTGGAAAAATTAAAAATCCGTTTTTACGGTCATTTCTTTTTTATGTGCCTTATGCCACGCTCGCAGTCATGACGTTTCCTGCGATTTTAACGGCTCCGCAGGTTCCGCTTGCCGGGATTCTTGCGCTTATTACCGGCGTGGCAGCGGCGTGGCGCGGCGTCAGCATGATTGGAATTGCCGTGTTATGCTGCGGCGTGGTGTTTGTCTGTGAAGCGGCAGCTGTTTATTTTTAGGAAACCCGGAAAGGAGAAGCACGATGGCATTTTTGTCCGCAGAGGGAGAAATCAAGGAAAAAACAAGGGAAAAAACAGATGTAAAAATACGCATGCCCAGGCATTATCAGGTAATCATGCATAACGATGATTTTACTTCCATGGAGTTTGTCGTGAATATTCTGATGGAGATTTTCCAGAAGGATGCTGTGGAAGCGGAACGCCTGATGCTGCTGGTACACCACAGGGGAAGTGCCCCGGCGGGCCTGTACCCGTATGATATCGCCGTCACAAAGGCAGCGGCAGCGGTCAGCAGGGCAAAGGAAGCAGGATTTCCATTCCGCATGACAGTAGAGGAGGCATAACATGCACAATATGCACATATCGGAAGAAGTTGCCGGGATTCTGGAAGCATCGTTCCGGCTTGCAGGGAATGCACATTTTGAATATATTACCCCGGAACTGCTGCTGTATGTTACCTGCCAGAATCCGTCTTTTGCGAAGGCATTTGAAAACTGCGGAGGCAGCCTGGCAGAGCTGGACCGCAGCCTGAAAACGTATCTGGAAGAATACATGCAGCCGGGTGCCGGAAAGCACGCAAAGCCGCAGATGTCACAGGGGACAGCCGGCCTGCTGGATGCGGCATGGGAATCCGTGCAAAACAGCGGCGGACAGGTAATGGAGCTGGCACATGTCCTGCATGCCATGTACCAGCTGAAAGAAAGCTATGCCGTATATTACATGCGAAGGCTTGGCGTGGAGCATGCGCAGCTGCTGCAGGAGATGGCTGTTTTAAAGGAAGAACCGGACGGATGCCGGGATAAAAGCCCGCAGAGGGAAGAAAAAGCAGGCACAAAGAAGGCCTTCTGGGAGAAATATGCGGTCTGCCTCAATGACGGGCTGGAAGGGGTAAATCCTCTTGTCGGCAGGAAGGAAGAACTCGAACGGACCATGCAGATATTGTGCCGCAGGGAAAAAAACAATCCGCTCCATATCGGGGAACCGGGCGTTGGCAAGACGGCCATTGTATACGGGCTTGCAAGGCTTTTGAATGACGGCCCTGTGCCAAAGCCTCTTTGCGGTGCGAAAATCTTTTCCCTGGATATCGGGAGCCTGTTAGCCGGCACACAGTACCGGGGCGATTTTGAAAAACGGTTTCAAAAAGTCATGGACAGCATTGCGTGCGAGGAAAAGCCGGTTGTATATATCGACGAAATTCACACGATTGTCGGAGCAGGAGCTGTAAACGGCGGGAGCCTGGATGTCTCAAACCTGTTAAAGCCGTACCTGTCGGCCGGACATATCCGGTTTATCGGTGCTACGACGTATGAGGAATATAAAAAGCATTTTGAAAAAAGCAGGAGCCTTGTGCGCCGTTTTCAGAAGGTGGAAATCAAAGAACCGGACACCGGGGAAGCGGTCCGGATTCTGGAAGGGCTGAAGGAAAATTATGAGCAGTTCCACGGGGTCTGTTATGAGGACGGCGTGCTGGAATATGCGGTACAGATGAGTGCAAAATATATGACGGAGCGGTTCCTGCCGGATAAAGCGATTGATTTGATGGATGAGGCAGGAGCCTGCTGCCGGATGCACCCGGACGGGCGGGGACAGCGGGACGGGCAGATTCTTGTGGGCAAAGAGCTGATTGATGAAATCGTGGCAGGAACCTGCCAGATTCCAAAGCAGGCCGTGGAGCATGACGAGACACAAATGCTGGCCGGACTGGAGGCACGGATGAAAAGCCTGATTTTCGGCCAGGATGAAGCCGTGGAGCAGGCAGTCAATGCTGTGAAATTTGCAAGAGCCGGGCTGCAGGAAGAAGGGAAGCCGCTTGCAAGCCTTCTGTTTGTCGGGCCGACAGGCGTTGGCAAGACAGAAATTGCAAAATGCCTTGCAAAAGAGCTGGGCATGGAGCTGATACGTTTTGATATGAGCGAATATGAGGAAAAGCATGCCGTCTCGAAGCTGATTGGCGCGCCGGCCGGCTATGCCGGCTACGACGAAGGGGGACTGCTGACAGAGAAAATCCGTAAGCACCCGCATGCCGTTCTTTTATTCGATGAAATTGAAAAAGCGCACCCGGATATTTACAACGTGTTATTGCAGGTGATGGATTATGCAACGCTTACGGATAACCAGGGCCGGAAAGCGGATTTTTGCAGCGTGATTATTATTATGACCTCAAATGCGGGAGCCAGCCGGATTGGAAAGCCGGGAATTGGATTTTTGGGACAGCAGGCGGGTGCGGATATTGTAATGGACGAGGTGAAGCGTACTTTTCAGCCGGAGTTTCGCAACCGCCTGAACAGGATTGCCGTATTCCGCAGCATGGATGCGCAGATGGCAGAGCGGATTACAGAAAAAAAGCTGGGTGTCCTGCAGGGCCTGCTGGATAAAAAACAGGTAACGATGACAGCGGATGCTGCTGCAAAAAGGCTGGTTCAGGAAAAAGGCATCAGCGAGGAGTTTGGCGCAAGGGAGATTGAGCGCGTCATACAAAACGAGATTAAGCCGCTGTTTGCCGACGAGATACTGTTTGGGAGCCTGAAACAGGGCGGCGCATGCAGGCTGACGGCAGAGCATGGGATGTTCCGTCTGTGTGTGCATGAGCAGCAGCCAGACAGCCGGATTGGAAAGAAAAAAGAATTGAAAATTGAAATAGGATAAAAACGGGTGACAGGGCAGTCAAAAAGAAAGCTTCGCGGATGCGGGCTTTCTTTTTTTGACGGATATATTCTCAAAAAAGATTGACAAATCCTAACATGTGTAATAAAATTATTACACATGTTAGAGTTTTGTTTTTATACGTTTTTATCTGAAAGGAGAACAGCAATGAACAATATCGCAGTGATGATGCCTGTTATAGGTGCAGCCGGATTTTTTCTGATTCTGACAGCTGCCATGGTAATAAGGGGCATGGTAAAGGCAGCCAGAATCAGCAATGAACAGGCAGGGAGGCTTCAATGCCTGGCAGAGGAGATGCGGCATCAGAATGCAGAAATGAAAAAGGATTTGCAGGCCGTAAAAGAAAAAGTGGAAGAAATTGACAAAATGATGAAAGATGTCTGATTATGGAAAACTTTGTTGGAGATTTAAACCTGAAAAAATACGAGGACTATATCAGCGTTTTTGATGCCCTCTCACACCCGGCGCGGATAAAAATTACCGGCATACTGGCGCAGGGGCGCCAGTATGTGAGTGAGCTGGCCCGTCTGGCAAATATCAGCAGGCCGCTGCTGTATATGCATTTAAAAAAGCTGGAAGCGGCAAGGCTTGTCACAAGTGCAATGGAAATATCAAAAAGCGGCAAAGCCATGAAATATTATAGGCTGGAAGATTTCAGGATTCAGGTTACAAAAGAGCTGCTGGACGGGCTTTCGCAAAGCATCCTGCTGGAACCCCCGGCCAGGCCGCCTGCAGAATTACCAGGGCGGGCAGAAAAACCGGAAACAGAAGAACCGGAAACAGAAGAATCGGAAACAGAGGGAAAGGAATGACGCATGGAGCTGGTTTTGGAAAACGTGACGAAAAAATACAAAGATAAAACAGCCGTCTGCAATGTCACTGCCACAATGCGCAGCGGGCAGCTGATAGGGCTGGTTGGAAAAAACGGTGCGGGAAAGACAATACTTTTAAAGCTGCTTTGTACGATTCAAAAGCCTGAGAGTGGCCGCATCTTGCTGGATGGCCGGGATATTGTGAAAAACCCGGACATCATGAGGTGCGCTGCAGGGTATCTTCCACAGGAGGTCTGTGCATATCCAAACCTGACTGTTTTTGAATATGTATCTTATATTGCGGCGGTAAAAGGAATCCGAAAGAAAGAGGCGGAAAAACAGATAAACAGCCTGCTGGCAGAGTTTCACCTGGAACATGCAAAAGACAAACGCATGGGGGAATGCTCCGGCGGCATGAAGCAGCGGGCAGGCATTATCTGTGCTTTGCTGGGCAGTCCGCAGATTCTGATTATCGATGAGCCTGCAGCCGGGCTCGACCCGGAAGAACGGATATCTGTCCGCAACAGCCTTTCGCGCTTATCCAGGGAGCGGATTGTTATTTTATCAACACATATCGTATCAGATATTGAAGCAGCGGCTTCCAGGATTATGCTGTTACAGAAGGGAAGGCTGGTTTTTTATGACAGTCCCCAAAAGCTGATTGCCCAGGCGCAGGGGTGTGTATGGGAGTATACGCTGGATTCCCTGCAGGAACATAGACCGGGTATCAGCAGCATGATACAGACCGAACATGGCATACGCATACGCCAGGTCAGCCGGGAAAAGCCGGAAAAACATGCCGCTGCGGTCAAAAGCACACTGGAAGATGCCTGTCTGTTTGTGATGGAGAGATGCTTATGAGTCCGTATGTCATCTGCCAGGTATGGAAAGCCGGATTGCTGGAAAGGACAAGGAGGCCGTCATTTCTGCTTATGTGCTTCTCTGCCATGTTCCTTGCGTTCTTTTGCGTACCTGACGTGGAAGCACCGCTTGTGTCCATCTGCGTGGATCCGGGCATTTTCAGGCAGGGCTCCAATCCGTCGTGGATATCCGCTGCCATAGCCCTGTGCGGCGGAGTTTTATTTCCCCTTATCGGGCTTTCCTTTGTGAAAAGCAGTATCAGCAGTGACAGGGACAGTGGCATGCTGTATGTCCTGCAGTCCATGAACCTGAAAAGAGGCAGTTATGTGACAGGAAAATTTCTTTGCGGTTTAACCATACTGACAGCCATGTGGCTGTCCGTAATGGCCGGGGCTGCCCTGATGCTGCCATTCCGGTTTCCGGGACAGCCACTTTCTGTGTATGATTTTGCAAGCCCTCTTGCTGCAGTTTATCCGGGAATTGTATTTGCCGCAGCGTTTGCAGTTTTTCTGGACTGTGTGCCATGGAGCAGCGGAAAGGCAGGGAATGCAGCCGGGTTTATAATTCTTTTTGGAATGTTTCTGGCTAATTATACTGCAAGCGCATATGATAATCCGCTGCTGCGGATATTTGATTATGGCAGCTACAGGTGGATGACAGACAGCATAAACCGCGATGCGGCTTTGCTGATTGGGCGCGGGGTGCGGGAAACAGGCATCCTTGTACCCGGCGGGATATTTGCTGGAAGCAGGGGCGGGCAGAAGCTGTTTTTTCATGGGCTTTTGAAAAGCAGGCAGTATTTCATGGATAAGGTGATTCTGGCTGCCGTCAGCATAGTGCTTGTCCTGGCAGCAGCCATATTGCTGGAAACGTCGGAAAAAAAGAAACGGGAATCCTGCATCCGGCTGCGGGAACAGAAAAGGACGGGCAGAAAAGCTGTTTTCGGCACCAGCCAGTTTATGATGGAAGGAAGCCTGCTTTTCAAAAGCCTTCCCAAAAGCTGCCTTATCATTCATGCAGGACTGTGGATATGCAGCATTTTTGCACCGCTGCGGCATGTGCAGGGATATTTGTGGATTCTGATGCTGATTTTCTCTGTGACGGCATTTTCACAGATGGGATGCCGGGAACATGAAAACGGCCTTGCAGAATATTTTCTGACAATCCGGCTTTCGCGGGTCCGACAGGCAGTGTATTCCTGTCTGTGGGGAAGCGCTCTGCTGCTGTTTCTTTCGATACCTGCGGCGGCAAGGTGTTTTCTGGAACAGGGCGGTTTCGGCGTGCTCTGCTATTTTGTATTTTCGATATTTATACCGGTACTGGCCTGTTTTCTGGGAGAATATACCAGATCACGGCGGGCATTTAAAACCGTTTATCTGCTGCTGTGTTTTCTTTTGCTGAACATGCCGTCAATTCTGTTTCAGGGATATGCAGTGGCGGCGATGGCAGCTGGCACAATGTTTTGCCTGCCGGCTGTGCTTATCAAACGGGGTTTTTATGGTTACTGTTCACTCCCAATGTCATTAACTTAACGGACATTTTGCTTTTTTAGCAGAATTTCCGATTTTTTATCAGTAACTCAAATTTTTATTCTTTTTTAATATTTTAATGGTTGACAAAAGCCTGAAAATGTGCAGCCGCTTTCGTTTCTGACAGGTTTTTGAGGAAACGAAAGCGGCCCTTGGATTTTGGAATATATTATATCTTTAATCCAAGGAGGCACACATTTATGAAGCATTCTGATTCTGTAAAAGCAATCCTGCTTGCCGCCATTGACAGCCTGGCGGCAGACCCTGAAAAATACGCGAAAAGGCCCGGCAGGGACTTCACCCGCAACCGGAAGCTCGGCTTTAAGGGCCTCATCCGCATGCTCCTTACCATGGAAGGGGAATGCATCCGCGAGGAGATTTACACATATTTTGGCCGCAGCGCCGCAGCGCCTTCCAAAGCGGCTTTTTACAGGCAGCTGCACAAGCTTAAGGACGGGGCCCTCAGATGCCTGCTCCTGTCTTTCAACAAGCAGCTGAAAAATAACCTTTTTAACGGGAAATACCGCCTGGTGGCCTGTGACGGCTCCGCGCTGGACATTTTCCGCAACCCGGATGACCCGGACACTTTCTATCCTCCAAGCGGCATGTCCCCAAAAGGCTATAACCAGGCTTACATAAACGCCTTTTATTCCATCCTGGACAGGCGGTTTATCGACCTCGTCATCCAGCCCGGCCGGAAACGCAATGAATACAGCGCCTTCTGCCAGATGGCCGATGCGGCCGGCCCCGCCGGGGACGGCCCTG
>OFHA01001468.1_pt1 | contig 16138 bp, 15 predicted proteins | sample 1521891 | NCBI WGS metagenome assembly OFHA01 (sample SAMEA3504089, study PRJEB24116) | mouse gut metagenome | biome: mouse gut; feature: mouse-associated habitat; material: faeces | place: Denmark | collected 2011
GTTATCTTTCCCCGGAAGTAGTGTTTATGGACGGGACCCATATCAAAGCAAACGCGAACATCAATAAGAAAATGAAAAAAGCGATCCCTTCTGCGGCGAAAGTCTATGAGGAGCAGCTTTTGAAAGAGATCAATGAGGACCGCAGGGCACATGGAAAAAAGCCTTTTGACGGGAATTCCGGCGGCGGGGAGACCGGGGAACGGGAGGTCACGGTATCAACGACTGATCCGGAGAGCGGCATGTTCCGGAAAGGGGATCATAAACATTGTTTTGCGTATGAGGCCCATACAGTCTGTGACAGGCATAACTTTATACTGGACACGGTAGTAACAAGCGGAAATGTACATGACAGTGTTGCCTTTGATGCGCTTTATGAGAAAGTGACCAGAAGGTTTCCCCAGATCAGGACAGTCACCATGGATGCGGGATATAAAACCCCGTGGATCTGCAAGCGTATCATAGATGACGGACGGCTCCCCTCCCTGCCTTATAAACGCCCTATGACGAAGAAAGGATTTCATGAATGGTATAAATATGTATATGATGAATATCTGGACATCGTCATCTGCCCGGAATACAAAAGCCTGCCGTACAGCACGACCAATCGGAAGGGCTACAGGGAATATAAGAGTCTGTGTTACCAGTGTGAAGCATGCCAGACGAGACATCTGTGCACGGAGAGCAGGAACTGTCAGAAGACAGTAACCCGCCATATCTGGGAGGATTATATAGAACAGGCGGAGGATATCCGGCATTCACCGCAGGGAAAAGAAAGTTACTGTCTCAGATCACAGACGATCGAAAGGGTGTTTGCCGATGCAAAAGAAAAATATGGAATGCGTTATACACCTTACCGGGGACTGAAAAGAGTCAGTATGTGGGTAAGGCTGAAATATGCTGCCATGAACCTGAAGAAACTGGCGATGTGGAAATGGAAGGCAGCTCACCGACAGTTTTTTGTCGCGATGAGTATTGCTGCTTTAAAAAAGAACCTCTGCTGTGCTGCTGCATAACAGGGGTTCTTTGACAGTCTGAGACGATGCAATCAATATGCATCGCCCTTTTACCTTAAAAAATTTATATATTAGTTAACACATCTGCCAAAGTAGAAATTTTAGCAATCTTTGCCAATGGTATTAAAGAATTTTTATGATCATCATCATTGGCTGCACCACAGCAGTCTTCAACCACAATAACCGAAAAGTCTCTGTCATGTGCATCGCGAGTTGCCGCCTGAACCGCAAGATCTGTAGCCACACCACAAATATACAATTCTTCAATTTTTTGATTTCTTAAAAGTAATTCTACAGGTGTTCCATAGAAAGCACTCACTCTATGTTTATAATATTGTGGTTCATTTTCTATAGGAGTTAACGCATCATAAAATTCATCTCCAAATGCCCCTATTTTGAAAGCACCGAATTTATTTGCAGCACCAAATAAAGGAGAATTTAAAGGTTGCTCTCTATAATCAGGAGAGAAACCAACCCTAACATGCACAACTAAATTACCTTTATTGCGAAATGCCGTTAGCAACTTTTCTGCGTTATTCAAGACATTATACTTCTCACAATAATCTGGATATCCTTTTCCAGCCATTTTCCCATCTTTAGAAACATTATCATTTACAAAATCAATTAACAAAAGTGCTTTTTTCATACTATCATTCTCCTTTATTTATTTTTATGCTGCTTTTATATGCAACATATCTAACAAGTTAATTAACTCATTTTCATCCCTAACGATATAATCAGGTGCAAAATTGAGCAAATACTCATATGGATGAAACCCATAACCTACAGCAACAATATCAATTCCAATTTCTTTACAAGTTAAAATATCACTTACAGTATCTCCGACATATAAAACCTCGCATTTTTTAAGACCATATTTACATAAAATATTATTTATTTTTTCTATTTTTGATCCTTGTATCTCTCTACCATAAACCTCATCAAATTTTTGCAACACATCTTTTGAATAATTATTCAAAATAGTTTCCATATACACTAAATATGACGAAGATACAATCGAAATAGGAAGATTTGATCTCCACAGAAAGTTAATAATTTCCTTAAAGACAAATATTTTATCCGCATCTCGACACATCATTGAAGTATGCATATTAAAAAACTCTTTTATTTCCTTCCTATCATAACCATACTTTAATAAAGAATCACTTAACTTTACATCGAACAAATGGCTCATTTCATTTTGGTTGTACACAACAGGAATTTTGTCAAATCCGTTTTTTGACAAATAATTAATATTCTCCATTGTTACAAACAAGCTATCAGCTAAGACACCATCAAAATCGAAAATCAGCCTCTTTTTCATAAAATTCCCCCCAATCATATTCAAACGGGTTTTTGTAAAAATTAAGCATAACCTCTATATCATCAGCACTAATTAATTTATGTTTACTTGCACTTATTATAATCTGCTCATAGCTAGCCAAAGAATGAATCTGATAACCTCTCAATAATTCAAACATATTGGGAAAACCCCAATTAATTATACTTTGTATACCAATAACTTTTGCACAAGTTTCATGTTGTATAACATGAATTGCATCCAATATACTTTCACCACTCGCAATGAGATCATCCACTAATACAATATTTTTAATATTGTTAACACTTCCTTCAATCCGTTTACTGACACCATGTTGTTTTGCAACTTTTCGAATATAAATAATAGGTAAGTCCAAAATAAACCCTACCATGGATGCCCATGGGATTCCCGCTGTCGCCATACCTGCTATGCAATCTGCCTTCGGATAGTTTTTTTTAATTGAATCAGCTAAAAATTGAGCAATTTCTTTTCTCTGTTCAATTGTAGAAATAAGTCCTCTACAATTACAATAGCACGGTGCAATAATCCCACTCTTCCAATGATACCAATCTTTCTTTTTTTTGATAAATCAATAAGATAACATCCTGTTTCTATTAAATAATCTGCAACCTTATCTGTTTCATCGCAATCAACTACTTTTTTGATATCATCAAATCCCAATTTGTCCATTTTTGCACCACCCCACTTATCAAAATAGCGGAAACTTCATTGGATTCTTCAAAAACTCAATCACCTCCTCTGTTTCAAAAAGTTCCGCTTTTTCAAAAAAACGATTAAAAATATCCAACAAGTCATCCGACTCTTTATCGTCAACATATGCTACAAAATCATCTGCTCTAATCAAACTTCGAGATAATTCTTTTTTTAAAGTTCTATTATAATAACACGATACAACTGGTAATTCCGGTGTATTGTATAAATAAATTCTTCTATGAACATGCTGATAATACATTGTTTTAATTAAGTAGTCTATTTGCTTTTCAATTATATCTTTTGTTAAAACAGAGTATCTGTTGACTCCTAAATAAAAATCTCTATATTTTGAGGCATCGATAATCTCATAACTTTCATATAAGCCTTTTTCATATTCTTTTCTTCTTAAATTTCTTACCTTTACAAATTGCTCTGTAAGATGTATATATTCTGGATAATCTATTTGCATGAGTGCAATAGTCACTTCTTCAACTTCACAGTTCACTGAATAAACAGGAGTTACTGTTCTTCTCTCTCCTCCTGCTATTAACTTCTCAAACTCTAATCTACGTTGCTCCGCCTCAATAAATTTGCTATCATTTGAGTGTACTTCTTCCACTCTTCTATCGGAAAATTTGAAATACTTTAAAATTTGTAAATACACCCCATATGGAATCTTCTCCGGAGCATCTTTATATCGGTACATTGTAGGAACAGAAATTTGCAAGACTTCAGCTATTTGGGCAACATCTGCTTTAGTTGATAGCCTTGTATTTAGCATCTGCTTCAATTCATCTAATTCCATATGTTTCTCCTTATTCAATTTTTCAATGTTATTATATTCTATTTTTGATACCATGTCAATAATAATATGTTTCATTATCAATATTTATACCGTTTTTAAGACTCTTCATCTTTATATTCTCATATTTGAATCCAATATATACACCCACTATTGGATATCTACAATACAACTGCACATCAATAGATTTTGTGCCATAAAAATATAAAAGACCTGAAAGGCACCATCAAACACCTATCAGATCGCTATTCTTACGCTCTTGACTTTTAAGTTCCTCACTCGTAGTAAAACCGTAGTAACCCACTTTCCCAACTGCCCCGATTTGCCCCGCTTAAGCCCCACAAGTGCCGCCAATTCCCGGCTATCCGACGTGCTGCCATGGCAGACGAAAAGTATTTTAACCATAATAAAAATTCCTCCTGTACGTTCTTTATTATAGAACATTGTTCTCATTATAGATTATTTTTTTAACCCGGCTTATGCCGAGTTACGCGGGCCCTTTGTTCTGTATTATGGAACTATGTTCTTATTTTTTTGTAAATATATCATAACACTCTTCGTCACATGTTTCAACCATAATCGCTCTTTTTCTTTTAATTTAGCAAATTGCACAAATTTTGACCACTGTTTTTATAACCTTTTCTGAATTTCCACTTTATAGCGATGCAAAATCTCCGCAAACACCTGAATTTTTTCCTCACTCATCCTGAGCGATGGAGCGCTGATGCTAAGGCCTCCTTCCGGCTTGCCTTCATGGTTGACCAGTGCCACCCCCACACACTTGATCCCGAACAACAGTTCCATATCGTCCAGCCCATATCCGCGCTGGGCAGTTCTTTGCAGTTCTTCTTCCAGTTTCTTTCTGTCCGTGATGGTATATTGGGTAAACGCCTCCAGCGGTTCCTGCAGCAGTTTCTGGCGCTCCCTTGGATCCATACTGGACAGAATCGCTTTCCCCACGCTGGTGCAGTGCATCCTGGCACGCTCTCCGGTGACGATGCTGCCGGACAGCTTCTGAGACTCCGGATAGGCCGCCTCCAGATATACGACCTCATCCCCCCTGGGAATGGCCAGGTATACCACCTCCCCCGCTTCCTCAGCAATCCGGCGCATAAACGGCACGACAATCCGGCTGATATCCAGATTCTCACGCAGTGCCCGGCTCAGCGCAAACACTGCCGTCCCCAGACGAAATTTCCCGGTATCCGGATCCTGTTCCAGATAGTCCATCGCTTTAAACGTGGACAGTATGTTGTGGACATTGCTTTTATACAGCCCCATTTTCTCGCTGATCTCCGTCACCCCAAGCGGCTGCTTCTCCACAAAACACTCCAATACCTGCAGCGCTTTCTGCAGACTTTTGATTTTTACTTCCGTTCCTTCCTTTTTCATGAATCATCCCCCTTACAACGGAGTCCGGCGCCTGCATACAGCACAAAAGCCCATTCTCCGAAAATTACTTTTTGTCAGTCTAACACAATCTGTTGAAAAATTCTACCATCTTTCCTGGTAAAAATGAAAACTTCCATCACTGTCAGCTGCTTTAAGGCATCGGATATTCCATCCAGCAAAAGCAGTCAATCAGCAATGCCGCCATCTGTCTGCCCCATTGAAAAACAGGATTGTACCAGGCAAAAAAGGGTATAAGAAAGAAGGCCCCCAGGCCAAGCCCTGTACCAGCCAGCGCACCCGTGCAGTCAAAACAAAACGCTTTCCAATCGGCCTTCTTTTTTATGCACAGCCCCATACGAATCAGAAAGATTCCCATCACGCTCACCGGAAGGAAACATACCAGAAAAAAACTCCCGACGCTTCCTTCGACGGTGTATTCCATGGTTATGTCTCCAAAGCCGCCCCATCCATGCCACAGCACCTCTGTGAAGATGCCCGATTCCAGAAAAGTCAGAACAAGAAACAACAGGTTAATGATAATAAAACGTTTTTTCTTCATCCGGCAATACCTCCCAGTAATAAGGTGCAGCCAGTTTCTGCGAACTTTGAAAAAGGCCTACTGAATCACCAGCGTCCGCTCCCCAATCACATCCTCCAAAAGCCCCCGGACGATATGCTCCGTCTGGACCCTGGCATTCTGGATCAGACTTTCCATATCTGCTTTTTCCGACACATCCGCCTTCGCTGCCGCCACCATATCAATGACGTCTTCCTTTTCCGTCCGGTTAAACAATGCCCACTGCTCATCGTAGAACTCGATGGAGTTTTCATCGATCTCCACGGACTGCACTTCGCATTCCGGCAGTGTGATCACCACCTGATCCTCCTGAACGTCGACCTCTGCCATCCGGATATCGATCCCCGCCCGGACTCTGGCCGTGTAGATCATGGAAAAGCTGTTTTTCGTAAGGAACGGAATCTTTCCTTCTGTATATTTGATCAGCCCTGTATAGGTCAACCGGGCGGTGGTCAATTCACTGACCGCTTCCAGCTTTCCGCTGACAAAAGCAGAAGTAAGCTCCGGCTCCTTTGGCGCAGTGTAATGCACATACCCATAGATCCCCGCACCCATGCCCAGAAGCAGCACCAGCAACAGAAAAACACATCTTTTTATCAATTTTATCATCTTCCCTCTCCCTGTCCTTGTATGGACTCCCTGTTTAAAATTTCTCCCCTACCGGAAATGTATTGTCCGTACATAAATTCTATAACCTACAGATCTATACCAATGAAAATCTGCAAGCACTTAACCGTCCCTAAACCAGAATTTATCTATGAATATACATTCTGGTCATGCCTGACTTTTCATCTCCCTGAACCATACACAAAAATTCCCATCCATATCTTTCATAAAAACCTGTATCCTCAGTGAACAAGGGGATACACGCCCCAAGTGCCGTCTTTTGGCAACTGGAGGCGTTAACGTCAATTGGCGTACGTCCAGTACGCCTCATTCCGTTGCCCTGCCAGCTGCCAAAAGACAGTACTTGGGGTCCGAAAGAGGGTATGATCAGTAACTAAACAGACGGGTGTGATACCCTTGGATTTCAAATCCTCAACTGTCATGTCATGCAGGTGTCCTGCGATTCCTTTACATCGGTATTCCGCTTCTGCGTATGCCGCACAAATATCAGGGGGAAGATCTCTTCTGTCATGATCGTTGATGATATTATACCATGCATCACTTCTGCTGAAAACTCTTAGTTTCTATCTTTCTCTGTGTTACTGTTCACAGGGACCCTGTGAACGTAACCACATATACTTTGGCTCCATAACTGTTCACACCCGGCAGGCAAACAGATGAGGAGAAAGGCAGCGATTATCGCCCATATGCCAGACCTTCTGCCAGGAACTGCGCAAAACAGGCTGTTCGCACCAAACCGGCACCATGCTTCCATCAAGAGCACAGCGCCGGTTTCCACATAAACCTTCCACAAAACTGCATTTATCACAATAGCACTTACAAAGTTCACCCTGCACAGCCACCTACAGACGCTTAAGTGTCTGTTTCAGCTCATCATAAATCTGCTGCCCGCTTTCCGTCCGCTGTAAAAAAGAAGCTTTCATCCCACATTCTCTCACTTTGTCAATCCACTGAAGAACCATCTCCCGACTGACCGACTGATTCAGCATCCCATAATAAATATATGCCAGTTCATTGGACACATTGGTATGAAATACGGATGGATCATCGGAGTTGATGCACACCATCACATTGTCCTCCCCACCCGGACAGTTCAGCCGATAGATCTGATTCTCTGTGATTCTGTCGATCTCACCGATCGCAAGATTGGAAGAAGGATTGACTTCCACCACAATTCCCTTTCTGCTCAGTTTCCGCCGCAGAATCTCCTGCAGCGTCTCCGTGATCTGAATATCCTGCTCGGTCACCTCATAGTGAATCGGCCGCTCCATCTCTGTCAAGAACTTCCTGCAGTGCCTTGCCCGGGCGATCTTGTCCCCGTTCCAGACAATCTCACTGTAGGTCCGATTTCGTACCGCCTCGCAGAACCCCACATCTTCTGCCTCTCTGCAGGCGGCATGGTCTCCGGCAGATATGGCAAAAGTCTTCCGGTACCCTTCTGTCAGAGCCTGCATGGTCAATCCCTGTGACTTTCCGTAAATATGCTCTGCCAGTTCATAGACGCGTCTCTCAATATACGCAGTCCATGCAAAATGAGCCCCGGCCGTATCCTGACTCAGTTCATAATAGGCCCAGATATAGTTTTCCAGCGCTTCAATCCGCGGCAATACGGCAAAAGGATTCCGTTCTTTCCACAGCCTGGGCGAAATTCCAAGAGCGGTCCCGTGTCCGATACGGTCTCCTGCATGAAATTTCAGGAATGTAACTGCTTCATCCATCCGGCGGAGTCCGGACAGCATATGCCGGAAATCTTCCCCTGCATGAAACGTAAAGCGCAGGCTCTGCCTTTTATTTCTGCCGTATCCAATCGGTTCCACCAGACTGTCCCTGGCGCCTTCATATGCCCGCACAAAGACCCAGACCGGAGTGGAGTTCTCCAGACTGGCCGCATCAATTCCCACAAGATACCGGTCCAGCCCTGGTATCTCATCCCGAAGCTTCTTCATACACCGGACCTGCCGTTCATATTTGTCTTCCAGAACGCCGAACTGCATCTTCTCCCGATGTTCCAGTCCATCCAGATAACATTTATCCGGAATCGTCTGATCCGTCTCTTTGATCAGGTGGCAGACCAGCCCCGCCTGCGGAAAATCCCGGTTGACCCGGTATCCCTCTCTTGTCTTTTCGCAGTAATCTTTTTGAATGACACGGCAGTAGGCTTCCAGAAACGCCCGCACCTCTTTGCGGAATTCTGCTTCGCTCTCATTGACCGATGTCCGGAATTCGATTTTCTTCAGATCTCTGTTCTGGAACTGCTTGCGCATCGCCAGTTCCCAGTACATGGTCCGTCCTTCTGCTGAAGATAAACCGGCGGATATGGTGCTGTAATACCGGTTCATCTTTGAATTCCTGTTATAAAATTCATCTTGAAAATAGTCCAGGCCCCGTATGGTCTTCTTCTGTACTGTACGTCCAAATACAGAATGCTTCACTCTCAGATACTGCAGCATACACCGGACCAGACATTTTTCCCGAACACCAGTCTGTGCTCCAGACGACATACGTTCGGAACATCTGCACAAGTACTGCATGCCATAAAACAAAAATATATTTTCATCCGAAGTATAGAGTCTTTCATTTATATTGAAAATCTTCTGTACAATGGTCTGTTCTTCTGTCTGTACCGGCAGAAAGAGAAGCAACGTCCCCCACAGTTTCTGAAAATAAAGAAGTATCTCATGCCTTGCTTCCTTCTTGGCAGCACTTCCCCAGTACTGCCGATAAAACTTCTCCAGCCCCCTGCCATTGATAAAACAGCTCACCAGATTTCGCACCTCTTTGTTGGGTATATCTTCTTCAGATTCATCCCCTCTTCTCTGCCCTTTGCTGTCCAGCCGCATTTCCAGCTCTGCCGGCAACCGTCCGCTAAACGCAAGCGCCATCCAGATGCGGGCAACCGCCGCCGACAGCACATAGAACAGTACCTCACATTCTCCCCTTGTCTGGTCACTCAGCTGAATCCCTGCCTGTTCCAGCGCGTCAGCTGTATAGTTGTCAAGGGGCACCATAAAAGCCTCCCAAATCTCAAAAAAAGACAGCGACACCCCTTTATGAAGATGATTCTCCGCAACTCCCGCCTGCAGCACTGCATCCAGCTGCTGATCGGCCACTTCGATCTGATTGTAATAATAGTTCAGATTTTTGACACTGTTTTCCGGATTCTGAACCATATGAAGCATCACAAGGAAGTCCAGCGGCATATGCATATTCAGGCTGTGAAAGAGAAAGATCTTGTTCGCATCCCCAAATCCGCTCAGAAAATCCTGGTCATGTTCATTCTTCCAGTATTTAAATACCACTTTGCCGTCCCGCTGGGAAATCAGAGAACGCGTAATCTTCCGGAAACATTCCAGATACAGCTGGAGTGCGCTCTCATATGGCCTTGTCTGTGCATCATACAGATAGCATTTCTCCAGATACATATACACCTCGTCATAAGAATACAGGCTGCAAGTCTTCTGCACATAACGGATCATGGATTCCTTCAGCCGCTTCTTCGTCTCCTCCCGGGCCTTTTGCATCATTCTCTCCTGGATGATTTCCTCCATATAATCTTCCAGGAAAAAATCCAGAGACGCAAAAGGATAGCACAAAATCGTCAGATAACGATTGATCGTGTCATTCATAATTCATACCTCTCCCTATTGGAAAAGATCTTCAAATTCTGCTTCTGTAATTCCCAGCTTCTGAGAGGCCAGTTCAAAGACATCACTCTGACGCATCCGGTCGGCAAGCACTTCGCTTTCCAGCAGGCTGTCCACCAGCGTCTTGATCTCCTGCGCATCCCTACCCATCTCCGCTGCCCAAGACTCGTTCGCAAGGAGACAGCGCAGATAGCTGTGGAAGTAAAACATATAGTCTTCTTTTTCAAAAATCGGTTCCATTTCGCTCCATCCCTCTTTTAAAACTTCCGGGGTTATGGGCAGATTTTTCTTTAATTCACGGACTGCTTTTTTCTGGACCAGGTATTCTATATATGTGAATGACTGAACTACTTTGTGATAAGTATTTTCTATGTAATTTTTTATATATCTATTCATTGAATAATTTTTCTCAAATTCTGTACCATTTTCAAGATAATATTTCTTGTACACCTGATCAACCACCTGGTCAAGTTCTTCTATTTTACCTTGTTCCCTTAATGTTTTTATTACATCATCGTTTTTTGCTAAATCATATCTTAATTTCTTCCATTCCTGAAACCAAGACCGTACCGATTGTGGTTCATTTTCCTGTAAAAGTAATTCATTCGACTGTGGATCATTTCCCTGTGAAGGAGGTAATTCATCTTTGTAAAAGAATTTATTTTCTCTGGTTTCCAACTCTTCCAGTATTTCATCCCACTTTTTGTCCCGAATCACCAGCGGCAGCTCCTTCAGCTCCATCAAAAACTGTCTCGCCTCCTGTTTGCCATACCGGACTCTCGGATGATTATGCAAAAATTCTTCCAGCATACAGCGAATCACAAGTACATGCTCCAGTCTCATATACCAGGGACCGCCCGGATTATAATCTGACTCAGATAAAAACAAAATCTTTTTCAGACGGTCAACCAGACCATAGACCAGCGCTTTTCCGGATGTTCCTTTGTTACAGTCTCTGAGTGCAATATAAGTCCCCTTGACCAACTGGCCGGCATCAAAAACCACTCTTCCGCCGCCCATTTTATCAATATAGTCTGATACCTGTTTCCCCAGATAAGGAAACACTTTTTCTTTCACATAGGAATGATTCCACATTCCGGCTTTATCAAGCTCTATGATCACCTGTCTTTCCTTTTCATCCCCTTTCCCCTGTACAGATCCATAGCTTGACCCATTTAGTTCCTCAATCTGGTTATTATCTTTTATATCCTCAATCAAATCTCCCAAAGTTTTTGCCATACCGGCATGTATCAGCTCTTTCTCCATATGACCGATATTAAAACCCAATTTGGGATTTCTATCATTTTCTCTGAGACAGCTTTCAAAGTAAAGACCATACAGCGAACACCCGCTGACATACTTTGCCCACTTCCAAATTCCGGCAGTGTAATTTATCCGCAGTCCCTGAACAGGTACATTGGGTTGGGGCTTGAGTAAATTTCCTTTTATCCTGTCCAGGAAATTTTCTGCTTCTTTCAGATATACTATTGCTACATTATAGGCAGTGTCACTTTGATATATTGCACCTCCTAACTTGACCCCTCTTACCAGCCACTCCCCATAAATCACATTCTGGTGATAGGGAAGATGATTTAAAAGGTCCAATAACACATCTTCTGCCTGAAGATACAGTTCCGCCAGATATTTCTCGCGTTCCTGCTTATGCATTTCATCCTCTCCGCATATCGTCCATATAGTTTTTTTCAACGCAGTGGCTATTTTATAAAACCGGTTTAACTCCTTTGTTTCCCCGGATGTTTTTTTGCCCGTTTTGAATATGTCATAGATTATATCCCGCCCAAGATATTGAATCAGATTCAAATCAAACAGAAAACTGCCACACTGAAGCAGGCGTTTTAATATCCACTGTTCCTTTGCTTCTCCATCCGTTTTATCCTTACCTGCCGCCTGCAGATCAACCACTTGCCGCCTGGCCGCAACCTTCCCGTCTATTTCCTCATTCTGGATATATTCTGCAAGGATCTTGAGCTTTAATTCCTGATAACTCGGTTCCGCCCGGCTCTCTTTTGAAAACAGTCCGGCTGCAAACTCGGCCAGTAGAAAGAGGCGAAATCCTTCCACCGCTGAAAACTGTAATCTATCCTCATGATACAACAGATTTTTCAAACTCAGGAAATCAACCTGTGCTCCCAGACCAGTCTGTATCATTACCTTTTTCAGAAGTGTTTCTTTATACTTTGCATAAAATGGTACAGAGTCTATGACTGTCTGAAGCAGTCTCCACAGCTCCATCTTTTCCGTGTCTTCCTGCTGGTCAGTATCTGTCCCTTTTTTCTCTCTGCACAGTTCCAGCAGAACATTATAGACATTGTTCAGTCCTCTGGAAGTTTCATCAAAGAGATGGTACATGACCGGCATCCCATTTGTTTTTCTTCCCCGTCTATCTGTAACAAAGCAGGATTTTTCGATCTTCCCTGCAGTCACTTCCGCCAGCAGTTCCGCCAGAGTTTTCTGCTCCTTTCCTTCCTCGTCAGTGACACGGTAGTTCCCTCTCTCCTCCAGGGACCAGTATTTGATGTTCTTACGGTATGCAGGCGGAAGGATTTTTTTCAGATATTCATAGGCCAGCATCTTCTTTTGTTCACGCAGACTATGTCTTTCTTCGTTTTTATCTTCATCTCCCGACAGCCCACCATCCCCGTCTCTGACAGGACCAAATGCCCTCATAAATATATTTGCATCCAGCGCCTTTTCCTGCCTCAGAAATTCCAGTGTCAACGCTTCCTCAAATGTGTCCAGATCGCCTGACAAAAATGTCACAATCCTTGGATGAGACAGGTAAGACAGCAGCGTCTTCACCACATCCATACAGCGGACCGTACTCAGATCAATATCGTCAATAAACAAAAACACCATGGATCGGGAAGTATTTTCCCTGTCCCGGTCCAGAAGCATATCAATGAATTTGCTGAACTGCTCGATAAATACCGTATCGGAGCTGAATACCTCCGTCGTCTTATCCACATAATACTGCTCGCTGGTAAACTGATGAATCAGAATATCCCGGTAGTCTTTCTTAATATAGCAGTACTGTTTCACCAGTTTGTGATACGCCTGTTCCAGCCTGCTGCGATTCAGATAGATACAGTCCCCCTGGAAAGCCGCTTTGTTCTCCGCATCCACTAATGGTTTCAGCATCCCCAAGATCACATCCATAAGCGCGGTTCCCGACGACATATTTTCCGGAATGATAATGGGCAGCACAATATCATTATATGGATTTTCCTCTTTTAACTTTTTATGAAAGCTCTTTAAGATGGACGTCTTGCCGGCTCCCCGGCGGGCCATGATTCCGATATTCTGTTCATATTCCTGCCGACTGGATGTCCGGGCAGAACGGTCATGCCGGAACACTTCGATCTGGGAGTGAATGGATTTCCAGTCAGGTAAAATCGCTCCCATCTCCGAATCTGATAAAAATCTTGCACCCAGTTTTGTCTTTTGCATACTCATCTTCTGTTGTACTCCCCTTTCCCGGATTCTGCATTTATTTTACATTTTCTCCATAAAACGTAAAATCATTTTCTGCTGTATCTCTCTTTCAAAACATCAGACGGATCACTCGCATCCTGCTGATATACGATTTTAAAAATAATTATACCATGCATCACTTCCGCTGAAAACTCTTAGCTTCTATCTTCTGCCGTCCTTTACCCCAGATCGATACAGGAAGGCACTGAAAAAGCAGCTTTTTACCAAATGGCCGCACAGGAAAAATCTATACTTCACATTTTTATATATAGATTGACACAGTATATTATATGATATATAATATATAAAACCCATACATAAGAAAGGAGCGCAAAAATGATATTTCCGTTAAGTCCGCCCATGTTTGACCTGCTGATCCTTTCCATTACTGAAAAAGAAGACTCCTATGGTTATCAGCTGAGCCAGAAGATCAAAAGCGTCTCCGGTGTCAAGGATTCCACCCTCTATCCGATCCTGAAAAGACTCCAGGAACAGGGGTTTTTGAATGTCTATGACCAGCCCTTCCAGGGACGGAACCGGCGATATTACCGGATCACGGATTCCGGCAGAGAGCGATATCGGGAACTTATGGAGGAATGGCAGCTTCACAAGGAAGCTGTTGATCAGATTTTGAAAGGAGGAAATGAGACATGAATCGAACTGAATATATGGAACATCTGCAGCGCAGGCTCAGAAGACTTCCAAAAGAAGATTATGACCGGGCGATTGCCTATTTTACCGAATATTTTGAGGAAGCCGGGCCTGAGCGGGAGGCACAGGCCATTGAAGACCTGGGAAGCCCGGAGCTGGCGGCAGACCAGATCGTCCGGGATTTTGCGGTGGAAAATGCCGCCAGTCCCACGAAAAATGTCAAAAAGGGCTTTTCCGCTCTGTGGATCGGAATCCTGGCAGTGTTCGCCGCACCAGTCGCCCTGCCGCTGTCACTGGCCTTTGGCGCTGTACTTCTGGCCTTCGTACTGGTGGTGATCACGCTGCTCTTATCTGTGTTTCTGATCGCGGTATCCATCACCATCAGTGCCATCCCCTGTGTGCTTGTAAGCTTTTGGCTGCTCTTTACTTCTTTTGCAGACGGGCTGACGACACTGGGACTGGGACTGGTTCTTCTGGGTGTGGGCATCCTGATGACCATGGTAAGCCTCTTCTTTACCAGATGGTGTCTGCACGGCCTGACGCTTCTGTTCGGATCGATTGTGAAAGGTGGTAGGTATTATGAAAAGTAAAAAATTATGGGTTTTCCTGTCCCTTGTATGCATCCTGTCGGGAAGTTTCTTTATATTTATCGGTATTTTGCTGGGCGGAATTCCCGGCTTCTATCTGGATCAAAGCGGCATCCATACTTCCAGAGAAGCGGCAGAGCAGAAACAGAATGTATTTCAGGATACCGTGGAACTGGAAGCATTTGACAGTATGGAGCTGGATATCAGCTGTACCGAACATGTGGAACTGATCCCCTCAGACCGTTATGCAGTTGCATACCGCATCTTTGGAATCTCTGGAAAACCTGTCTGCAAGGTGGAAAACGGCCGGCTGTTCTTCCAGGAAACTCCTCTCTCTTCCAACGATAACTCCCGGATCTGGTTTCTGTATGCCAACCCTGCATATCCCAGAGATACGGAGCCCGGTCCTTATTATGTAAAGATCGAATATCCTGCAGACCAGAGCTTTGCGGACGTGGTGATCCGGATGGAATCCGGAAACTTGAAACTGCCGTCTATGAAGGCAGACACGCTGGACATTCAAAATGACTACGGGGATGTGTCTTTAGAAAGCCACACCGGAAATGCACTGAAGCTTCATCTGTCCAGCGGTAACCTGACTGCCGGGACTGTCACTGCCCGACAGGCACAGCTGAAAAATGAATATGGCTCCGTCTCTTTAGACAACTATATTGGAGCATCGCTGGAAATCCACATGTCCAGCGGAAAACTTTCCCTTGACACTGTGGAGGCTGAGCAGACTGAAATTCTGAATGAGTACGGAGAGGTTCTGATCCATCAGGCATCTGGAGACAGCATGACAGCGGAGCTAAGCTCCGGCTCCTTTCTGTCCGACCGACTGGAGTATGATGATCTGAAAATAAAGAACGAATATGGAACAGTCCGTGTCCGGCTTCCCGAAGAAATCTTTGCATACAGCTATCAGCTGCAGACCGAATACGGCTCCATCCTCCTGGATGGCAAATGGATTACAGGCGACGACCCGGATGAGAATGAAATCTTCTACACCTCTGCCGGATCAAACGGAAAGACGGTGGATATTTCCTGCGACAGCGGCGACATCATCGTTGATCCTGTTCTGTAACTCCTGTCATGGTCACATGTTGTGCTCTTGCATGCTGCCAGCTCTGCCTGAATCATTGCGCATTTCTGGCTGCATGCTCCTGTTTCCTTCTGCACTGCTGCATACTGCCAGAATCACCAAATTTATTATACTCCTCCGGCTACATGCTTTCATCACCTGCTGTACTTTTACATAGTGTCAGCTCTGCCTGAATCATTGCGCATTACCGGCTGCATGCCCCCGTTTCCTGCTGCA
>OFHA01001469.1_pt1 | contig 16127 bp, 13 predicted proteins | sample 1521891 | NCBI WGS metagenome assembly OFHA01 (sample SAMEA3504089, study PRJEB24116) | mouse gut metagenome | biome: mouse gut; feature: mouse-associated habitat; material: faeces | place: Denmark | collected 2011
AGATATACTGGTCTCACGAAGGAGAGTATAGAGAATTTGAAGGTTTAATAAAATCTAGCATGACTTTTCAGCGGCTTCCTTTCAGGCCTTGAGGAAGTGCAGGAGTTGCTGATAGATTTTAGTGGGAAGATTTTCCACAGGTTGACGGATTATGCAACGGCGCATTTTGAAGGCAGGGGGTACTTTCCGTGATGGCTAGAGATTCTGAGAGAAATTTAAGAAAAGTGATGGCTGGAGTATCGGGATTATGCCCGATGCCCCAGCTATTTTCTCTATACATTTTGAAGTGTAATGTCTTTTTATATTATAGAATTAAATTTCATTGAACCTCTTGAATTTCTGCCAGTAAAATAGTTTCCCTCCAAAATAGCAGGATTACTAACATCTAACATCGCCGTTCCATAGTGTATTGGACTTCGATTTTGAATCTCCGCCATTGGATCATTTTGATAAGTATAAATTAAGTATAAAACGTTTTGGATATTGCTAAGTGAGGCAGTTAGACTACGGCTCTTACTTTCATTTGTTACCAGTTGCACAGATATACTTAAAAATGTCTGATTGATAATGATGTTTCCAGAACGTTCTATGTTATCATAGTCAGAAACAAATGTCCCAGTATATTTTTCGGCAAGTACAGGTGTATCGTGCATCCATCTAACTAATTTCCATTTCCAAGCATATTTATTAAATATTAACATTATTATTGCCGATATCCCTATAGATTCACCAATAAAACCATAAAAATTATAACAAAGTGTAGTTATGTTACCGGTTTCCCAAGCGCTTTTTATGTCTGCCCATGAGATGAAACAGCGAATTAACAAAAAAATTGCTGTGAGCCAAATACTGATATTCATAAATTTCTTCACATTATCATTCATAAAGTAACCTCATTCAAATTCTAAATAATTGTACATATCATAAAGAAAGTCTTTTGTCTCTGTTGTTGTCCATTTGCGCCCGGAATGAAATAAATATAGGCGTTCACTGACTTCTCCCCAATTATTATGGTTATCGTTTTTGATAGCATTCCATAAATAAGCAATGGAATCCTGAATGGCACTTGCCCATGTATTATTTCCCGTGATTGTATTGTTAGGAACATTCCAAACAAGGCATTCTATTAAAAACGATGTGATTACATCGTTATCTGCAACCCCATCATCAACCATATTATTGCGTATGCGTTTCATAATTCTGACAAGCTTTTTATATTCATAATCAGTATTGTTATTCTTTTGCTTGCCATTTTTAATGTGTTCTTTTGGATAATTTATGATAATGGTATCATCCTTTGCGAAATATTTGATACCCTCTATGTACTTCTCCGGGGTTATGCTACCAATGGTTTTGTAATCTCTATATTGAAAAGCAGGAACCACATCTGCATTTACATGATAGGTGTTTTCCTTAATGTTAATACATTTATTTCCAATAGAAATAGCATTATTTCCGAATTTTGCTTTTAATGCTTTAATAATAAGAGATTTATAATCGGTATATGAAATAGAACCATCGATAAATCCATAATCTGCTGCAGTTTTGCCATCAATATAATTTCCAAAGAACGTAGACGTTAGCATTATGCAGATATCCACATCGCTGTTTTGTCTAACATTAGTATTGTTAGCATAAGATCCTTGTGCAAAAATTTCCATTGTACAATTTGATAATTCATCATATCCCGTAACGGCATTTTTTATCATTGAAACAGTATTTTCTACACGTTGTTCTTCTGTATTGGAAAGTGGCGAAGTCCAAAACTGTAATGTGTCTTCAGTATATTTCATTGATGTAAAAGCCTCCCTATATGTAATATATGTTTAACTCTAAAAGTTTATCATATTATATCATACACGCACAGTTTTTTACAAGATATGAGCGAAGGCTATTATTCTGTATGGAAATCAGTTGTTTATTTTGATATAAGGGCATTGGGGGCAAAATAACGATAGCATCCATGGGGGTGCATCTGTCTTTTTGAAAAGTGTTGGTTTTACGGTATTTGCGATAAATGTAAAACGATAGCGCCAAAGATATATTTGTATCAATTTGAACACGTAAAATGATGCGAAAGGATGGGAGTTAGTTACTCCCTCCTACTTGCTTGGAATAACGTATTTTCGGCGTTTTCTGTAGTGTATAAAGTGTAGCAACCGGAACGCCAATCTCAAATAGTATGACGGAGCTTTACACCAATATGCGGTATCTCCAGTATGGCACGTTACAGAAACTTGGGCTTGGGCATTTTGACAGTTGGGCTTCTTCCTTTGGAGAAACGCAGACAGCGATAGAATTAGCCCCGGAGGGAACCGGATACCGGGCAAAGACAAGGTTTGCAAAGTTTTTCAATCTGCCGGAGCTGATCGCATTATTTAAAGAGAGTGCGGACATTCAGACACCGGATATGTTAAACCTGCCCGTACCGGAGGCGGAGTATGAAAACGTGGTATTAAAGCCAAGCGAGTACCAGCAGGATATGGTAGCTTCCCTTGCGGAACGTGCGGAAGCTGTGCGTGACCGTAAAGTGGACGCATCGGTCGATAATATGCTGAAAATCACAAATGACGGAAGAAAGCTGGCTCTGGATCAGCGGCTTATCAATGATATGCTGCCGGATAATGAAACTTCCAAAGCGGCAACCTGTGTCGAAAAGGCATTTGAGATATGGGAGCAGACAAAGGAGCAGAAGTCAACACAACTAATTTTTTGCGACTTATCGACACCGAAAGGGGATGGCACATTTAATGTCTATGATGACATAAAAAACAAACTGGTTGAGAAAGGAGTGCCGCCGGAGGAAATATCATTTATACATGAAGCGAATACGGAAACAAGGAAAGCGGAGCTGTTTGGCAAAGTAAGAAGCGGACAGGTTCGTTTTTTGTTGGGTTCGACACAGAAAATGGGTGCAGGAACCAACGTGCAGGACAGGTTAATAGCGCTGCACCACCTTGATGTGCCGTGGCGTCCCTCTGACATCGAACAGCAGGAAGGGCGTATTTTAAGGCAGGGCAACCTCAATCCAAAGGTCAAGATTTTCCGTTATGTAACAGAAGGTACGTTCGATAGCTATTCATGGCAGCTCATTGAGAACAAGCAGAAATTCATTGGTCAGATTATGACGAGCAAATCCCCTGTGCGTAGCTGTGAGGACGTGGACGAAGCGGCGCTAACTTATGCGGAAGTTAAGGCTCTGGCAACGGGCAATCCCTATATAAAAGAAAAGATGGATCTCGATATTCAGGTATCCAAGCTGAAGCTGATGAAAGGAAACCACACCAGCCAGAAATACCGACTTGAGGACAATATCGCCAAGCATTACCCGCAACAGATCGCTATCCTGAAAGAACGTATAAGCGGTATGGGGGCTGACATTCAGACCGCAAAAGCAAACCTTCCGGCAGATAAAGAACAGTTTTTGATGAAAGTTGGGGATAAAGTATATACGGATAAAAAAGAAGCCGGAACCGCACTCGTGGAGATGTGCAAGGAGATGAAAACCGTCAATGTGCCTGCCACAATCGGGGAGTATGCCGGGTTTAAGATGGCGGTGTCCTTTGATTCGTTCAACCACAAATTTGTGATGAACTTAAAAGGGCAGCTTTCCCATAACCTTGAGATCGGCTCTGACCCTCTCGGCAACATTGCCCGTATCAACCATGCGCTGGAATCCATGCCGAAACAGCTTTCCGAGGCACAGACAAAACTTGAAACAGTGGAGCGTCAGCTTGAAACAGCAAAAGTGGAGGTCACAAAGCCGTTTGCACAGGAAGCGGAGCTTGCAGAGAAGTTGGAACGCCTGTCTGCCTTAAATGCCCTGCTCAACATGGACGAAAAGGGTGATGATGCGCTTGGTATGGACGATGCGCCGGAGGAAGAAAATGAAGGACAGGAAACTTCTGGACATGATGTCCAGAAGTTGGGGAAGAATGACTTGAAGCCGTGGCAGGAGGAAAAACCGGAAACAAGGGAAAGCGTTGCGGATGCACCAACACCGTATCCGGTAGAAAATGCAAGACATAATTATGCAGTGGATAATGGAAATCCACAGGGGCTGAAACTTACGGCTGGAATGGCTGATAAGCCTGTGCAGAGAACATCATTAAAAGAAAAGCTGGAAGCGTTTAAAGTGAAAGCTGCCGGGGGAGATGCAGAGAAAGCCATGCCGAAAAAGGCAAAAGAGAAAACAGAAACTTTATAAAATTTTTGAAACAGGCAGCTACGGCAAAGCTGCCTGTTTCAAAAAGGCAGTCAGTGAAAGGCTGTCTTTTATTATGCAGTCAATAAAACAAGCGGAGGTAATAAGGAATGGAAACAGCAGAACAGAGTACCAGACAATTTGCGGAGGAAAATGATGTATTAAAGCAGTTCATGGAGCTGCTTAACCAGCAGAATATGGGAGAACAGTCACAGGACTTCATGGAGCTTTTCAAGTATGCGGCAGGTATGCAGCTACAGCTTGCGGTGATGGCGGAGGAGTTTCAGGGTGTCAGACAGCAGCTTGAACAGTTGCAGGAAAACCAGCCGAAATCGGTCAAAGAAAACCTTATGGATAAAGTGGCGCACCTTCAGGAGAAGATCACAGATTTATCCGAGCGCCTTTCGGCAATAAAAGACCATTTAGCAGAAACAGCGGCGCAGGCGGTCAATGCCTTTAAGGAAAAAGGAAAATCGGAGATGTGCAGGGTTGTTCAGAAAGGAATTTCCGGCATGAAGTCGGCACTTGAAGATTTCCGGGAGCGTCTGGCTGAAACAATGCTGGACTACCAAAAGACAGCCAACCAGATAGACAGCATCGGGGACGAATTAAAGCAGATTGGGAACAGCGTTTCCAACGTGGGCAGGCTGTTAGCCGGAAAGGGAACGAAGGAAGTATCGGACGAAAAGCCGGGTGTCGGTCTGACAAGGGTAATAAATAAGCCTGTGAAAAAGGCGGTGGAAAACCTGCGGAAAATGATTGCTTCCGTGGATAAGGCATTTGAAAAGCTGGATCGGCTGTCTGAGCGTTTCAATGTTGTTGGAAAAGAAGCGGAGAAAGGCGGCAGGGCATCTTTAAAGGATAAACTTTCACAGATGAAAGCAAAGACAGACCAGCAGAAAAAAGCGCCGGAACCGGACAAGGCAAAGACAAAAAACAGGGATGCTGCCGTTTTATAATTTCTGGTCATTGTCAGAGGGGATATATTGGACAACATCACTTATCTGGCAGTCCAAAATTCTGCATAAATCGTTCAGGGTTTTTGTAGATACGTCTTTGTTGTGCTTTAAACGGTGCAGCGTACTGTTTGATATACGGTGTCTGGTTGTAAGCGTGTACCAGTTTTCGTCAGATTGCTCCAGCTTTTTCCAAAATGGAGAATAGTCTATCATATTTTGCAGCTCCTTTCTTTTATCCTCAAAAATAGGATAAAATATATTCTGATACTTGAATATCTTCGGAAAAAGGAATATACTGGAAAGTACATGATTTTAAGGCAGGAAACATATTGGTTTGTCTTAAGGATTAAGCAGGAGATTAGAAAGGGGAATGACAGTCAAATGAAGTTTTACGATATTACATACATTATTGATGATGAAACAAATGCAAGGCTTTCAAAACTGGCAGAGCGTTATGAAAAAATCAAAGGCTGGAACGAGAAAGAAACATTGCAGTTTGCTGTTGCAGCAACTTCCAAAAGAGATATAGAGGCAAAGCTGGATTTTTTGGAAGAGCAGATACTTCCATTAGAGGAAGAATGCCAAAAACAGAAGGAAGAAAAAGCAGGGCAGAAAATAGTGTATATCAGTGATGAAGAACGTGAAAAATGCAGGAAAGTTGTAAATGCATTTGCGGAGGAACTTGATGATATTGAAATCACGGTAGTGGACGCAGGAAGATATGGTTTTATAAAACTAATATATTATAAATTCCCATATGGCTTTGATGATGCTATATCTTATACAGACAGCCTTGAGCTTTTTCTTGATCTGTGGGATGAATGGCTTGAGGCACAACTGCTAAAACTTACAAAGAATACTCCGATGGCAGAAATGGATTATGAAGATATGTTCAAATGTCTGTCAAAGGATATGCAGGAGAAATTTATGGAAAAAAGGGAGTACTTTGCAAAAAAGGCAGAATTGCAGATAAATTAAAAACAGAATAGACAGGGGGGATAAAGGCTGTGGCAGTAATAAAAAAGGGCATCAGGATATTCAGGGAAATGATACGGAAAATAGTATTCCGGATAAAGCTGCGGGAAATGGATAATATGTGGTACTATACGGGAGCAAGCTGCTGGCAGTTATTTCCGCCGTCTTTTTATTACACGCATACAGAGGAGGAAATAGAACGCATAAAAAAAGAAACAATCGAAGGATTACAGCAAATGATAGATGAAATGTAATAAAACCGGTATGTGCAGGGAATTTTCAGAAATGGAAGTTCCTTTTTTATATGGGTAATTTACAGCTAAGAAAATGTTAAAAAGGAATGTCAAAAAATCAGCAAATAAAAATATCCAGAGCAGGAACAGATAGGGAAACTTATCTGTTTTCTGCTTTTATGGAGGAAAAGGAGAAATAACCATATGGCAGATGCAAATGTAAACACAGTTTCCATAACAGAAAAGCAGAAAGTAAAAGAGATCACTGACAAGCTGGAGGAGGGGTTAAAAGAGCTTTTTGAGAGCGAGAAATATAAAAATTATCTCTCCACCATGTCAAAATTCCATAATTACAGTTTCAACAACACGCTTCTGATAGCCTTACAACGCCCTGATGCCAGTTTAGTCGCAGGATACCAGGCATGGCAGAAGAATTTCAACCGCCATGTAAAAAGAGGGGAAAAGGGAATCCGTATCCTTGCCCCTGCTCCTTATAAAATAAAAGAGGAACGGGATAAATTAGACCCTGTGACCGGAGAGATCATGCTTGACAAGGACGGTACGCCGCAGACGGAGGAAGTCGAGATTAAAATTCCCGCTTTCCGTGCAGTGTCGGTGTTTGATGTATCGCAGACGGATGGAGAACCGCTTCCGGAACTGGAAGCAAAAGAGCTTGTATCCACGGTGGAGGGTTATGAGGACTTTATCAAAGCTATCAGCTTTGTTGCCCCTGCCCCAATCGGCTTTGAGGACATTCCCGGTGATTCAAAGGGATATTTTAACATAGAGGAAAACCGGATTGCGGTGCAGGAGGGCATGAGCGAGAGCCAGACATTAAAGACAATGGTGCATGAAACAGCCCATTCCATGCTGCACAATAAGGAAGTCAACAAAGAGGATATTCTTGCGCCTGCAAAGGACAGGAATACCAAAGAAATCGAAGCCGAGAGCATAGCTTTTACAGTCTGCCGGCATTTTGGAATTGACACGTCCGAATATTCGTTCTCTTATATAGCGGGCTGGTCATCGGGACGTGACATGAAGGAGCTGAAATCTTCCCTTGACACAATCCGCAGGACGTCATCGGAGCTTATCACGGGCATTGAGGAACAGCTTAGGGAGTTGCAGCGTGACCGGGAAATCATGCAGGAACAGTCACAGGAGTTTATCCTTGCAGTATCCAATACGGAGCGTTCCCATTTTGACATTGCAAGCGTTAAGGGCATGGAGGGAACGGAGCTGATGAACAGCCTGCTTGCCATGAAGGACGCAGACCGGGAGAACGTGGAAGCCTACTTGGAGAGCAGGGGCGCATGGGTTACCCATCTGGGGGATGACAGGTCGGAGGAAGTAGACGAGTTTCATGTAGATTACATCTATGATACCGATACCCATGCGATAACAGATGTCAAATATGCGATGGAGATGGACAGGAAAGCCAATGAGCCGATTAAGGACAGTGATGTGGTTCTGAAAATCATGTACAGGGAAAATGACGGATATGAGATTGACAAGATTACCAACATGACACAGGAGCAAGCGCTTGACCTTGCCTATAAGCTGGCGGCGCTGGAGGAGAATGAGTGGGACGGAAATATTCAGGATTTTATGGAGGAAAACGGTGCTGAGTATGTTCCTATCATCGTAAAAGACGGCAGGAACAGCGGTATGCCGGAATTTTTTGATATTGCGGTGGACTTAAAGGCAGAGGAAGTTTCCCTTGAAAAAGAGTTATCCGGAATAGAATATGCGGCATCTATCGTACATCGTATAGAACATGGGAAGGGTGTGTTTTCCCCTGATGAAAGAAACTTGATTGTAAATTATGGGTACAAGCTGGACGATTACGAGAAAACAAAAGAGCTGGCAGAGGTACTGGCATACAGGATTGAAAATGAGCCTGCCAATGCAGCGCTGACGGTCATTGACGCACAGGCGGAAATTGATGCGCTTCCCGATGGCATGATCGGTCTGTCGGAAATGCACGAATACGGCTATACATGGGAAGAAATGCTCCCGCTTACAAAAGAAACGGCATTAGAACTGTTTGACAGTGACCTTGCTGTGTACCAGCTCCATAAGGACGGTTCGGAAACTTTAATAGACGATAAGGAACAGATTACGGGGCATGAAGGCATCTTCGGCATTGAAAAGAGCGATTGGGAGAATGAGAGGGAACTACGCTCCATGCAGGCAGAGCTTGCGGAAAACGGCGCAAGCAAGGAGGCACAGCTTTTATATGGCGATACCGATAAATACGGAATCTATCAGTTAAAAGACAATCCAGAGCTTCGTGATTTTCACTTTGCAGGCATAGAATCCCTAAAACGCAGGGGCATCATAAAGGACAATCTGGATGCAATAAAACCGGAAAACTATAATCTGGTCTATGTGGGAGAACTGTCGGAATTATTGAAGGACTTCATAAGGTTGCAGACACAGGGGGATAAGCTGGAAGCGCTTTATGAGAAATTCAATATAGACCACCCGGCAGATTATAAGGGGCATTCCCTTTCTGTCAGTGACATTGTTGTGCTGCATGAGAATGGGGAGAACAGCGCACACTTTGTTGATTCATTCGGCTTTACGGAACTTCCTGATTTTGTGCGTGGGTTAGAGGGAGTAAAAGAGCAGGAGGCAGATAAGGCGGAAAAAGGGCTTACCAATGAAGAAAAACAATTCCTTGAAACAGACAATGCGCCTTTGATTGCAAAGAATTTTCTTGCATGGGACGAGATTGAAGATTTGGGATACCGTTTTTTTGAGGACGGGTATATTGATAAATTTAAGCCGGTTGAAAAAGCATTGTTTGGTGACGGCTTAGTATCAGATGATACCATACATGATATAGCCCGCCGTATGCAGGGCGGAGAGGATATCCGTGAGGAACTTGCAAAGGCTCTCATCGGCGGTCACGAGAGGGTAATAGAAGCAGATGAAAATGATGGCGTTGCTGTATTATTTGGCAGGGATGCCGTGACGGTTACTTTTGGGAATGCCGAAAAGCAGATTTCCTATGAAGAAATGGGGACGGCTTTTCTCGGTCTGATGGAAAGTGAGTACAAAAAGATTGAGCAGGCAAGAGCCGCCGAGGAGCAGGAGGAAGAAATTGAGGGTAATGCCACTTCTGGACATAATGTCCAAAGGTTAGAAACGCAGCAGACCGCTATGGAGCAGTCAGAGCCGGAGCAGATACAGGCAGGGCAGCCAAAAGCACAGAAAAGTTATCCGGCTGTCTACGGGCATACCCTGAGTTATGCAATGGAACATGGGGAGGTGGATAAATACAGCGATTCCCGAAAACTTGACAGGGAGTGCAGGGAAGCGATTGAGGGAACAATACGGCAGAATTTTGACGGTATGCATTTAAAGCATGATATTGTGAAGCCTTTAGCGGAGCAGTATGGTTCGGAGCGCATGGCGTTTGTCCTTGCCAGCACAATCCAGCAGGAATCGTGGGACGGACGTTTTTCAGTGGATAACAAAGCGTGGGCATCGGAGTTTTACATTCCTGAAAATATCGTGCATGGAATAGATATGAACCGTGAACTGATTGTAAGCAGCCACCCGGCAGTTTTGGACGGTTTTATTGATATGTTCCGCAGTGAAGTATTGGAAAAGGAAAAAGAATTGTCCATCGGACAGGAAAAAATGACTTCTGGACATGATGTCCAAAAGTTAGAAACGGAGCAGACCGCTATGGAGCAGTCAGAGCCGGAGAAGCCAGCAACACCGGAATTTGAGAATATGGAGGACGGTGATGAGATTATTGACCTCGGAGATGAAACGGAACAGGTGCTTGCAGAGATGAAACAGTCCTTAGAAGGCAGACAGGACACTTCTGGACATAATGTCCAGAAGTTAGAAACAGAATCGAAGAAAGAGGCGGAAACGGAACTTGCCTTTCAGATAGCAGACCGCTTCATCAGCATACAGGAAACAGACGGCGGCTATGACTATTCCATTATGGGTGCAGACTATAAGGAGATAGACGGCGGAGTTTATGATAACCCTGATGTCAGCATAAGGGAAGCCCTTAACAATATAGTGGAGGACTTGAAAGAAAATCCATTTGACAACGGTGCAAGGGGAAATATTAGTGAGAATGATGAACTGATACCGATTGATTATGATGGATTGATGGAAAAGGTGGAAGCGGCAGACCATATCGAACCGCAGGCACAGGGAAATGTGGTTGAAAATTTCAAGGCAAAGACAAACGAGCTGTTCCATGAAATCAGCGAAATGAACCCGGCAGAGATTGAGGAAACTGTAAAATGTCATGTGCAGGCACAATTAGATGAACATGGCATTGATGCGGAGATTGTGGATGTGGCAGTAGTCGGGAGCCGGTGCCGGGGCTTGGAGCGTGAAGGCTCTGACCTTGATGTGGCAGTGGAACTTTCCACGAATGAGCGTGAAGATGTGCTGTTTGATACGTTTAATGGGGACGGGCTTCACATCGGCGGGGTAAAAGTGGATATTAACCCGATTACAGCACAGAGGACGGGAAGCCTTGAAACGTATCTTCCGCAGGTGGAGGACTATCTGGAGGGAGTGCGTGAAGCAAGGGAGAAAGAGCCAGTCAGTATTTTTAATATCCGCATGAATGACGAGGAACGGTGGTTTAAGAATACCAGCGGGCTTGATGCGGAGGGGCTGTGTAAAGCGTATGCAGAATGTGACAAGCCTTTTGTGGAAATGGGGAAATACGGAGAGAGGATAGAAGCGGCAGACCATGCTTCTATTGAGCAGGGGGACAGGCTGGACTTCTCCTTGGAGTTTAATGAGGAAACTGACCAGATCACCATATTTGACGGGGAAAACTTTGCATACAAAGGTCTGCGGGAAACTTTATTCCCGGAACAGGCAGAACCGGAAGTGACGCTGACCGTTGCGGAGTGCGGCGAATTTCACACTATGGGCGAGTTTTATGAGAATATCCCTACTGTGGAGGAAGCTATAGCAATCTGGAAGCAGATACCGCCGGATCGCATGAACGGTATCCCTGCTATCGGCATCAATATCCATACACCGGGAACGGAGGCTTTTGAAGATGTGGGGATTGACATTTTATTAGGGAAAAGGATTGATCTTGATATTTTGGAGTATATCCCTGACATAAAAGACAGTCCGCAGGCGATGGAAGTGATTGCGGAGCTTGTGGCGAAACTGCCGGAAATGGAGATAGACGGACATATGGGCGAGGAATTTGAAGCAAAAGTATGGGAAAAGCGAATGCCCGGTCTGACACCACCAGAACAGCTTGCAGTGGAACTTGACCGCTTTACATATGATTATGATGCCGCCCTTTACCATGACAACAGCCAGAACATGACGGAGAATGTATCAGAGCTTGCAGATGCCTTAAAGCAGAGGGATACACATGATATTGCACTATGGCTTGCGGAGATAGCTGCGGACGGGACAGAGCCGGAGGAAAGAAAGAGGGCTATGGAGCTGCTTGAAAAGCTGGCAGAATACAAGCCCCTTGCAAAGATTGAGGAAATGGAAGAACAGAATTATAACATGGTCGATAATGTGCTGAATAACGGTGCAGGGGAGAAAGCGAGGAAGGAAGAAAACAAAAAAGGGCAGGAGTGTCCTGCGGCAAGGACTTCCTTAAAAGCCCGCCTTGCAGAGAAAAAAGCGCTTGTTTCCGGTCAGGGAAAAGACCATGAAGCACAGGAAAACATAAAAAATAATCAGAGGGAGATGTAAGAATATGAATCATAATTTTACCGTGGAAGAAGTAAATTTAATCTGCATATTTGCAGGAGAGAGCAGGAGCGAGGTCATAGAGGATATAGAAAGGGCTTTACCGTACCTTGATGATCCGGATATGGTGGAATTGTCCAATAGGATAATCGAAAAGCTGCGGAACATGACAGATGAAGAATTTGAACGGTTTGAACTGATTGAAGCAGATTAAAATGTAACGGAAACAGGCTTCCTTCCCACTTATAAGGTGGGAATGGGAAAGCCTGTTTTTTTGTGCTACGTCCAGCTCTGCTAATTTAGCGTATCTGTGTTTTGCTTGTTTATGTTATAATGGGATATAGTTAGAAACAGCAAAAAATGACGGATTTTTATTGGGAAAGAATAATCTATTATGAAAAAGGGAAAAGGCAAAGCGGCTAAGAAAGCTATGAAATTTGCAGAACGCAAAGCAAAAGCAGAAAAGTGGGTGTCAGAATATGACGGTACACCTTATGGTGGGGATATCATAAAGGCGTATAGGAAAAAATTTGCCGTAGATTGCATGAAAGCTGTTGCGGAATTGCAGATGTTAGGCGTATCTTTAACGAAAGAGCAGATTGATAGAGAAAAGGTGGCAGTAAAAGCCTATCAGGATATACAGAGGGCTAAAAAGGCAAAAAGGAAAAGGCTCCGTGAGCAGAAAAGAATGCAGAAGGATATTCCGGTATTTCATGAGGATCAGGATGAGACTTTTTATTATATAGCAGGATATACTTCTGGTGGTGCGCCTTATGGGGTCACATGGGAAGAAATGGGGATGTCGCCTTACACGGAGGATGAAAACTAAATATATATGAGTAATTTGTTGTGTATGAATAATTGGGAGAATTTGAAATGAATAGTGAAGATATGATTAATGAGCTGTTTCCATTTAAAAAACCACTGACATCTCGTTATAGAAAAAAGTATGTGGAGTTCCTTGCGTTAGGTATCTTACAATATTGCTATGGCGATACATATGTTAGATTTAATGTGTATGATGCGCCTGATATCAGAGACGAGAATAAAGTGATAGGAATAGAGGTTACAGAAGCTGTTACAAAAGAAGAGGCGCAGATAGAGGGCGAATTTGCAAAATATCGTATAGAAAGTAGTTTAGAAGAGAAAGAGCGTAGAAAACAGATTATTGAAAATAATGGCGCAAAAGTTAATGAACTGGGTTTAACATATCCAGTGAAAGACGGTGACAGTGAAAAATTGATTTTTCAGGATGCCGTAAGAAAGAAAATGAAAAAGTTAGCGTCGTATAGGCAGCAAGGTTTTGAGAAAGTAGGATTATTTGTTTTTTATGACGAACCACCAATACCTATACATCTTGAAGAATTAAAAAACTGCTTTGATGAGGTTTTAAACGAATATAGAGATAAGTATGATGTTATTTACTTTGGATATTCCTGTGGTTTAATAGAGTATGACATTTTGCTAAATAGTATTCAGGTACAACCTATTGAGAGCAATGCTTATAACAGACTGCAATATGAAGCAAGGTTAAAAGTAGAAGCGTGATTGGCAAAACAAATAAGACAGGGGGAGGTTTTTCAAGTGCCTTCCCCTGTCTTCTATCTGTCTTTCGGGGGAAAAATCTGTATATCAGAAAATTCTTTTTCTAAAAAAAGTAAATCATGTATAATGACTATAAAGAATGCCTGCAGTTAAGAATTGTTAAGATTCCTGTTAAAGACAGTTAAGATTATGAGTGATATGCTATAGCAAATAAAAAATTTGTATTTCGGCTGAAAGCAATACAGAAGGGATGGAATATATGGAAAGGAACACAAATGCTGTAATCAGCACAAACAAACTGTGTAAGAGTTACATGAATGGGGAAGTGCCCCAGCATGTGATCAAAAACATGGATATCCAGATATTTTATAAAGACTTTACTGTTTTTATGGGGCCTTCCGGTTCAGGAAAGTCAACTTTACTCCATATCCTGTCAGGGATGGACAGTGCAAGCATGGGGGAGGTTTACTTTAAGGACACCAACTTTTCTAAATATTCAGAAAGGCAGTTAGCGCAATTTCGGAAGAAAAACTGCGGCTTTGTTTTCCAGCAGGTCTGCCTGATTGGCAGCATGAGTCTCATGGACAATGTGCTGGTGAGCGGGCTGCTTGCGAACAGGAATAAAAAGCAGGTAGTGGAGAAGGGAAGGAAGCTTTTTGCGGAAGTTGGCCTTGCTGAAAAAGAGTGGGGGAAGTATCCCTCGCAGATCTCAGGCGGACAGATGGGAAGGGCAGGCATTGTAAGGGCGCTGATCAACAATCCGGAGGTGGTATTTGCCGATGAACCTATCAATAACGGGGAGGATGATCTTAAAAGGAAAGTCGGTGTCTGGGCATTGGCGTTCCTTGCCATATTTCTGCTGAAAGACATCCTTGCTGTTTTCTATTTATGGAAGCACATATTTGATCCGGTAAAGAGGATGAATGATCTTGCCGGACAGATAGCCAGGGGCAACCTGGATATTCCGGTGGACTGCAGTGCATCCTTTGGGGCTTTTTCGGAGAGTTTTGACATTATGAGGGAAGAACTGCTCTATGCGAGAAAAGGGGAGCAGGAGGCGGATAAGAGGCGTCGTGAAGTGATCGCTTCCATCAGCCATGACATTAAAAACCCTGTGGCTTCCATTCAGGCGATTGCCGAGTACCAGTCCCTTACGACAGGTTCTGACGAACTCCGCCGGGAATTTGAGACGATTACGCAGAAAACGAACCAGATAAACGGGATGATCCATAACCTCCACACAAGTATGCTGGATGAGCTGGAAAGGCTGGAGGTAAGACCGAAGGAGCTGGGAAGCTCTGCCATAGGGGAAGCATTGCGGCAGGCAGATTTCAGGAAACGGATAAAGGATTTTGAGATACCGGAGTGCCTTGTCATGGCCGATCAGGTACGGTTTATGCAGGTAGCGGACAACATCATCTCCAACAGCTACAAATATGCGGATACGCAGATAGAAGTCTGTTCCTGGTTTGAGGATGAATGCCTTTGCATCAGCATTAAGGACTTTGGGAAAGGTGTAAAGAAGGATGAGGAAATCTTCCTGACACAGAAATATTTCAGGGGGCAGAATGCAAAAGAAAAAGAAGGCTCCGGAATGGGTATGTATATTGCGGAGTACCTTGTAAAAGGCATGGGCGGATGGCTGCTCTGCCGTTCTGAGGAAAACGCGTGGTTTGAAGTGAGGATATGGCTGGCTTTGGCTTCCTGAATTTGATTATGTGGGTTTCGCTAAAATTTGTGTGAGTGAATTAGTAAATGTATTTTGTAAAAAGGAGATAGTTATGAGAATAATCAAAAAACAGTTTCTTGCTTTGGCTATATTAGGTATGATTGCAATCAACTTGAGTGGTTGCACATATGCTAATAATAAAAATTGGGACGATTTGACAGCAGAAGAAAAGGAAGAACTGCAACAAGAATTTGAAAGTATGAAGGTAGAGCTGGAAGAAGATTTCCCAAGTGATAGTGTGGAAGGTAAATTCACATCATACATTCTTGATAAAGTCGAAGAAGGTATTTCAGATTAAATAATTCCAGCGTACCAGTGGGAAAAAGCAAGCAGTTACAAAAAGTCGATAAAGTAGAAAAGGATATGGGAGTAAAGCCTCTCCATGTCCTTTTTGTTAAGTAAAATTAGCGTATTTGGAGAGATTGTTAGAAACCCGATTTTCGCTATTTATCTTCTCCGTCAATCAAAAACGCATAACTGACGCCCAGCACCTCTGATAAAGCCCGCAGTTCAATATCGGTCACATACCGCTTGTTGGTCTCAATGCGCGTGATTACGTTCTTGTCCATATCATATCCGGCAAGCTGCAGCTTATGGGCAAGGTCACGCTGAGAAAGGTTCTGCTGTTTCCTTAGTTCAATAAGGCGGCTACTGATCAAGTTCTTTTCACCTGATGTAGTTCTTGGTTTTGGCATAGTATCCTCCATTTGTGTCGAAATGTGTCGAGAAGTTTGTCTCACTTTTTGCACCACTACTATTGATTT
>OFHA01001470.1_pt1 | contig 16126 bp, 14 predicted proteins | sample 1521891 | NCBI WGS metagenome assembly OFHA01 (sample SAMEA3504089, study PRJEB24116) | mouse gut metagenome | biome: mouse gut; feature: mouse-associated habitat; material: faeces | place: Denmark | collected 2011
CAGCAAAAATGCGATGGTGCCGCTCACAACAATCAATACCAGAAATATTTTGTTTATCTGCGGCGGTGCGTTCCCAGACCTTGAGGACATCATCAAGCAGAGACTTACCAGACAGTCCTCCATCGGCTTTAATGCGGAGCTCAAGGACGCCTATGATAAAGAGGCGAATATTTTAAAAAAGGTCACAATCGAGGATATCAAGAAATTTGGCATGATTCCAGAGTTTATCGGCCGTCTGCCGATTGTATGCCCGATGGACAGCCTCACAGAAGAAAGCTATATCAAGATTTTAAAAGAGCCTAAGAATGCAATCTTAAAACAGTATCAAAAGCTCTTAGAGCTAGATGAGGTGAAGCTCAATTTTGATGACAGTGCGCTGGAGGCAATCGCAAAGAAGGCGTTGGAGCGGGATACAGGGGCGCGTGCGCTCAGGGCGATCATCGAGGAGTTTATGCTCGATATTATGTACGAGATTCCAAAAGATGACAATATCGGCGAGGTGACGATCACAGGAGATTACATCAACGGTACGGGCGGACCGGTGATTGACATTCGGACAGATCAGGTTCATGTCAAGCAGCTTGCGCCCGCGCCGGCAGCGGAGGAAACACAAGCCGCAGAAGAGCCCAAGAAGGCAGAGGAGTTTAACTTCTATGAGTTTTGATACCAATCATAAAAAATGTTTTGTGCGCCCGCCCAAATTTAAGAACCGTATGATTATGATGCTGTGCGGCATCATGGCGCAGGGATTAGGATTGTCACTTTTAAGGGCGATCAATTTAGGGACAGACCCATGTTCTTGTCTGACGCAGGGTGTCACAAACTTTGTGCCGCTTAGCTTTGGCACTTGCCAGCTATTGTGCCATCTGGTGACTTTTGTCTTTGTGATCAGGTACGACTTGAGTATGATTGGCTTTGGCACGATCGGGAATATGTGCTTTTTGGGTTATATTTCAGATTTTTTTCAATGGATTTGGTCTTTGCTGCTCCCGACTGGATTTTTTGAAGTTGTATTAAACCGTTACATACTGCTGCTTCCGTCCCTTGCCGTCTTTTTACTGGGCGCGGCTGCCTACATGTGCGTGGGGCTTGGCTCTTCACCGTATGATGCGCTGCCGTTTATCATATCAGGGCATGTCAAGCGGTTTCCTTTTAAGATTGTGCGCATGCTGTGGGATATTAGTTTTATGGCAGCAGGCTTTGTGCTTGGCGGTGATGTCGGCATTGTCACGATTCTGGTGGCATTTTTCCTTGGGCCCATCATCACCGGCGCTCAGAAGAAGCTGGAGGTATTTATAGCATAGATGACAGAACTTGAGGCATATTATAATAAATTTAATGAGGAAAAGCGGCTCAATTCACGTCATGGGCAAGTGGAATACCGTATTTCCATGAAATATATCCATGCGTATCTTGAGGAGGCGGCAGAGAGAACTGGTGTTTCTGGCGCGGACCCGAAATCCCAGCTTCGGCTGCTGGATATCAGTGCGGGAACAGGGCGCTACAGCGTGGCGCTTGCAGAGGAGGGCTATGATGTCACCGCGGTAGAGCTTGTGCGGTATAATCTGGGTGTCCTAAAAAAGAAGGCGAGCAGTGTCAAGGCGATGCAGGGAAACGCCCTGAATTTAAAAAAGCTCGAAAGCGCCAGCTTTGATGTGACCCTTTTATTTGGCCCGATGTATCATCTGTTTGGATTTGAGCAGAAACTCAGGGCGCTGTGTGAGGCAAAGCGTGTCACCAAACCGGGCGGTGTGCTTCTCATCGCGTATTGTATGAATGAGTACGGCGTGATCACCTATGGCTTTAAGGAGCGGAATGTGCTCTCGTGCATAGCGGAACAACGCTTCACAGAGGACTTTAAGACCATTTCGTCACCAGAACAGCTGTATGATTATATGCGCATCGAGGACATTGACGCGTTGAATGCAGCGGCGGGGCTTCGCCGGCTCAAGATTTTGTCGCCGGATGGACCGGCAAATTATATGAGACCGTTTCTGAACCAGTTGACGGAGGAGGAGTTTGAGCTGTTTGTCCGCTATCAGATGGCGGTCTGCGAGCGTGCGGATTTGATTGGTGCGGGTGCGCATACAGTGGATATATTGAGAAGGGATTGAACAGAGAGATCAATGAATGAAAATAGTGAGGAGGGACAATATGGACATAAATCAAATCACAGAGGAGCTTGATACACTCTTTGCACAGGAAAAGATTGCGGAGATACCACAGTTTCTGGAGTCACATATTGCACAGGCGGCTCAGGAGGGAGCTCAGGAGGTATTGCTGACTCTTTACAATGAAATCATCGGATTTTACAGGGAGACAGGACAATATGCCCTGTCCATCGAGAACTGTCATAAAGCGGTTGCACTTATGAAGGAGATGGGAATACAGGATACGATACCATATGCGACCACGCTGCTAAACATTGCCAATGCCCACCGCGCGGCAGGGCTGCTTCAGGAATCGCTCGAGCTCTATAACCGGGTTCGTCCAATCTATGTGGCACATCTTGACGAGAATGATATGTATTTTGCCAATTTCTACAACAATTTAAGTCTGCTGTATCAGGAAATGGGCGATTTTGCATCGGCAAAGGACCAGTTAGTCAACGCGCTGTCGATTGTGAGCCACAAGCCGGACCGGCAGTTTGAGGCAGCGGTGACACAGGCAAATCTTGCCAATACCTGTATCGAGCTTGGGCAGGACGATGAGGCGCGTGCGCGTGCGGAGGAGGCGATCCGCATCTTTGAGGAGCTGGGAGTTGATGATGCGCATTACAGTGCGGCATTGTCGGCGCTGGGCAGCTTGTATTATATGGATAAAGACTATAACAGCGCACTCCGTGCGATGGAAAAGAGCCGTGAGTGTGTGGCAAAATATCTGGGGACAGACAATATTCAGTATCAGAGATTGAGTGAAAATATTGAAATCATTCAGGATAAAATCAGAACCAGTGAGAAGCCTTCTGAGGCGGAGACACCAGCACAGGAAGAGACGGCATCGGTGCCTGCTGTGGAGGCGTCTGAGACGGAAGCGCTGGGAGAAGTGCCAGTGGAGGTGCCAGTGCTGGAAAACTTGGCAGAGGTGCCAGCGCTGGAAACACTGGCTGCGGAGGCGTCCGAGCTGGAAACACTGGTGTTGTCAGAGGAGATGCCAGTGTTAGAAGCATTTGTGCCGGAGAAGAAAGCCGAGCCGGCGGGGGTATCTGAACAGGAAGCATTTGTTGAAACCCCAGAGGAATCCGAACAGGAATCAGAGCTGGCACAGACATCCGTTGAGGAGTCGCCTACAGAGGTGTCAGAATCAGAAGAGGAAGTATTTGTTGCAGAGGCATCTGTAAATACGTCAGAAGTGGAAGCAATACCAATAGAAGAATCCAACGGGGAGGCAGCCGTTGAAGTGTTGTCTACAGAAGAACCAGCACTTGAACCAGTTCTAGAGGAACCCAAGAAGGAAGCATTTGCAGAAGCGCCACTTACAGAGACACTAGAGCAAGCAGCAAGCCCAGCAAAGTCACCCGAGCAGGAGGACCTCACCCCTTCCATCACCGGAATAGACCTCTGCCGCCGCTATTATGAGGAGTATGGACGCCCCATGATTGCAGGCAAGTTTCAGGCATACGAGTCCCGGATTGCAGTGGGGCTTGTGGGCAAAGGGTCTGACTGTTTTGGATTTGATGATGTATTGTCGCAGGATCATGATTTTGGGCCGCGCTTTGTGATGTGGGTGACGAAGAAAGTATATGACGAGATTGGCGAGGAACTTCAGGAAGCGTATGACAAGCTGCCCAGCCAGTTCTTAGGAATAGATCGGATAGAGACTTTTCACGGAAAAGACCGCTCAGGAGTCATGATTATTGAGGAGTTTTACAAGAGCCTTCTCGGTTTTGACTTAGCTGGAATGCTGGCGCACAACAATGAAGATACCGCGTCTGGCAAAGAAAACTTGGATACCATCAAGTGCTGGCTTTCTGTTCAGGAGTACGCGCTTGCAGCGGCGGTGAACGGTGAAGTGTTCCGCGATGACGAGGGCATTTTTACGCAGTACAGAAATTTGCTGTCAGCGTATTACCCCAAGGCAGTCTGGTATCGGAAAGTTGCGCAGACCTGTGCACTTTTTTCCCAGAGCGGGCAGTACAATCTGCCCCGTATGCGCAGGCGGGGGCAGTGATTGTATTTAATGATATCAATCAGGAGCTGGTAGACAAAGGTCTCGCAGCCTATGAGGAAAGCGGCATCAAGGCACATGGCTATGTATGCGATGTGACCGATGAAAAGCAGGCAGGCGAAATGGTGGCAAAAATCGAACAGGAAGTCGGCGTCATTGATATTCTTGTAAACAATGCGGGAATTATCAAGCGTATTCCCATGTGTGAGATGACGGCCGACCAGTTCCGCCAGGTAATCGACGTGGATTTGAACGCGCCCTTTATCGTGTCCAAGGCGGTTATTCCTTCCATGATCAAGAAGGGCCATGGCAAGATCATCAACATCTGCTCCATGATGTCTGAACTGGGACGTGAGACCGTGTCCGCATATGCTTCCGCCAAGGGTGGTCTGAAGATGCTGACCAGAAATATCTGCTCCGAGTACGGCCAGTACAACATCCAGTGCAACGGCCTTGGGCCCGGTTATATCGAGACCCCTCAGACAGCGCCTCTGCGGGAGGTGCAGCCGGACGGCAGCAGGCATCCCTTTGACCAGTTCATCATTGCCAAAACACCTGCGGCACGCTGGGGAGAAGCGGAAGATTTACAAGGGCCTGCGGTATTCCTTGCCTCCGATGCTTCCGATTTCGTAAACGGGCATGTACTTTATGTGGACGGCGGTATTTTGGCTTATATCGGAAAACAGCCCTGATAAAGTGGCCAAAGGGCAGTGGGAGGTATAGATGAAAATTGCATTGATCAATGAGAACAGCCAGGCGGCAAAGAATGGGATGGCCTTTGGTGTCCTTAAAAAAGTAACGGAGCCTATGGGGCATGAGGTATTTAATTACGGGATGTATTCCCCGGAGGATTCCTGCCAGCTTACTTATGTCCAGAACGGTATTTTGGCGGCAGTGCTTTTAAATTCAGGGGCGGCAGACTATGTAATTACCGGGTGCGGTACCGGGGAGGGTGCGATGCTTGCATGCAATGCTTTCCCGAAGGTGCTTTGCGGCCACATTACCTCTCCCCTGGATGCATACCTTTTTTCCCAGGTAAACGACGGAAACTGCATCGCCCTTCCTTTTGCGGAGAATTTCGGGTGGGGCGGGGAGCTGAACCTGGAATATATATTTGAGAAACTCTTCTGCGCCCCAGGGGGCGGCGGGTATCCCAAGGAGAGAGTGGAACCGGAGCAGAGAAACAAGAAAATTCTTGACAGCGTCAAGGAAATCACTCATGTGGATATGGTAACAATTTTAAAGAATCTTGACAGGGAGCTTGTAAAAGGCGCTTTGTCAGGAGAAAAATTCAGTGAATACTTCTTTGCAAACTGCAAGTGCCAGGAACTGGCGGAGTGCGTAAAAGGGATTCTGGCATAGCACGGCAGTGGTACTTAAAAACAGCGGCAGCCCGGGCAGCAGCGGTACTTAAAAACAGCAGCAGCCCGGGAAGTGCCTCAGAGAAAAACTGGCTGGGAAGCAGGCAGTTTTATCTCTGCCAAAACCAGGCACTGGCCGGGCAGCAGCGGTACTGGAATAGGAGGAAAAATGAACGAAGTTTTAGAGAAAATAGGTAAAATCGGCATTGTTCCTGTGGTGAAAATTGACAGGGCAGAAGACGCCCTTCCCCTGGCGGAAGCCCTCTGTGCAGGGGGGCTTCCCTGCGCGGAGGTTACTTTCCGCACAGAGGCGGCGGCTGAGGCTATTAAAATCATGACAGAGAATTTCCCTGGCATGTGCGTGGGGGCAGGCACGGTGTTAAATGCCGCCCAGGTTGACGCGGCGGTGGAGGCGGGCGCAAAATTTATCGTAAGCCCCGGCCTGAATGCCAACACGGTAAAATACTGTATAGAGAAGAAGGTTCCCGTTACACCGGGCACTTCCACCCCCAGCGATATTGAGCTTGCCATAGAGCTTGGGCTGGATGTGGTGAAGTTTTTCCCAGCGGAACAGTCCGGCGGCCTTGCAAAAATCAAAGCCATGGCGGCACCATATGTAAATATGAAGTTTATGCCTACTGGCGGCATTAATGCCAAAAATCTTAATTCTTATCTTGATTTTAATAAGATTATCGCCTGTGGGGGATCCTGGATGGTTCCCGGAGACCTGGTCAATGCAGGGGAATGGGAGAAGATTGAACAGCTTACAAGGGAAGCGGTGCAGACCATGCTTGGTTTTGAGCTGGCCCATGTGGGGGTGAATGCTGAAAATGAAGAGGAAGCGTTAAAGGCTGCTAACCGGTTTGCCTTTCTCTTTGGGATGCCTGCCAAAGCAGGCAGCAGCTCTGTTTTTGCAGGGACGGCCCTGGAGGTTATGAAAAGCCCCTACCTTGGAAAGAACGGCCATATTGCCGTAAGGACCAATTACATTGACAGGGCAGTAAATTACCTGTCCAGTGTCCTGGGAGTGGAATTTAATGAGGATTCTGCCAAGAGGGATGCAAAGGGAGCTTTAAAGGCAATTTACCTGAAAGAAGAAATTGGCGGGTTTGCAGTCCACCTTGTACAGAAATAAGCCCGTTTGCCCATTGGCCCAGGGGGCAAAAAAAGAATTTAAGAGAGGGATTTTTATATGGCAAAAGTGATTACTATGGGAGAGATCATGTTAAGGCTGTCTACTCCCAATAATGAGAAATTTATCCAGGCGGATGAATTTGATATTAATTACGGCGGCGGGGAGGCGAATGTTGCGGTTTCCCTGGCAAACTACGGGCATGAGGCAGAGTTTGTGACGGCTGTTCCCGACAATGAAATCGGGGAGTGCGTAGCAGCCCTGAGAAAGTATAATGTGGCTACCAGCCATATAGCAAAATGCGGCCAGCGGCTGGGCATTTATTTCCTGGAATCAGGTTCTGCCATGAGGCCTTCCAAGGTAGTCTATGACAGGGCGAATTCCTCTATCGCTACCGCTACAGAAGCGGACTTTGATTTTGACGCTATTTTTGATGGGGCGGACTGGTTCCACTTTACAGGAATTACCCCTGCCATTTCCGACAGTGCGGCAGCCCTTACGGAAAAAGCACTGATTGCGGCCAAAAAGCATGGGGTAAAAGTATCCGTGGACTTGAATTTCCGCAAGAAGTTATGGAGCTCTGAGAAAGCCCAGAAGGTTATGACAGGGTTGATGAAGTATGTGGATGTGTGTATCGGCAATGAGGAGGATGCGGAGCTGGTGCTTGGGTTTAAGCCCGGTGAGACAGACGTTACCAGTGGTGAACTGGAACTGGCAGGCTATAAGTCCATTTTTGGGCAGATGGTGGAGAAATTCAACTTTGAATACTGCGTATCTTCCCTGCGGGTAAGCCGTTCCGCTTCTGATAATGGCTGGTCTGCATGTATTTATTCCAGAGATGCCAAAGAGTTTTACCATTCAAAGGAATACACCATCCATCCCATTGTAGACCGTGTAGGGGGCGGGGATTCCTTTGCAGGGGGCGTAATCTGCGGCCTGGTGGATGGGAAGGATTTCAAGGCAGCGCTGGAATTCGGCGTGGCAGCTTCCGCTTTGAAACATACAATCCCTGGCGACTTTAACCTGGTGTCCAGAAAAGAAGTGGAGACACTGGCAGGAGGCGATGCATCCGGGCGCGTGCAGAGATAAAAAGAGTGGCCCGGACCCAATAGGCGAGTAGTTTTAGATTTTTTCAGATGAATGGGCGGGAAGCCATTTTAGGGCTTTCCCGCCCGTTTTCTATTTCTGTATAATTCCTTTTTCAATAATCACAATTCAGCATATAAATCATGGAATGGCAAATATTTTCTTTTCCTGGCAAGATCCAGCCTTATGGATATACGGGGTGGTTTAAAAAATCAGATTGTGAGTCCTGGCACGATAGGTTATAATAATAGTATCTTGCTAATTAGGATGGCTGTGTTTATTTGATTAAAATAGGAATCGTGTGCAAATATTTTATAGTAAGGGAGTTTAAGTTTGAATTCTGTGATATCTAAAAAAGGATCAAGGGAAATAAATGAAGATTTTTTTGGTATTTCCGAGGGTGGGGCCAGAAAGATATATATTGTCGCTGACGGATGCGGTGGGCATGTATCAGGAAAGGACGCCTCAAAACTTGCAACGGATATTCTTATGGACCTGCTTCTTCACTGTGATGAATCAGCGGAGGCAGTCCGTAATGCTGTCAGTACATGCAACCTTCACATAATAGAAAAACAAAAAGTTTGTGGCGGGATGAGGACGACGATTGCCGGATTGGCCAAATTAGGGGGGAAGTTTTACGCTTTTAATGTAGGTGACAGCAGGCTGTATCAGGTTCGGGACGGAACAATTATTTTTCAGACAGAGGACCATTCTGTACCATATATATTATATAAGGCAAAGATAATAGAGAGAAATGAAATTAATACACATGAAGACAGAAACAAATTGCTGGAAGCGCTTGGCAATAAAGATAAAGTAAAGATAAACGTTTATGAGCTGGGCGTTAGCTGTGACGATGTCTTTGTAATTGCAACGGATGGTTTCTGGGAACATTTTTATGATGAGGACTTCAAAGACTGTGTGAGGGACCATGAAGAGGCATGGCTTAGTGAAAAAGCGCAAACCATTTCCATGGCAAATAACCTTGGGCAGGATAATTATACCGCTGTTGTAGTGGGAGGGATATATGAGTAAAACAGAATCGTGGGCTGATATTGTGACGGATCAGTTGGCTATTGTTTTATTTGTCCCGTCTAAACAGCAAATAAAAGAATTTGCCCTGAAAGAAGACAATTTAATAGGCCGGGTATCATCAAACGGAAATCCTGATATTCCCATTGATTCGCCAGTTGTATCGCGTAAGCACGGGCATATTTATTGGCAGGACGGTTATTACTTTTATGAAGACTTGTCCAGCACAAATGGTACATATATTAATGGAACTTTGTATGGAAGGGAATCAGAAAAAGGGAAATACAAAAACCTCCTTAAGATAGGGGATGTCCTGAGAATAGACCATTGCGACTTGGATAACCCTCATCCGGATGCGGTGATTCTCGTGGCTGTCCATTTGTGCGGAAATGAGCTGGTGGACAGAGGGGTTGCACTTGAAAAATGCAGTTCATTGATGATCGGGCGTAATGGGGGGGACATTAGGTTAGATAACAGTGCTATTTCGGAGCAGCACGCAGTTTTTACCAAGAATGAAGGGAACCAGTGGCTAGTCAGTGACTGCGATAGTACAAATGGGGTGTTTATCAATAATATCAAGATTGATTCCCCCACATTGCTCAAGCCGCTGGACGTTATCAGAATAGCGGATTATGTATTTATATACACGGCGGATCAACTTCATTATTTTGGCAGCGAAAAGTCGGTAAGGCAGCTTGTAATCAAGATCGAAGAAAGAAGTGTGCGCAAATTATTAAAAAAACAGATCCTGCTGAAAGATATCAACTTAAGTATCAGCGAGGGGGAGATGGTCATGATCCTTGGCGGTTCCGGTGCCGGCAAGACTACTTTTGTGAATGCGGTGCTGGGTTATGAGAAAGCGAAGGGCAGCATTGAACATGATAATATAGATATTTATAAAGAGTATGGCAAAATCCGAAGTAATATGGGCTTTGTTCCCCAGCAGGACCTGCTCAGGCTGGAGGATACCGTATATGCAACACTTTCTAATGCCGCGGAAATGAAAATGGATTCCAAAACAACGAAGCAGGAACGCGAGCAGCGCATCGATCATGTATTAAATAGCCTTGGATTGGCCAGGGAGCGCGGCAGTATTGTCAGGAAACTGAGCGGAGGGCAGAGAAAACGGCTGAGCATAGCGGTTGAATTGGTATCTGACCCCGGCTTGTTCTTTTTGGATGAACCTGACTCCGGGCTAGATGGTATCATGGCTAAGAGCTTAATGGAACAATTAAGGGCGATTGCGGACGAAGGTAAGATTGTTATGGTGATCACACATGCGCCTGACCGGGTAAGCCATTTGTTTGATAAAGTTATCGTTCTTGCAAAGGGAGAAAAAGATAATATAGGCCATTTAGCCTTTTTTGGGTCTGTACCGGAGGCGTTTGCCTTTTTTGGGACCACATCACTTGAAGGTGTCATCAAGAAGATCAACCGTGTTGATGAAGGCGGTGATGGGCTGTCAGATTATTACATAAATAAATACGTTGAGTTTGGGAAAAGGAAATATATAAATGAGTGAGCGGTTAAAGCAGGTTAAAATATATTTTATAAAATTTATGAGACTATTTGTGAAAACTGGCGGTTGGAAAGCTTTTATTTTTGGCGGGATCATTTCACTGTTGATCGTAGTGGTTGTGAGTGACAAAATGTTTGTTTATGGACTTGATACAAGTTCCGGCTGCTTTGCCATTATATCGGCCTGCATATGGATTGGCATCTTCAATTCCATTCAGGTTATCTGTAAAGAACGTGATATCATAAAAAGGGAACACAGGTCAGGAATGCATATTTCATCATATATACTTGCACGTGCGTTCTATGAGTTTATGATCTGTTTTGTACAGGCAATGATCATGCTTGCAATCTGCTTTCTATTTTTCGAATTCCCCAAGGACGGATTGGTCAGCGGAAATATTTTGGCAGATGTATTTATTACATTTTTTATAGTCCTGCTTAGTGCGGACTATTTGGGGATCGCAGTTTCGAGTATTGTAAAATCAACGACAACGGCAATGACTGTAATGCCGTTCCTGCTGATTGTCCAGCTTGTCCTTTCAGGAGTCTTATTTGAACTCAAAGGAAATTTAGCATTGATTGCAAAGGTTACTTTGAGTAAATGGGGCATGGAAGCTTTGGGTTCGATCTCTGATATGGACAGTCTGCCATATAATGAAATAGGCTGGGAGATCCTGCCAAGGGATGTGTATGCTTTTGAAAGCGGGCATGTTGTTACAGCATGGGGAATTATTATCGGGTTTGCCTTACTATATTTGATTGTCGGCATCATTAGCTTAAAGTTTGTAGATAAAGATAAACGCTGAACAGATAAGGAGGAATCAGTGGCCATTATGAATGATGAAGAAAAAACAGTATATTTAAACAATAAAGATATGCAAAAACAGACAAAAACCGAAGAAGAAACAATATATATAGGTAAGGGACATGCAGTTGACGGAGAAGATATAACATACAGAGATAAAAATAATGCAATTGGTGATGAAAGCACTGTATATATGGGCGGAAAAGAAGCGGTCAAAGTATCCCAAACGCAAGAAAACAACACATCCCCAATAGAAACTGTGCAAGAAGATGATGTTGGTGCATTGTATTATCTGCCAATAAATACCATGCTCCAAAAGCGGTATCGTATTGATTCAGTGCTTGGGGAAGGGGGATTCGGAATTACATATTCTGGCTGGGACATTACATTGAATATTCCCGTTGCAGTCAAAGAGTATTATCCGTCGGGCCTGGTAACACGGAATGCAACGCTTGGAAAGACAACACAAGTTGTACCGGTATCTTCTGCCAAATACGGGACACAGTTCAGGGACGGAATTGACAGGGTCCTGGATGAAGCCCGAAGAATGGCAAAGTTTAGAAATATTCAGGGAATTGTGGGAGTCTATGATTTTTTTGAAGCCAATTCTACGGCATATATTGTAATGGAGTACATTGATGGATGTACGCTTGATGTATTTTATAAATATAACCGTATGGACAATATAACATTATTCAACATGCTTGTTCCTGTGATGGATGCAATACAATTACTGCATAATGAAGGAATCCTCCATCGTGACATTAGCCTGGATAATATTATGGTAGACCATGACGGGAATTTCAAGCTGCTTGATTTCGGTGCTGCCCGTGGGTATTCGGAAGAAAATTTAACTACCATGTCAGTGATCCTTAAGAAGAGCTATGCGCCGGAAGAGCAGTTCCGGAGTAAAGGGATCCAGGGGCCATGGACGGATGTTTATGCGTTGGGGGTGGTTATTTATGAATTGATCACAGGGCAGGTCCCGCCGATGAGTATAGAACGGCTGGCCGAAGACGAGATCATTGATATCCGTGAATTAGCCCCATCTTTGACGAAAGGCCAGTCAGAAGCGATCATGGCAGCATTGGCTGTCCGGAGTAAAGACCGCTGGCAGTCTGTTGATGAGTTTAAAAATGCTTTATTACGTCCGGCAGCAGTGGCTTTGAAAGGCGCTGAAACGCTTCAGCCAAACGAAAATAATGAAGCAAAGAAATCCGGATTTCATAAGGACGGCATAATATCAAAGTTAAATAATGCATTCAGAATGAGATCGGTAAAGTATATAGGGATCACAGGGGTGCTGGCAGTCTGTATTCTTTTAGCGTGGATGTTAGGCCGCCCTAAGGGCGGGAAAGGGACGGGGTATTTAGGCGTAACAACAATAGACATACCATCTGAGGTTACCCAGCAATATCAAATAGCGGAAGGTGCCTATATTACCGGGGTCTTGGCAGGCACGCCCGCAGCAGAAGGCAATTTTGCAGCCGGGGACATTATTTCTGCGCTGGATTCAAAGGATATAAGCTCATACGATGATTTTAGTGACTGCATAAGCGATTATCGGGAAGGGGATATAGTTAAGATCACATTTCTTCATTTAAGCCAGGGAGAATATAAGGAAGTTACAAAGAAGATCAAACTTGCGGACAAAAATAAGCAGCCTCCGGTGAATATAGTAGTAAGTAGTATTGATGACGTACCAGACACTAATGTTGAAAGTGATTATGAGGATTTGGATATCAAATTTATGGGGGCTGAGCAAGACTTAAGTGATTATTTAACCATTTATTTAGCGATCAGTAATCCTAATACGGAAATGAGGGAAGTTTGTTTCAAGCAGTTATTGATCAATGGAGTAAGACTTGATAATGGCCGGGATATTGGAGAGATAAAGGGTGAATCAGAAATGACCGTCCAAATAGTGGTTAGATATTCTTCTCTTTTAAATAGCCAGGTCGGTGATGAGATGCATGAGCTCTCTATCCGGTATGAATATGGTGATGAAGAAGGAGCCGTAAGGGAGTGTATTGATTCTGGTTTTACATTCCATCTTGGAGATAGTAATGTTATCAGAAGCGGTGGGGAAACTTTAGAAGAGAATGTACCGGATACAGAGCCGGATGAAGGTACAGAAATGAATAATGCTGATGATATGGATGGGACAGATGGCTCTAAGGAAGGAAAGGGTGATGTATTTAATTTTGATGTCCCGGATTACTTAGATGTAAAATATGTTTCATGCGAGAACAGGTCTGGCTATATTACTTTTTTCTTTAATATTACAAATAACGGAAAGGAAAGTAGATATATTAATTTTCAGCCATATGGCTATATAAAAGGGATTGATTTAGGAAGTTCATCTGAAGGAAAAAAAGAAATTGATCCGGGGGAAACGGTATCGCTTGGATGTACTTTTGGCTGGGATGAGATCGGTGCCATTGGCTTTGAAAGGATAAACAATGTAGTGTTCAAACTGGTAGTAAAAGAGAATAAAGATGCTGAAGAGTATCTGGATGTATTTAACCAATGTATCAGGCTGGATGAAGAGGAAGATAAATGGGAAGCATGCTCATTTGATGAAATCGATAACTCGGATGTTGATACAGCAGGGGCCAAAAGTTATTCGTTTGGCCAGCAGGTCTTTCGTGTACGATATGCAGGATTTTTGAATAGACGCGGATATATCACTTATTATTTTCAGGTGGCCAATCAGGGAAATTTGCCCCTGTATTGCAGTTTTGATGCTTATCAGACGGTCAATGGCATATCAATCAGATCATCGTCTGAGGGGAATAAAATGATTATGCCGGGTACTTCCTCGGCTCTTGACTGTACAATTGATTGGGATGATGTTAAGAATGCTGGGATGGAGGATGTACAGGATGTGATATTTAATATGTATGGAAAAGAGGATAATGATTCCGAGGAAATAAATGAGTTTACTTATGGAATTACCTATGCAGGAGAAGATTATGTTGCAAATAATTAGAGAATTGCCGGAATTGCACTGTTAAGGGCAGGCAGATAGTATTGGAGAATGATCTATGAAAAGAGATGTTTGTATAAAAAGAGATTACGGGGAAATGAGCAGAGAAGCTGCATCCAAACTGCAGATGTATCATTAATCAGGAGAGTTTTGGTAACCTGGATATTCTAAATAGTACAGTATGGGCTGCAGGTAAGGCCTGCGGATTTCAAGGAGTATGTGGATGAAGATTAAATATTTGGGAACGGCAGCTTACGAAGGCGTGCCATCACTTTTCTGTCATTGTGCGGTCTGCCGTGAGGCAAGGGGATTAAGGGGGCGTTATATACGTTCCCGTTCCCAGGCGCTTATAAACGGGGAATTGCTATTGGACTTTCCGCCTGATATGGCCTGGCATTCTAACCAGTACGGATTGGATTGGGCAAAGATTGGAGATTGCCTTGTCACACACAGCCATAGTGACCATCTCTATCCTGAGGACGTGGAAATGGCTGGAACCGACTACAGCGGGGAACACCGGACAATGCGTTTTTATGTTGGGCGTGATGGATATGAGAGATTGTATGAAATTGTAAAGAAACCTCCAGTCCAGAAAAATGTGAAGCTTAACTTGATAGAGCCAGGGAAAAGCTGCCTGGCAGGTGATAAGATGCAGTACAAAATATTACCTTTGAGGGCAAACCACGACCCATCCACGTCTCCTGTTATTTATTCCATTACCCAAGGTGGGAAAAGCATTCTTTATGCACATGATACAGGTATTTTTCCGGAAGAGACATGGAAAATGCTTGAAGGGGAAAAGAGATTTGACTTGGTTTCCCTTGACTGTACAGGGGGTATTGGAAACTATGGGGAATGGCGGGAAGGGCATATGAGCCTTAAGGTAAACAGGGAGATAGTAGGGCGGATGCGCCATAAAGGTTTGGTTGATGGAAACACTGTGATTATTATGAGCCATTTTTCACATAATTCAGGGGATGGGTACGGGAAAATGGCCATAGAGACGGAGAAATATGGTTTTTTGACGGCTTATGATGGGATGGAGATTGAGATTTAGTTTATGTATTGCCTGGCAGGGGGCAGAGGGAGTATGGTGCTGAAAAACATAAATTGGAGGATTGGTGATTTTGAGAAGAAGGGATAGAGAAGTTACTGACCTTATGAGAATCGCTGATATTATAAGCAGGTGTACCTGTTGCAGGGTTGGGTTTTATGATAATGGTGATATCTATATTGTGCCGTTAAACTTTGGATATGAGAGAAAAAATGATACCTATATTTTTTACTTCCATGGGGCAGAGGTGGGAAGAAAAATGGATCTGGCAAAAAAAAATCCCAATGTTGGGTTTGAGATGGATACAAATTATGCGCTGAAAGATTCTGGCATTGCCTGTGGTTATTCTGCACGTTTTCAGAGTATCATAGGTAATGGGATTATCAGTATAGTATCTGGCATTGAAGAAAAAAAATTGGGGCTTTCTTTGCTTATGGAGCATAATACAGGAAAACAAGGCTGGGATTTTGACAGGAAGATGTTTGGCTCTGTTGCCGTTTTCAAGCTGGAGGTTACCCAAATGAGCTGCAAGGAACATTTATCATAAATTGAAGCCAAGGTAAGACAGATCATAATTTTGAAGTGTCAAGAACGTCAAGATGATGATGAAACAATAACTCATTTGCCTCCATGATCGGCTTGCGTTGGTTCAGGGCAAACAAAAGTATCGCATCACGTTGGTCTCTTGCGTATAATATCCTGTTGCCGGAAAGTTTCAGCATTGTCTGTGCCTCTTCAGCGGAAAGGTGCATGCCAAAAGCCAGGGCAATCAGCTTATCACGGGATGCTGTCTTCTTGCCGGAAAATATCTGATAGATATATGTCCGGTGTAGCAGTGAACCGCGTACAACGTCAGCCTTGGTAAGCCCTTTTTGTTCCAACAGCATATTTAAATGCTGTGATAGGTTGTGTGAAAGCATATATGTTTGGTGTTAGTCAAAAAATGGGTTGGTAAATATAGCATCATCTATACCGCCAGCAA